>ERZ778017.1176-NODE-1176-length-27653-cov-8.326292_pt1 | contig 27653 bp, 19 predicted proteins | sample MGYA00375747_ERZ778017 | MGnify/ENA primary metagenome ERZ778017 (study PRJEB29350, sample SAMN05509838) | bioreactor metagenome | biome: bioreactor; material: wastewater | place: South Africa: University of Cape Town | collected 2014-03-17 ...
GGTCCGGCGGAAGCTGGTATCCACCCTGCCACGGCTTTACCTCGCTTCCCTTGCGTCCGGTATGGCCAAGCTGAATCGCCGGCACGGCACCCATGTCCTTGATGATGCGGGTTACGCGCGACAATCCCTCGATCTGGGCATCGTCGTAGATACCGCCACATCCGACGCTGGTGCGGCCCTCCGGTGTAATCGCCAGTTGCTCGGGAAAAACGAGACCAAACCCGCCGGCCGCGCGCGAACCGAGCAGCATGACATGATAGTCGTTCAGCAGGCCGTCCTTCGACCGGTACATGGTCATTGGGGACATCGCGATGCGATTGCGCAGCGTCACGCCCTTCAGCGTGTAGGGATCGAAGAGATGCGTCATGGATGGATAACCAGCATTATTATTCTTGCAGCAGAGGGCAATCCGATTTGACGAAGGGTATCCCTCATCTGTGCCCTTGTCACATGCCGTGGCATCAGCTGGTGCGCGATTTTCGGGCTGGCTTCTTCGGAGTTGCCCGTATCACGCCAGAGCCAATGACGTGCCTCCCAATATACCCTCGTTCATGAGGAGAGTCCGTTCCGGTTGTGCCCAAGGTGAGGCGGGCGTTGCGTTGGCGGACGAATACTCCCACCATAGTCCGCGTAGGGCTTGGGTGTATGACAAAGATGCCGGACCGGGCGTCCAATTCCAGTTCACGACGAACGCTCCCGTTCTTGAACAGTTTCGCCGCTATCCGCCACCATCCGCGCTGGATGTGGGGGCTGCTCACGATCGCCGGCCTTTTCTGCCTCTATCTGCTGGCAGGTTTTTTTCTCGTGCCCGGCCTGGTCAGGTCGCAGGCCACCCAATGGGTCCGGACCAATCTGGACAAGCAAATCTCGCTGGGCGAGATTCATTTCAATCCACTCACCTTCACCCTGGACGTGAACGACATGGCGATCATGGGCGACGGTGCGCCCATGGTCGGCGCCGGGCATCTGCGGGTCTCCTTCTCGCCCCTTTCGCTTCTGACATCTACCTACCGGTTCGGCGAACTGCGTCTGGATAGGCCGATGGTACGGGCCGTGGTCCGTCCCGACCGCACGCTCAACCTGGTGGAGCTTGTCCCACGCACCCATTCGGAAGAGCCGGCGCCTGCGATCCGCATTGACGATCTGGCCGTCGATCAAGGCCGCATCCTCTATGCCGACGAGAGCCAGCCGGGTCATCCGCAGGCGGTGCTTGCGCCCGTCACCTTCACCCTCAAGGATTTCCGCACCAAAAGCGACAAAGGCGGCGCCTTCACGCTGGCCGCGCAAAGCCGGGACGGCGAACAGTTCAACTGGCGGGGCAATCTTTCCATCGCCCCGATCGCATCCCAAGGGCGGCTGGCCATCACCACCCTTAAGGCCGGCACCATCCAAAGGTTCATGGGTGCGCTGTTGCCGATAACGCTGACCGGTGGGCAAATCGGCTTGCAGGCCGATTATGATTTCTCATATGGCGCAACAGGAATGCGGCTCAATCTGTCGCTGCCCGATCTGACCCTGACCGGCCTTTCATTGGACGGGAAGGATATGCTGCAAGGCACGGTCGCGCTCGACCGGCTGAATGCTGTCGTCGGCCCGGTCACATTGCGGTCGGACAAGAGCGGAATCGCCGAACTGAAAGGATCGATGCCGCGCTTGGCGGTCGCGGGCTTCAGCGTCATGCCACATGGCCTGCCACCAGCTGAAGGCATTCGCCTACAGGGCATAACACTGACCGGGGCCGGCATTGATTACCGTGCGCGAACGGTCGCATTGGGCAACCTGACCCTGAACGGCGCCGATATCTTTGTGCGCCGGGCGCGGAATGGCGCGCTCAGCTTGATGGGGATGCTGCCCGCCAAATCCACCGCCACGGCAGCACACCCCGCATCGCGGGAAGGATCTGCGACGGCCGCACCAGCGGACGCCAGACCGGCGGCCTGGAAGATTGCGCTGAACGATTTCGTGCTGAGCGAGGGGACTGTGCGGCTGGACGACCGCGCGGTCACGCCCGAGGCCAAGATTACCGTTTCGGCGATTTCCGCCACCGTGAACGGCGCCAGCAGCGACTTGATCCGGCCCGTGGCGGTGCATGTCGATGCCAAGATGAACGGCGGCGCCCGCATCGCGGCGGACGGAACGGTGACACCGGCCAGCAAGACGGGCGATCTCAAATTCAATCTGTCCGGCCTGCCGCTGGCGACTTTTATCGGCTATATGCCGGCCATGCCGAAGCTGGAGTTACGCTCCGGCACCGCCAGTGCTTCGGGTCAGGTTCATTTCGAGGGTGGTGACCTCGCCAGGCTGCGGTTCCGTGGCAACGCGGCGATCGATCGTTTCAGCCTTCTGGAAACCAGCACCAACAGTCCGCTGTTTGCCTGGCGGTCCTTTTCGCTGGCGGCTATCGACTATCGCAACAAGCGCGTCACCATCGGGCAGGCCAAGCTGATGCAGCCCCTGGCCCGAGTGGCAGTTCTGCCTGACCGCAGCTTCAATTTCACGGCCCTGATGGCGCCCAAATCGCAGGCGGCAGCGACTGCCGTTCCCCTTCAGGCCAGCGCGCCGGGGCCCGGCGCGGCTGCCCCTGCTCCAAAGACATCCGCCAAGGCGAGCGCGCCGGCCACCGCCAGCTTCCTGCTGAACATGCGCCGACTCGATATCTCCGGCGGCACCATGGGCTTTGCCGATTATTCCATCGAGCCCAATTTTCAGGCCCGTATCGAGGCATTGCGGGGCCATATATCCAACATCACCAACCGGCCGGGCCAAGCGGCCGCAATCAACCTGTCCGGCCACGTGATCGACCGCTATTCGCCCGTCACCATCAAAGGGCGGATAGACCCATTCGCCTATGGCCAGCTTACCGACATGCAGCTGAGCTTCCGCAATATCGACCTACCGGTCTTCAATCCCTATTCAGGCCGTTACGCGGGCTATGCCATCGCCAAGGGCAAGCTGACGACCGAACTTTCCTACAAGATCGATCATCGCGCCCTTGAGGCCGATCAGCATATCGTGGTCGATCAGTTGGAGTGGGGCCAGGCGACAGACAGCAAGGATCGTGTACCCCTGCCGGTGCGGCTGGCCAGCGCACTGCTCAAGGACCGGCATGGGGTGATCGACCTGAAGCTGCCGGTGCGCGGCTCGCTGGACGATCCCACCTTCAGCATCTGGCCCATCGTCTGGCAGGTCGTGGGCAACATCATCGAAAAGGCGGTCACCGCGCCGTTCCAACTCATTGGTGCCCTGTTTGAGGGCGCCGACAAAGCCCAGTTCATCGACTTCGCGCCCGGCGCGGCCAGCCTGCCGCCGGGTTCGGCAGATGCGCTGGGGGCGCTGGCCAAGGCGCTTGCCGACCGTCCGGTTTTGAAGCTCGATGTTCCTTCGGGACCAGGCACAGCCGAGGACGCCAACGCCATTGCAGACGGCCGCATCGATCAGATCCTGATGGCTGACGAGATCAAGAGCGGCAAAAAGGCAGATGTGGCGTCACTGGACGCCGATGAACGGCATGACAGGCTGGAAGATCTCTACAGCGACAGGCTGGGCAAGGATCCGGAGTTTCCGGAGTTTTCCCCCGATACGCTCAAAGCCGCGCCGGGCGCAACGCCGGACATGGATGAGGGTGATCGGCGTGAGCTTCTGGAGTCCCGATGGATGCGCGAACAGTTGCGTCCGTTATTCAAGCCTACTGAAGCGCAAATGGCGGCACTGGGAACTGCGCGCGCCGCGGCGATCCGCGATGCCTTGTTGGCGGACGGCACGGTCGATCCGGCGCGGGTCTTCCTGACCACCGCCACCGGAGCTGCCGCCACAGACGGCCATTCGCGCGTGGCGCTCAAATTCGAGTAGCGAGGATCGGTTCACAATATCGGCGCCAGCTATGCCCCACATCGGCGAAGTCGCTGGCATCTGCAGCCATTGCGATAGACCGCAGGCGAAACGCCGACTTCCAATCGTCGCCTGTACGGTGAGAACTTTCCGCAAAAACTCGGCATGCGACGACGAGAGTCAGCTCAGCATAACCATCGACCCGGGCGTTTTCTGCCATGTCAGCCCGCCTTCAGACCGTGTGCGAAAAAAGTCACGATTTCGTCGGCCAAGGCATGCTCCGCCCGTGGATCATCAAGCGAGAACCATTTCGGCAACCATTCGAACGCGCCCGCACCCAATTGGGCGAGCGCATCGAAATCGAGCTTGCGAAAGCTTCTGTCCTTAAGACCCTGGCGCCCAAATTCCTCAAAACGGCGCTGCAACGCGCGCGCGCGCCGGGTGATGTCACGCTTCACAGCGGGCGCCAATGCGGTGACGCCAACCGTCTGGATCAGCGGTGACAGGCCGGAGGCATGGGCCTGAATATTGAGATAAAGGCCGTACATCGCGCGATCGAGAGAGTTTTCCCCGCGACCGGCCGCAGCTTCGACAAAGTGTTCGTAGAGCGAAAACGCACGTTTATAGCAACGCGCCACAAGCTCGGTTTTATTATTCAGATAGTGATAAAAGGCACCCTTGGTGGCACCCAGCTCCCTGGTAATATCTTCCAGCGAAACCCCGTCGATCCCCCGCTGGTTGAACAATTGGGAGGCCGTCATCAGCAATTGTTCTACCTTGGAATCGGTTACTGCGCGACGATCGAAAGCTTTTGCCGGCGCCGGAAAAAAGGATTCGATCCGTAGTGTCGGCACAAAGCGGTAATTCCGATCCCGTGCCTCGCCGGAGGTGGCGAGATCGCACAACGCTTCAACGGTGCGGGTACGGAAATCTTCATCGGTACCTTCCACCCAACCTATCGACAACGGAATCCAGTTGATTATGCCGATCAGGGTCTGCGCAATGATCTCGTCATCGCAGGTGCGGATACTCCCATCCTCGATACCTTCGCGAATCAAAGTACGCAGAGCCTCGACATTGGCATTTCGCATAGCCGCAATGGCGCGGCGCGTTGCACTTTGCAGATAGGCAACCTCGCTCAAGACCGCCGACTGCGGGCGCCCAGGATCGAGCGACAGACGCAGAAAAGCCAGAACACGATCAAGTCCAGTATCTGCAGCCTGCAAGGCGGTGTACAGATCGCCAGCCATGATCTCGCAGCTCTTGCGATAGCACTGCGCCGCCAGATCGTTGCGATCCCTCACATAGTAATAGAGTGCAGCGCGGCCGATGCCGACAGCCTTGGCAATTCTGCTGAGCGATGCCCCCGAAATTCCGCGCGCATTGAACTCCGCGGCCGCTGCATCGAGCAGCAAGGTCCGTCTGGCTTCCTTGGCGGAAGCCTGGGTCAGCACGGTGGAAGCGGGCAACAACATGAACGGTCAGTGTGACGGAAAATCAACACACAATTTCGGAAACATTCCTATCTGTCAAATGGAATTGACAAGTCTATAGACATACAATTCATATTACATACCCAAACGTCAAATACAGCCATAAGGGCCTGAAGCGTTGGGAACGGGGAGGCCTGTTGTGTTGCTATCCATCACTCGACGCTGGGATTTACGCAGCATTTTTTTTCGCCCCAAGGGCCCTCATCATGGGCGGGCTGATGCTTCTTGCCACGCCGTGCGGTCATGCCATGGCTCAAACGACCGTAGGAACGGGAATCGAGACAGTGGTGGTGACGGCCGAAAAGCGCGAGGAGAACATCCTCAACGTCGGCATCAATATTACCAGTCTTTCAGCCGACGAACTCCGCACCTCGCGCATAACGACGGCGACCGATCTGGCCACCCAGATTCCCAACGTGGATGTGAAAACAAACGTCCCTGGGGCACAGCAAATCATAACTGTGCGCGGCGTGGGTCTGGACGACTTTTCCTCCACCAACAATTCGAGTGTCGGCGTATATGTCGACGATGTGTTTCTCGCCTCTTTCGCCGAAATGGATTTTAATATGTACGACCTGGCGCGGGTCGAAGTATTGAAAGGACCGCAGGGCACACTTTACGGCCGTAACTCGACCGCTGGTGCAATCAACATCATTTCCGCCCGCCCCTCGCTGGATGGCTTCACAGCCAACATCTCGGCGGGTTACGGCAATTATGGCACATTCGAAACGGACGGCATGCTGAACTTGCCTGTGACCAATACGCTAGCAGTGCGCTTCGCCGGTAAAATTGTGCATCAATCGGACGGTTACTGGTTCAGCCGCGTGCTCGATCGCGATCTGGGGCGGCAAAGCATTTTTCTCGGGCGCGCGCAGGCGCTATGGCAGCCGACCAGCGATCTGACAGTGCTGTTTAAACTCGAAGGCGAGCATAACCGCTCGGAGATCGGCGTAGGAAAATTCTTCGGCACGATCTCAACAGTAGCGGGCGAGGCTTGCCCGGACTTTTCCAATCCATCGCACTGCGTCGATTCGCACGGCTACACCGACACGACACCCAACAAATTCGAGGGCGACTGGAATCATCTGGCACCTTATGACGTCGATCAATGGAATGGCACGTTGCACATCGACAATGACTTTGGCTGGGCGACCCTGACCGCCATCACCGGTTACATTAACTTCAAACGCGAGTTCTATATCGATGCCGACGCGGCGCCGACCTCGGATGCCGAATTCAACCAAAACGATGCTGTCTCGCAATTCAGCCAGGAGATACGTCTGGCGGGCGATACGTCCGGAATCGCCTGGCTGGGCGGCCTCTATTACTCCTGGGATCGTGTTCACAGTTATACGCCAGGCACACTTGTCGACAGCTTTGGTCTCGACGCATTTATCGAGTCACGGCAGATCACGAACTCGGCTGCAATTTTTGGCCAGGCGAAATGGCCACTCACGGACCAGCTTACTTTGACCACGGGTTTACGGCTTACCTATGAAGACCGTTCCTATATCGGCGGCACCGACTTCGTGATACCGGGCCTCGGTATACACATCCCGGCGACGCATCAGGACGACAAGATTTTCGACCGCAACGTCTCCTGGCACGGCGGACTGGATTACAAACCCAACGACAGCACACTGCTCTACCTAAGCATTGCGCGCGCAACCAAGAGCGGTGGTTTCTTTAACGGGATCACCACGCAAAACGAGGCGCTGGCGCCTTACAAACCGGAAACGCTAACGGACTACGAAGCCGGCGTGAAGGCGCAACTGCTCGATAACACGCTGCAGGTCGACGGCAGCGTGTTCTATTACGACTACACGGATCTACAGGCCCAGACCTTCACCAATGTCGGTGCGGTATCTCTGATCAAGCTAAGCAACATTCACAAAGCCACGATCTACGGGATCGACCTCGGCGCCACCTGGATTCCCGTCTCCGGCCTGACTTTGCGCGGCGGGCTTGGCCTGCTGCATACACGGCTCGGCAGCTTCCCATTCGCCACAGCCGATGGCCCGCTCACTATGCCGGCCGGTAACAAGCTCCCCGATGCTCCGGATGTCACGTTTACCGGGCTTGCCCGGTATGAGCATCTATTGACCGATGATTATCTCGGCAGCATCCAGCTTGAGGCGAAGTATGCGGACTCGTCTTTCAAAGAAGCGCTGAACACACCCTATCTGTTCACCAATCAGAGTTGGGTTTTTGATGGACGCGTTGCGGTTTCAACCGCCGACTCCAACTGGGAACTTGCGTTCTGGGTCAAGAATATTTTTGACGAACAGCACGTCGTGACCGCGACCGACGACGGCCTCGGCATGGGCTATCGTATCTTCAACACCCCGCGTACCCTGGGCTTTACATTAAGCCACAAATTTGAATGACAGGCGTAACCCGGTGAAATTCGTTTCCGTCTCCTGCAAGAGTACGATGAATACGTCGCCTCCAGCGAACGACACGAATTTGCGCTCGGGTTGGGCCACGTTCGCGCCGATGGCAACGGCGATGGAAAGCGCGAAACCCATCGTGCTCATGCCGCGTGGCCCGACATGGTAACGGCCCGGCCGTTACACCTCGAAATACTGCCCGCCCCCTGGGGATTGCGGGTCCATTTACTTTTGTTGAGCTGGGTTGATGCTATTCGCAGTGAAGCGAGACACGATCTATCTGTTGGCCGATCACGGCACCTGCGCCAACGCCCAGAAGTGTGCCAAGGGTTTGGGACTGACCGCGCGCGAGACGGTTTCCGATTAACCCGCCAACCGCAGCGCCAACAATCAAGCCTCTTGTGCCATCCGACCGGTGGCAGTAGTAGCGGCCATCTCTACCCCGATAGATCACATCATCGTAAGTCATGACGTGGATGCGTGGCGGCGGCGGGACGTATTCATCATCGTCATAATGATGATGTTTTTGCCGGCCATGCGCTGGCGCCCAGGGTGGTGGATCGGCGATTGCAGCCGATGCTGGAGCAAGAAGGACGGCGGTCAGCAAAAGTCTGAACAAAGAATTTCGCATGAGGTCCCCTCAATCGGTTCAGACAAGCGTCTGATCCGTGCATCGTGAATATGCCGACATTAAAGCGAAGTAAATCGGCCGAGCACATATTTCGGCGGTCTGAGACTCGCATACATTCCGGAAGAGTTGTCAGCCCCACATCGACCGGCGCCGGCTCCTGCGCGTGCTTGAGGACCAGTACCCGCAATTTTCTGACTTTCACCCCTAACATCCAAGCCAACGGCAAGTGGCGCCCGCTCTTGCGCTGCTTGTTAAAGCACTCCGATAAAGGCTTTGGCGGAAGCCGCGACGGCAACAGGCGGAACGGATACTGCCGCGGATACCGTCGCACGTGCAATCGCCGAGACCGATGTCATCAGCATCTTAAAGCGCGACTTTTTACTCATACTTATGTCTCGCTGCCGTGCCATTTGCGCGTTGTATTGTCTTATTCGTTTTCAGACTGGATAGCGCTTCGCACCGGCGAGCCAGGTTTCCGATACAGGGATGTGGCTGATCGCGGAAGGATCAACTTCTGTCGGATCCTCTTCGAGTAGAACGAGGTCGGCGTATTTTCCCGGCTCAAGGCTTCCCGTCAGATCGTCCATCCGACATTGCCAAGCTGCATCGATAGTAACGGCGCGAAGGGCCGCCATTACAGGAATCCGTTCGTCTGGATTCAGCACCTCACCGCCATCGGCCATAATGCGCGCAACCGCATCTTCGACATAACGAAGTGGCTCCAGCGGCGTGACGCCGTAATCCGAATGCAGCGAAACCCGCAATCCACCCTTCAAGGCGCTGGCACAGGGGTCGTAAAACCGAGCGCGTTCGGGGCCAAGATAATTGTCCCGGAACGCCCTGCCCCACCAGCGCACATGCCCGATGAGGAAGGATGGCGAAAGGCCAAGCTTTTGCATCCGCTCGATCTGTTCGGGGTGAAGCAGGCTGCAATGTTCCAGGCGATGGCGGTGATCGGGTCGTGGACTGTCTCGCAAAACCGCTTCGAAAGCATCGAGCACAACATCGATCGCGGCATCGCCATTGGCGTGGACGCCAACTTGCCAACCTAGCGCATGCGCCTCCGCAATCGCTTCTGTCAGCGCCTCGAGCGTATAGTTCATGGCACCGCGCGAGGTTTCGCCGAGATAGGGTTCACGCATATAGCCCGTTCGGCCGGGATTCGATCCGTCAGAAATCAGCTTCATCCCACCGACACGGAACCGATCATTTCCAAACCCAGGCTTCAGGCCGCGCTGTTGCCAGACATCCATCATATTGGCCGCCAGCATGCCACGCAGCCGGACGGGCGGATTGGCGGCCATGGCGATCTGAAGGGCTTCAAGATCGTGTTCGCCGCTTAAGAAGCCAATGCCACAATCATGCAGCCCCGTGCAGCCAACCGACGCCGCCCTCTGGAACAACCGCGCAAGACCCGCCTGCATCTGTTCCGGTTTGACGCGCGGCATTCTCGAAAGGAAGGGCCGGAAAGCGCCGCCCTCTTCGAGCCTGCCGGTCAGCAAGCCGTTCGCATCGCGAACAAACCGCCCACCCGGTGGATCAGGCGCATCACGGGAGATACCTGCGAGTGCAAGTGCCTTGGAGTTCACATACCCTATATGAGCGTTGATCTCGATAATGAAGAGCGGGTTATTGGGCGCAACCTCATCCAGCTCCGCCAAGGTGAAGGCATGACCGCCTTTGATGATGCCCCGGTCAAAACCGTGTGCACGGACCCATTCCCCTGCAGGCGTCGCTGCCACTCCACGCCGCAACGCATCCTTGACAGCAGACATGGTGGACGTCCGCATCGGCGTGATGTCCAGCCAGTCATCGAACTGCACGAACACCGTGTGGACGTGTGGATCGACAAAACCCGGGAGGAGGGTGCGACCCCGCAGATCGATGATACGGGTCTGGGCACCGCCATGGATTTTCACCACATCGGCCGACCCCACAGCCAATATCCGCCCCTCCCTTAGCGCCAGCGCCTCAACCTTTGGCGCACCACCGGCCATGGGCAGGATCGCACCGTTGTGGAAAATCACGTCCGCCGGCCCACCGGCGAGCTGGGCGACGACCGCCTCAGCAGCAGCCGGCATGGCGACCAGCGCCGCGACACTCAGGCCACCCACCATGAAGCCGCGGCGGCTTGCCGGCGTGTGATCTGTCAGGGCGCTGGCAACAACCGAAAGGCCGGGATTGCAAACAACGCACATCTGATATCCCCCGTTTCCGCGATGTTAGAAATTGGCGGTCAGTTCGATGCCATACTGACGCGGCGCGCCCCAGGTGACAAACCGTGAGCCAAAATTGTCCGATGAGCTCATACGGACGACATAATCGGCGTTTGTCAGGTTGGTACCGAACAGCCGGGCGCGGTATTTTCCGTCCGGGCTATCCCAGATCAGGGTCAGGTTCAGCAGTGTATAACCCTTCTGGGAATCCAGTGGCGTATTGAACTCCCGGAAATAGGTTTTGGTGCGCTGGCTCACATCCACGCGAGCCGTCAACACACCGAAGCTGAACGGGTCGGTATGGTAAGCAGCGCTGATGTTGGCCGATTCGCCGGGCGCATTGTTCAGGTAGTTGCCGGAAACATCTTGAGGACCGAGCGCCGGTGCCAGCGAATCCGTATTGATGAAACTGGAATATTTGGCATCGAGGATGGAAAGATTGGCGTTGAATGACCAATGCGCATCGGGCTGCCATGCCGCCTCGATTTCCACACCCTTCACCTTGGCTGCAGCGGCATTGGTGATGAGGCTTGCGAGCCCCACGACCTGGTTCAATTGCAGGTCGGTGTAATCATAATAGAAGCCGGAAAGATTCAACGTGACCGTGTTGTCGAACAGGCGGTTCTTGATGCCCACTTCATAAGCCGTGAGCTTCTCGGGCAGATAGAGGTTGGCACAGGAATAAGGGTTATAGCCACCGACCTTGAAGCCCTTGGAATAGGTCGCATAAATGTGGCTGTTATCCGATACGTCGTACTGTGCACCGAAGCGTGGTGTCGTGGATGAAGAGTTAACCTCATTCGTCTGCAGCGGGCACGTATCCACTTTCATGCTTGGCCCGAAAGAGAGCCAGTTGTACTGCGTAGACTTCTGATTGTCTTTCGAATAACGGATACCGCCGATCAACCGCAATTGATCCGTCACATGCCAGGTGAGATCGGTGAAGAACGCGTAGGACGTTGTCAAATACTTGCTGTTGTTCCAGTCGAGCTGACTGCCGGGTGGGAGCGGAAAAATTCCCAGCGGAAAATCGTAGTGCAGATAAGTGTCAGAATTGTCCCGCATGAAGAAGACCCCCGCTACCGCATCTACCGGGCCGATGGTGCCGCTGGCGTCGAACTCCTGAATGAAGGTGGAGGAACCGTCGCGGCTCCGCGCGGGGAAGCCGCTGAGATTGATCGCGTCATCATCCCTTAAATAGCGATCATCGAATCGCGCGAAGCTGCTGATTGACTTGAGCTGCCAATCTTCCAGATTCCAAGTCAGTGTGGCGTTGAATTGACCAAAATCAACATTTGATGCAATCGGGTCGTTGGCACTAATACGGCGAGGCTCGAGCGGGACGATGGCATTGACCAACCAAGGATTTTTGGCGACGGCGTCGGCTGTTGGCTTGTTATAGAGCGTAAAATAGAAAGTGGGACCCGTCCTATGTGCTCCGGAAGCGGTTAGGTCGAGTTCCAGATTGCTGGCGAGGTCGGCGGCAACCCGCAACCTGCCTGAAATTGCGCGCCCCTTGTCGACATCTTGACCGCCAGGAATGACGTTCTTCACAAACCCGTCTTCACGATCCCAGTAGTCGAGCACCAGGCGTGAACGGACATGGTCACTGATCGGAACGTTGATGACCCCTTGCAGGCGATATTCGCTATAGCTGGCGACGCTCCCCTGCACATAGCCTTCAAATTGGTCGGTGGGCGCCTTCGTAATGAAATTGATGACACCGCCATTGGCGTTCCGGCCATAGAGTGTACCTTGTGGGCCGCGCAGCACCTCTACTCTTTCAAGATCAGTCTGGGCCAAACTACCCATTGAGGCATGCGCCTGATAGACGCCATCCACATGAATGGCGACACCCGGCGCCCCCTGATTGAGGCCGACACCTCTGATCGTCACACCCGTGTTTCCAATAAGATCTCCCACTTGCATGTTCGGCACGATGAATTGGAGGTCACTTGCGTCCGTCACCCCGCGATCCTGCAATTCCTGGCTGCTGACAGCGGTGACGGCGACGGGCACCTGCTGAATATCCTCTGCCCGGCGCGACGCGGTGACGATGACCTCCTCGATCGCGGGCGATGAAATCGCAATTGGCGGCGCGGACGCATCTGCCGTCTGAGCCGCAGCAGCGGTTGCGGCGATGGTTGGAAGCACGATTGTGGCGGACGCCAACAGCACATGACGGAAAGAGTTTGACATGGCATTTCCCCTGCTTGGTCGTTCTCGCGGGCTCGCAGGCCGCGCGCGGGAGCAATTACTCATCGATCCCATTTTTACAAATGAGGGCACATATGTATTTCAACGTAAATTTCCTGTCAATTCTTTCAACAAATGAGTGCAGTACTGGCAGGCGGCGTTGACCAACAGGGCGGCGCGTGCTCAACCGGTCTTATGAAAAGCCTATCAACAGATAGCCGCGCGACGCGGGGCGCAAAGCGGGAGCATGTGCTCGCAGAGGCGGCCAAAGCGCTTAACAGCCACGGCTTAACCCAAACCTCGCTCGCCGAAATTGCACAGCGGGTCGGGGTCTCCCGGGCCGCGCTTTATTACTATTTTGAGGATCAGCAGGACCTGGTTTTCCAGAGCTACCGCCGGTCTTGCGAAATATTGGCACGGCGTCTTAGCGAGGCATCGCGAACCCGTGGCGATGCAATGGAGGTGATCGAAGCCTTCATCGACAGCATGCTGGAGGAAGAGGAAGCGGAGTTCGCCGCACTCAGCGAAGCAGCTTACCTAAAGCCCGAACAGCGCAGTACGATTCTGGGCCTCTACGCTGCAATACAATCCAAAATTGCGGGCCTCTTGGAAGACGGCGCCCGCCGCGGCCAATTACGGCCCTGTGCGGCTGGAATTGTCGCCCAGGCAATTATTGGTCTGATTTCCTGGATTCCCATGGCGCGACGCTGGCGGACAAGTACCCCATTGTCGCATACCGACATGGTGGATGCGATCAAGTCGATTCTACGCGAAGGAACGGCCGCGGATCGCCAGGCGCCCTCTGCATATACACCATTCGACCTTTCGTCGGCAGAAATGCCGATGGACCGGATTTTCGACGCGGAAGCGATGGCGGCTGCCAAACAGGAAGCCCTGCTGGCCTCGGCTTCATGGTTGTTCAACCTGAAAGGCGTGGATGCGACATCACTCGAAGAAATCGCATTGCGTGTCGGCGTGACGAAGAAGGTCATCTACCACAACGTAGGCGATAAGGAGACATTGGTGGTTCAGTGCTATCGCCGCTCATTCAATTTCTATGAGAACATTGCGGCACGGACCTTAAATTATGCTGGACCACGCATTAGTGCGATTTCGGCCAGCACCCACGCGTTTTCGGAAGCGAGTTTGCGGGAGGATATTGCACCTTTAGCCCCTCTCGCAGGGTTTGAATCCTTGCCAGCGTCAGCGAAGGAAGAAATCCAGAACTCTGCCGTCAGGATAATGAATAGCTATCTCGCAATATACGAATTCGGCCAAGCTGAAGGTTCGGTCCGGCCAATGAATACTCGTGCTCTTCTGGCCGTGCAGCCGGGAATTTTCGAGTGGCTTCCAAAATGGTTCGATATCATCACACCCGAAGATCGAACCATGATCGCCGCAGAGCTAGCCGAATTGAATCGCATCGGACTGAGTCCCTGCTGATTCCAAGCAGCCGGCGTTTCCAAACCATCTGATCCACGAATGGAACCTCCTATCGTGGGAGCAAAGCGCCGTGGTCTCAGCAAGCCGATGCCATTGACAACATAACCTTTTTCACAAGCCCGGAATGGTTGCACCGCCCTGGTCTTGACATAAATATTTCGAATGAGTGAATATATGCACTCAAATGTAAAATACCAAGATTTGAGACGAGATGGAGAAAGCGATGCTCGGCAACAACGGTGATACGAATGTGCGTTTCGATCCCGGTGCCCTGCACCGGAAGTATCTGGAGGAACGCGACAAGCGCCTGCGCAAGGAAGGCACCGATCAGTATCGCGCCACGGAAGGCGGGCTGGCCCGCTATCTGGAAGACCCCTATATCGAGCGCCAGATCGATCGGGCCCCCATCGACGAAACTGTTGATGCGCTCGTGATCGGTGGTGGGTTCGGTGGGCTGCTGGCGGCAGCGCGCCTGATCGAAGCCGGTGTCCGTAATATCCGCATCGTCGAAAAGGCCGGCGATTTCGGCGGCACCTGGTATTGGAACCGTTATCCGGGGGCGGCCTGCGATATCGAATCCTACGTCTACATGCCACTGCTCGAAGAACTCAATTACGTACCGAGCGAGAAATATGCGCGCGGCCCCGAAATCTTCGCCCATGCGCAAGCGATCGGCCGCCACTATGACCTTTATGCCCGTGCATTGTTCCAAACGGAAATCACCGCACTTCGTTGGGACGAGACAGTATCGCGCTGGACCGCGGCCACGGACAAAGGCGATGCCATCAAAGCGCGGTTTGTCTGCATGTCCACGGGGCCGCTACAAAAGCCGAAACTGCCGGGAATACCCGGCATCGAAACATTCGAAGGGCACACATTCCATACCAGCCGCTGGGACTACGCCTATACCGGCGGCGATTCGAACGGCAATCTCACAGGGCTGAGGGACAAGCGCGTCGGCATCATCGGCACAGGCGCCACCGCGATCCAGGCTATTCCATATCTTGGGGAATGGGCGAAGCACCTCTACGTCTTTCAGCGCACACCCTCAGCGGTCGATGTGCGCGGCAACCAGCCAACCGACCCAGCCTGGGCCAAAACGCTAAAGCCCGGCTGGCAGAAGGAGCGGATGGACAATTTCAATGCCCTGGTCTCCGGCGGCACAGCCGATGTCGATCTGGTTTCCGACGGCTGGACCGAAATCCTGCATGGCATCGGCGTCGAAATCAGCGGCAGTGACGAGACTGACCGCCGGCAATTGGCGGACTTCGCCAAGATGGAACAGATTCGCGCCCGCATCGACTCTGTGGTCAAGGACAAGGCCACAGCCGAAGCGCTAAAGCCCTACTTCAACATCATGTGCAAGCGGCCATGCTTCCACGACAGCTATCTCGACACCTACAATCGCCCCAACGTTACGCTTGTGCACACCGACGGCCGGGGTGTGGAGCGCGTAACCCGCTACGGTGTCGTCGCCAATGGGCAGGAATACGAGATCGATTGCCTGATCTACGCGACCGGGTTCGAATTCCAGACCAGCTTCGCGCGGCGCAACGGCTACGAGATCCACGGCCGGGGCGGCTTGCCATTAAGCGAGAAATGGAAGGGCGGGCTTTCGACTCTTCACGGCTATTTCACCCGCGGCTTCCCCAATTGCTTTGTACTGGGCAACGGGCAAACTGCGAACACGCCTAACTTCACCCATATGCTCAACGAATCGAGCAAACATCTCGCTTATGTGGTGAAGCATTGCCTGGACCATCAGATCAAAGCCATCGAACCCACAGCGGAGGCGGAACAAGCTTGGGTCGATCATTGCCTGTCCTTCGCCGGGCTTCGCCGCAAATACGATACGGAATGCACCCCCGGTTATTACAACAACGAGGGCCAACCTTCCGACGTGACAACTGTGCAGAATAATTTCTATCCGGGCGGATCTTTGCTGTTCCTCGATAAGCTCGCGGCATGGCGCAGGGCAGGAAATCTTCCCGGCCTCGAACAGTACCGTGCGGACGCACAGTTGGAAGAAACTGCGCAATGAGCGACTACGATATGGAAATCGCTGCTTTCAAAAAAGCCTGGGCGGAACGCGTTTCGCAATTGACCCAGCCGCCAAGCCTCGAGGAACAGCGCCGTACTTTTGACGAGGAAAACAGCCTTATTCCGCTTCCTGCACAGTGCGCGATAGAAGAAATCAGTAGCGATGGAGTTTCCGGGGAACGATTGACCCCTAAGGGTTCGGATGAGCGTCGCGCGATACTCTACCATCACGGTGGCGGCCATACGTTCGGTAGCCCCAGAAGCCATCGTCATCTCGTCAGCCGTCTCGCCGAAGCGGCAGGTGTCACCGGCTTCAACATGTTCTATCGATTGGCGCCGGAGCATCCCTATCCCGCCGGTCTTGACAACGCCATCTGCAATTATCGCTTTCTGCTGAAAAAGGGATTTGCGCCCGAGCAGATCGTGGTAGCCGGTGAATCCGCCGGCGGAAACCTCACCACAGCATTGCTACTGAAATTACGTGAACTTGGGTTACCCTTACCGGCTGGGGCCTATTTGTTGAGTCCGTGGCTCGATATGACGCAAAGCGGTGAAGCCTATGAAGCGCGGGCACCCTACGACCCAATGCTCACGCGGGATGCGCTGGAGAACTGTGCTGTCGCCTATTGCTTGGCAGGCGCATCGCGCACAGACCCTCTTGTCTCTCCCGCGAAAGCTAACCTCTCAGGCCTACCGCCGCTGCTTATTCAGGTTGGTACCGATGAATTGTTGTTGAGTGATTCTCTCGAATTCGCGCGCCGGGCAGCACTCGAAGGTCTTGATGTTCAGTTGCAAGTCTGGCGCGGCATGGTGCACGCTTGGCCGCTATTTCATCCCGCGCTGCCAACAGCCGGCCTTGGAGCCATTCGGAAAGCGGGAACCTGGATCACGGAGAAACTTGCGGCTGCCGAGTGAGCTCTGCTTATGCAGCTCAGCTATGCGGAAGAACAGTGGAACAGGTATCGACTCCAGAAGAAGCCTGAATAGTAGCGTCGCGAGCGGATGTTGATCGTTCTCGTGCGCTCTATGAAAAACCCGGGGCGATTCCGTTGACGCTTCCCTGAGCGATTGTTTTCGCGTTGTCCTAATGAACGACCAGCTGGCCGTTGACCTCGATCGTGGCGTGGGACAAATCGCCGAACCTGCCAAGCGTACGGCGATAATATTTGGTTCCTGGTGTTTCTCGGTCGCGACGGCGACGATCGCGCCCGGATGTCCGGGTCCCAAGTGCCAAAGACGCAAGTCCGTGACCACCGTGCTGAAAGCGCTCACTTCCGCACTTCAGTACGGATCAGAAACAGAGCGAGGACCCCCGCAAGGATGGCCCCGCCTCCGAACAGCACCAGGTCCGCCGCAATGCCAATCGGCAACATCGCTCCAAAGACCAAGCTGCCGACACCGAAGCCGACGAACAAGATAAATGCCATAAGGCCCACCGCCTGACCACGGCGCGGTCCGAGATCGGTCACAACGCCAGCCAATAGCGGTTGAGTGAGATCATAGCCAAGGGACAACAGCGTCACCAGCACGGGCGCCGCAACGATCGGAATATCAAGCGCGAGAGCTGCGGCGCTTAAGCCCGCGAGAATCAACCCGAGTGGAATCAGACGGCTGCGGCCCAGCCGGTCAGCGAGGCGACCGATGGCGGGGCCAAAGAGGAAGCCCGGCACGCCATAACCCAACAACGCGAGGCCAATGCCAACCTCGCCAACCCCGTAACGGCGCGAAAAATAAACGCCAAGCCAAGTGAATACGCCCGAATGAAAGACGGCGTTAAGAAACACATAGCCATAGGTACGACGGCCGCGCGCAGTGCTGAACAACGCCCAGTATCCAGCAACGATCACGGCAAGCGGCTGCGTCGCAGCGGTGCCTCGAGACCCCAGCAAAGTGTGGTATGGCAACAACAACAAAAGCGTGACGATAGACAAACCTGCGACACCGAAAAACAAGCCCTGCCACGAGACGAACGGCTCCAGCATGACACCGACAACCGAGCCGCCGGCCATCCCGCCCGACATTGCCCCAAACAGCCAGCCAATCGGCCGGCCACGTTCCTGATAAGGAAAAAGATCGCCGAGAAGCGCTAAAGCCAGCGGCACGACGCCGCCCGCCCCAAGACCAGTGACCAGACGCACGACCGTCAGTTGTGTCGATGAGTGTGCGAAACTGGTCAGCGCGGTGAGAAGAACGAATGCGACGAGTGAGCCGATGATGATCGGCCGCCGACCCCAACGATCCGACAAAGGGCCGTAAAACAGTGTCGCCGTGCCATACGCGATCAGGTAGGCCGGTACGGCCAAACCCATGGTCTGAACTGAGACATCAAACACCTTCGCCAGCCGCGGAATCAGCGGGGCAACCATATAGGCCTGGAAGAAGACAAGGAAAGTCGTTGCTGCGAGCAACCAAAGCAGATGTTCGCGACGTTTTACATCATGCGTGCCGCCGGAGAGTTCGGCATTGGTGACATTCATCTTCGTGGTTTCAATTTTCTAAGCTCATGGAAAGCTTGGCGCGCCGTCGCCTTCGTCAATCTCGACTAATCCGAACGAAAGACCATGTCCAATTTTCATTGCGGGTTCGGATTGCCATAAACACTTCTGATCCTATGGCTTTTACCAATCCATCATCGTCACCCAGCGAAGCAGGACAATTTCTTCACGTCTCTGTCGAATGTCTGTGCCGCGAGCTTGTGGCCTTCGACGATCATCAGATGGGAAGATCATCCCTGGCAGGTCGTCGGTCGTGAGGCTGCGGCGGACGACAAGGGCTGCCGTGCGGGTACTGTCGGGCACCTTCCGGCGCGAGAATATGCGTGCCAAGAAGCTTGCGGGTTGCTCAATCCGCGACAGACTCGATCAGCTTGTGTATAGCGTGCCGCGAGCGCGCGTGGCCCATTGGCGAACGAAAGTACCGAGATCCGCACGCTATGTCTGGCAGCTATGGCTTGCGCCTCGGTCAGGCCGACGCTCGCCACCTGAGGATGCTGCCGAAGACTGGGCGGAGTGCCGGGCCAAGACGACCAGGTGTGCTCCGCCAGGAGCCTTCGAGCCAGCAGGCCAGCTTTTGACGTCAATCCGCTTCAATCCGCAGAATTGCGCTCGCCTGCGCCATATTCCGCGCAACCGTCTCCACATGTCGTTCAGCAAGAGAATGCGTGGTGCACCGTTCTGGAGTTTTCCACCGCCGAGGAGAGAGCCAAAGCCACCAAGGACTGCGCTCTCGACTGTTCCCTCGACGGGTTGCTCTATCGGTTGATTGACAACGGGCGCTGGCCCAAACGACGCGATGCCTGCAGCTAGAAAGCCGGCACAAAAGCTCGCGGCAGCACCCTCGCAACACGCGCGCAATGCGCCCACACAGATAACACCCACACAGTCCCGTGTTGAAATCCTCCAAGCTCAGAAATGATAGTTCATTTCAGCACCAATTGTACGCGGCTGCCCTCTGACCCCCTCATAGAGTCCGACATAGCTCAGATCGAACATATCGATGTAGTAGTGCTGCCCGGACAGATTCCGAATATAGGCGGCAACTTCCCATTGATCGTCGTCGAAAGAATAAGCAACCCGCGCATTCTCAATCCAATAGGGGGCTTCTGTCAGATAGGGGTTGTTAGCAAGGTCGTAATATTGATGGCTCTTATAGTTCGCATTGAACTGAATTTCCAAATGGCCTGTGTCGAGATGCACAATGTAATCCGCAGCAAGCGACATACTCAAATGCGGCGCCAAAGGCATCTGATGACCGTGATAGCCGTTCGGTTGTGCTGGAGTGGAATCCACAGAATCCACCTTGGCCTGAAGGATACCGATCTGCGCTGACAGTGTGAAATCTTCGATAGGTTTTCCTACAATCTGCAGATCAGCGCCCTCCATGTGCGCGTTCTTCGTATTCGTCAAAATATTCGTGTACAGATTCTGTCCGCCGGGAATTGGGCTTGAAACCGGAGCGAGGATAAACACCTGAAGGTCGTGGTAGTCGTTATAAAAAAGTGCGGCGTTGAACAATAAGCGATTATCGAAGAACGTAGACTTCACACCAACTTCGTATGCAGTTATCCGTTCTGGTTTGATTGGTTGTAGTTGAGCGGAAATCTGCGCAGCGGCAACTGCTATGAAGTCGGGCGAAGCCGGAGTTGCAAGAAAACTACCGTTAAAGCCCCCACTCTTGAAGCCCGTGGACACGCTCGCATAAGGCATCACATCGTCCGTCAATTGATAATCCAACGCGGCTTTCCAATTGAATGATGTGTTGCTTAGCTTCCTGTTGAAACTGTCTCCAGGCAAAGGAAGAATTGGCAGGACCGGCCCAAGTTCGTTGATACCACCGACTTGATATTGCACCCCCGCCGCATATTGGAAACTTTTGCTTTCACCGGTAAAGCGCGCGCCCAATGTCAGCTTGAGCTTATCAGTCAGCTTGTAATCGCCCTGGCCAAAGATGGCATAGGAATTCGTGACTTGCCTGCTGTTATCGTAGTCGATTTGCGCGCCCACCTCCGGCAACGAGCCCGCGCCGACACCGAAGAAGTTGTCTGCATCCAACAGCAAATAGATTGGTTGGTTTTGGCGCAAGGTTTCACCGAGATAGTAGAGTCCCACCAACCAATTATAGGTATCGGTCGATTGTGAAACGCGAAATTCCTGGGTGAATGTCTTGGAGTTCACGCCGCCATCGATTTCCAGCAAACGGTTAGGCGAAGCGTCCGTTTCGTCCGGGTCAATTTTGTCATTGTGCTCGAAGGCCGTCAGGGAGATGAAGTCTAGCGAGCCCAGCGTATAGTCTGCCCGCAACGATCCGCCCCAATTGTGCACTTTCAGGTGTTGCCGTCGATTGTAAGCACCTGAGTAGAACTTGCTCGGCGTACCATAACCAAAGATGTCTATGCACCCACCCGTCCCGCTTCGTGCGTCGGAAACGCTGCAGAGTCCGCCCGAGTTGGGGTCAAGCGCGGCTAAATGACGATACTCAGATGGACGGTTCGCGACCGATCCACCGTGAACATTCAAAAGCAGGCTTAGATTTTCAATCGGCCTCCAATTCACTTGAACCCGCCCGGCGACGTTGTTGACCCCATTCTCATGTCCGCCAGTTAGAGCGTTGTAAACGTAACCGCTGGAGCCATTTTTCACGACCGCAATACGCGCATCCAACCCGTCTGCGATCGGGCCACCGACGGCACCCTGGATCTGGTAGGTATTGAAGGAGCCATATTCGACATGAAAATCACCGGTGTAATAATCCGTCGGCTTGACCGAGATGAAGTTGATCGCCCCGCCGCTGGTGTTGCGGCCATAAAGCGTGCCCTGGGGTCCCTTGAGAACCTCGATCCGCCCCAGGTCGAATGCCTGAAAGGTCTGGGAGGACGGTGAGCTCATATAAACTTCGTCCATGTAGACGCCATTCGGACCGGCGTTGTTACTATCGTAGTCATTCAAACCAACGCCACGAATGGAAATGATCGGTTGGTTACCCTCACCCGCCGGCAACGCGATAGTAACGTTCGATGTGAATTGGCTGAGGTCGGCAGTCGATTTGATGCCGAGGTCCTGGACCGCCTTAGCCGTGAACGCCTGAACCGTGATTGGAACCGATTGAATGTCTTCTGTACGCTTTTGCGCGGTGACCACAACGGTCTCAATGTCGCCGCCGGCGGAAGGCGTATCCTGCGCTTTTACTACTGAACTGCAAAAGAGCGCCGCTACACAACAGCCAGAGGTAAATAAACGTGAGATAGTCATATCCCGCTCCTATTTCACAACTGTGTGAATGATGTTTACGACTACTAATTAGGAAGTGGCCTTCCGTGCCTTTTCATCAACACAGGCATATCGAAGGTGAAGCTGATCGAAGGTAGATCGAAATTTGGACACGCCAGCATCGCGATATCGAAAGTGGCGTAGTGCCTTTCGATGAAATGATCGCCTTCCACACGGAAATCCTCTTCCGGGTGGCCTGCGAAGAGAAGCGGACGGGGCTGACCCACTTCATGCTGTCTTCTTCTGCGTGAGGTCGATACCCATCAGCAGGAGCCAGAGCGCCAGCAGAATCAGCATGAATATCTCGACGTATTCAGAGACCTCCGCCATGCCGACGAAGGCGAGAACAAAGTCGACGCCATATAGCGCGGCCGTAAGCATGAGCAAGCGCCCAAACTTCATTCCCTGGGCCCGCATCGCGGCACCGGTGACAATTCCCCAGAAGGCGAGCGTCGGGCCTTCCATCCACCACAAGCCGCGTTCGGTCGCGTTCACGAGAGTGAGCCAAGCGGTTTCACTACTAACGCGGACCATGACGTCCGGGCTCGCATGTGCCGCCGCCAACGCGGGAAGGCCGGCGATTTGCATGGAGGTGCCGGCAACACCCAACGTGACGTAGACGCCGAGAAACAGGACGGCCATGTCAACCGCCGCGCCACCCTTTTCCCGCAACCGTGACCAGAGGTATCCGCCGATGGCGAGCATGGGCAAGTAGTAACCGAAGGTATCGGCCAGCATACCCAAGCGAAACATCCAGATTTTCTCCGGTGACAGCACAAGTGCACGCGCCGGATGGAAAATCAGGCCCATGTCGCCATCGCCGACAGCGATGAACAGAGCAATATTTAGCAACGTCATCGGTGCGCCGATGAGCGCCGCGGAAGCGCCAATACGTTGCCCTTTCGCATAGCCCTGCATCATCACGTCTGCCCCTAGATCAGTGAACCAAGCGTTTCGACAGCAGCACGGCGGCCGGCACGCACGGCCCCATCCATGTAACCCATCCAGATGGTTGCCGTTTCCGTACCCGCCCAATGCAGCGCGCCGGTCGGTGCGTCGAGGCGAATATCGAGCTTGCTTAGGAAGCCAGGACCAACCGGCGACACACAGCCGCGCGTGAATTGCTCTTTCGACCAATCTTGAAAGACCCACTCCGTGGGATTCGCCGCTTCCGGGCCAAAGCATTTGATGAGGACCCTAAGCGTCGCGTCCTTGCGCGCGGCCGGTGTACCGCCGACACCTGCCACGCCAAGCATCTTGATGATGCCGGTAGAGCCATCTTCTGGCGACAGGTCAGCTATCAACGTTGGAGCGTTGTTCTGCAATTCGATCGCGAGGCCGGACAACCCTGCCTTGCGCCAAAATGGCGTCTTATAACCGAAATGCATCGTAAAACCGGAGCCATCCCGCGGCCAGCCATCCAAGATGGCTTGACGAGCCGGAGGCAACGCAGGTGAAAAGGCGATTTCGGCTGCTTGCGATGGGCTAAGCGCCAGGATCACACGGCGCGTCTTGATAGTGCCCTTGGAAGTCTCAATCGTGATCAGACCATCGCCATCCCAACCTGCGATCGCGTTGACTGCATGGCCGAGGCGTACAGCGTCACCAAGCCTTTCGCTTAGTGCCAGCGATACGGCCTGTGACCCGTCCTTGATGCGGTCTTGCTGGGCGCCACCCTCCATATCTTCTAACAGCGCATAGCTGCCGGCGGCATGGATATAATGTAGGACGTAAAGCATTGACATTTGGTCGGCATTCGCGCCGAACGTCAGCGCGGAAAACGGGTTCAATACGCCGAGTTCCTCGTCAGGCATGCCTTCGGCCTTAAGGTATTGTGCAAAAGTTGTGGCATCGAGCTTGGCCGCGTCTGGCGCCTTCCACGGCTCACCTAGCGGCACGGTCTTAGCCAGCGCCTCAACTTTCGCCGCTAACGCCGGATTCTGGATCGGAGCTGAGGGTGGACCCGGCATACGCATCACATCGCCGCCATTGACGAGCAGATAATCGCCCTTCCAATTGGCGCCAAATACTTCGAGACCGAGTTCGCGGCAAAGATCATACATGGCTGTCTGACCAGGCCCGATCCAAGTCGCGCCGGCGTCAACGGGCTGGCCGTTTACAGTCTCATTGAAGGTGCGCCCCCCAACCCTGTCACGAGCCTCAATGACGGCGAAGGACTTGATCCCGCTCTTCTTCAGCTCCCAGCCAGCGGACAATCCTGAGATGCCAGCACCGATAACGACGATGTCCAGTACATCAGCATTGGCCTTCGACGCACCGACCGAAGCAAGAACACCGCTTGCGAAGCTTGCAGTCCCCACAGCGCCCAGCTGCAGTAGTTTGCGCCGCCCGATTCTCATGTCTTGTATCTCCGAAAGTTCAGCGGGGCTGACTGTTAAGCCAAACCTTGAGACGCTGTGTCACCTCTTGCGGGTGATCCAGCATCATCCAGTGGCTACCACCCTTGATTTCCGTATATTCGAACCGGCCGGACACATAAGCGCGAGTGTTCTTGACCTGGGATGGCCAGAGAAAGCAGTCGTCCGAGCCCGCGATACCAAGAACAGGAACGTTTACTTTCGGCAGCTTGTCATAGGCGCCTGATATAGCGGCGAGATAGGCATCTACTACAGAATTGGCTCGATCCCAGCTCAACATGGCCTCGACCCCACCGGGCTTCAGCAGCTTCGCGACAACTGCATCCCGATGCGGGTGCGACCGCAAAAGTGTTTCTCGCAAGAACATCCCGTTATTGGCGCGGTAAAGATTCGCTGCGCGCGGCAACTTTTGTAGAAACAGAAACCAATTCCACCGGCTATGTTCGAAGCTGAGCGATTCCTTAGCGAAGGCGCCGCTGTACCCGACAGCAAGGATGGCCATCGATCGGGTCCTGCCGGGCTGCCCGTAATAAAAATCCCAAGCCACATCGACACCCCAGTCGTGGGCGACCAGATGTACCGGCCCCTTGATCCCAAGTTGGTCGAGCATTCTGCCCATGTCGGTAGCGACGGAGGTTGTCTTGTATCGATCAAGCTTCTTCGGCCTGTCTGTGCGGCCGTATCCAACCAAATCGGGGACCAGCACACGATAACCGGCAGCAGCGAGGCCGGCGGCCTGCGCATCCCAAATCGAACCGTCATCCGGCTGGCCATGGAGCATCAAAACGACCGGACCGTCACCGCCGCTGTCACGGACGAAGTAATTCAGGCCATTGATCGACATCGTGCGGTTTGCCGCCACTGCGGGCTGCGCAAACAGAGCGGCAGCGAGCAAGAGCCCAACGAAACAAGCCCAGACTCGCATGATGGGCATCTTCATCAGAAGTCCTTGTGCAAGATCGAACGCCTGCACCGGGTGCCAAACGCGAGACTGAAATCCGTGTTGTCGCCACACCCGTGAGTGCGCCAACGCCAGTCCTTCGCAGGCCAATGTTTGTGCCGCCATCTCCCCCCCCCATACGTGCCTAGCTATCACTTCAAAATAGTGCACGTCGTGCACATTTGCATATTCATGCATGACGTGCAATATTTTTTTCGCGCTTCACATATGCCGGGTCGCAGGGTAGGTGCGCAGGGTGGTTGCAAGGAGCCATCGTATATGGACGGGCAGATGACACGGCGCGAACGCAACAACTTCAGGCGCCGGCAGAAGCTCCTCGCTTCCGCGCGCGCATTGTTCGACGCCCAAGGTTTCGAACAGACGACAATGATACAAATGGCAAAATCGGCGGGCGTTGCGCTGCGTACCGTCTATAACTTTTTCCCGACCAAGCTGGACGTTTTGGGCGAATTGTTGTTGACCGAGGCAGAAGCGCGCATGACTGCCGCATCCGCCGCTCAGGGGCCATTACCGGCTTCGCCGCACGCCAGTCTGTTGCGTCTCCTGGAAATGCAGGTTGAGGTGGTCACGACGTTTTCGCGCGAGGAAGGCAGGTTATTCAGTGCACACGCGATAAGCGTCGGCGGATCGACGCCAGCGGGCCGCAGCTATGGGCTCGTCGACAAGATGTTCCATCTCGAAATTCTTAAACTCTTGCAAAAGGCATTTGGCAAACGCGGAGCGTTACCACGCGGCATAAATATCGAGGCTATGGCACGCCTTGTTTTCAACGCCATCAATGGCGCCTATTTCCAATGGCTCAGTGATGACGCCATGACCAAGAACCAATTTCTCGCCTTGATTCGAGAGCATGTGAACATCCTTTTGCCAGCGCCACCCAAATCTAAAGTGAACGCAAGGGCAGCATCTCGGACTACCACCAAACGCGGGTGAAACGGTGGGTGCGCGATCGGCGTCATCTGACATCGCTGGATAGGCCGCGACCCACTCTGTGTGACGGCGTACACTGTGCACCGCAGGCTAGGCTGACGCAGGTGGCTAGTGCCTAGCGGCCGGTGCCAGAAAACTTCTGTGTTCCCGCCGGGTGAGCCCGCGCGAAGTGGAAAGCAGCGCGCAGCATCGGCCCTATGCGGGAGAACAGCGGAACAGGGATCGACTCCAGAAACAGCCTGAACCCTTCCGTATCCCCTGCTTCGATCTTCCAATTATCGCAATAGCGGGACTTGATAAGCTGCCCGTCTGGCCACAGCATCATATAACAAAGGATGTGCTCCGGATTGTAGGAACGGGCCGGATTGCGCCTGTGGTAAAGCTCAATGGGCCACAAATCCGGCGATGTATCCTTGACCTCAAACCCCTTGGCCTTAAGGCAGCGGAGGCGGTGCGCCACGATTTCGGATGTCATGGCATCACCAGATATTCATTTCAGACCACTCTTCGAAGCGGTCATCGGGCGTCATTTTCTCAATGCGCGCCCATTCTTTTTCAGAAGCCCAACAAACGAAGATGCAGATGCAGCCGACTGTGGCTGCGCAAAGCACATACAACATGCAACCCCCCACTCTGGCGATCGGGGAGTTGGAAAAACCACACCTGAGCGGGTTCGCCGTCGCCTTTAGACCTTTCGATCCTCGGACATACGCGACGGCCTCCCCGACCATGAAGTCGGAGAGTGCTGGGTGACGGCTGCACAAGGCCGTCAGGTGTGAGGTTTCCAAGCCCCAGCTGACCCGCGGGTCAGCCAAGGCCAATATGCCCAAAAGGGCGGAACACTTCCAGTCAAGAAGCAATGCCGGCTCTTCTTACGGTTAAGGGGTGGCCGCTGGGCGCCGGCTATGCCCATCGCGCCCTCAATATCGCGCCTTGATCAAATCCCTTAGCCCCAGCCTACAGGCCCGAATGGCTGCCGCTACCCAACGCGATGCGGTCAATACCTTGGGTAACGCCTTTTCCGGCTACATCCCCACGTAGCCCCACGGGTGGGACTGTGAGGCCCGATATAAGCGCGGCCCCCCTTTATAAAACCGGCCATCACAATGGGTGCGCCCTACCGGCAACCACACTTGCGCTACATCGCACAGAAACGCGCAGCCTGTGCTCACTGTTCATCAGTTAGCTTTCACCGATATAGACGTGCCCAATCCACCGCCACCGAATCCGGGGCAGCCTGCTGGCGTCCACGCCTGCGCTTGATACAGCGCAGGAATGCGCGGCCCGTGATCCCGCTAAAACCATTCATCACTTATCATTCGCTGACCGGCGTTCGCGATACGGCACATAACTGATGATCATTTCCGGGACGCCACGATCCT
>ERZ778017.1177-NODE-1177-length-27642-cov-5.898865_pt1 | contig 27642 bp, 22 predicted proteins | sample MGYA00375747_ERZ778017 | MGnify/ENA primary metagenome ERZ778017 (study PRJEB29350, sample SAMN05509838) | bioreactor metagenome | biome: bioreactor; material: wastewater | place: South Africa: University of Cape Town | collected 2014-03-17 ...
AACAGCGGGTGCAGCTCGGGGAGGTCGAGCCGTCCGTGCAGCGTCCCCACGTGCGGAATCGGGCGCGCGCGCGCGAACGGGAAATGCAGGTACTCGACGTGGAAGTGGACGATGTCGAAGGACGCAGCCCGCTGGAATACGCGTTCGAGCATCAGCACGTGATGCGACAGCGGATCGAGGCAGGCGGTGTCCAGCCGCAGCGAGCGCCGGCAGCCGGGAACCAGTCGCGCGCGCGTGGACGAGTCGCCGCTGGCGTACAGCGTCACTTCGTGGCCCTGGCGCACCAGCTCTTCCGTCAGGTACGAAACCACCCGCTCGGTGCCGCCGTAGCGGTGCGGCGGAACGCTCTCGTGCAGCGGGGCGACTTGCGCGATTCTCATATCCCTCCCGGGGAAAGGCGGAGAATTCCGGCGCAAACGTGGCGCCCGGCGATGACCGGTTTCGGAGGACGACGCGCATGTCGGAGTCGCAAGAGTCGCAAGAGTCGCAGGACGAGGCGAACGCCGATTCGCTGCACCGGTTGCGCGACGCGTTGCGCCGCTTCGCGCACGAGCGCGACTGGGAGCGTTTTCATTCGCCGAAGAACCTGGCGAGCGCGCTGATCGTCGAGGCGGGCGAGCTGCTCGAGCCTTTCCAGTGGATGGGCGAGGACGAATCGCGGCGGCTGCCGGAGGCCGAGCGCGAGCGGGTCGGCGAGGAGCTGGCCGACGTGCTGCTCTACCTCGTGCGGCTGGCCGACGTGCTCGGCATCGACCTGCACGCGGCGGCGCTGCGCAAGATCGAGATCAACGCACGGAAGTATCCGGTGGAGCTGGCGCGCGGCAATGCGCGCAAGCGGGGGCTGCCGTAGGGAGGTGCGTCTGTTGCAGGGGCGATGTCGGCACGATGAGCACTGTTCTGTCTATTTCTGGTCTATAATATGTCTCGATCTGGACGAGCATGCCATGAAGGGAACTTCCCTCGAAGCTTCGAGACCGCGGAGCCGCGCTGGCAGGCGCGGCCATCCGCCGGCCCTCATCGAATACCGTCGAAGCGCGGGCATCGACGACTTCGTCCGCCGTGTGGCGGAGGCGACGCCGCTGCAACTGGTCGAAACCGAACGTCAGGGAGTGGCGGGAAGCTACCTGAAGGACCTCGCCGAGCGAATGGGCGTGCCGGCGGTGCGCATGTACGCGATGCTTGGCGTACCGAAGGCAACCGCCGAGAAGAAGGCGGCCGCGGCAGAGCAACTCGGCGGAAGCGGAGGGCAGGCGGCGCTCGGTCTTGCGCGACTGCTCGCCATCGCCGGCGAAATCGCGGACGAGTCGACGGCCGCCGATGCGCGCGGATTCGACGCGGCAAAGTGGCTCGGGAAATGGCTCGAGCTTCCGCAGCCGGCTCTCGGCGGGCGCCGGGCAGCCGATCTGATCGATACGCCCACGGGCCTCGACGTCGTCGCCCGGCTGCTCGGCTCGATCGCCAGCGGATCCTTTCAGTGAACCTCTGGCGCATCGCCGCCGAAACGAGGCGATACGCCGCAGACGATCTGAGCGGGAAGGGCGCGGCCCTGCGGCCGGGCCGATGGAACGACGAAGGCCACCCGGTCGTCTATGCGGCGCTCACGCCGGCGCTCGCCGTGCTGGAGACGGTCGCGCACATCGACGACGGCGGCCTGCCGCTGAACCGTTTCCTCGTCCGGATCGAAGTCGCCGAGCCGGTCTGGCAGGCACGCGAAGAGCGCCGGATCGACGAGCTGCCGGCGGCGTGGTCGGCGATCCCTGCCGGTCGGGCGAGCGTGGAGATCGGATCGAAGTGGCTCGCGGCGGGCGCGTCGGCGATCCTTCTCGTTCCTTCCGTGATCGTTCCCGAGGAGCGGGTGGCGCTCGTGAATCCGGCTCATCCGGCGGCGCGTTCGATCGGGGCGCGGGTGGTGCGGCGGTTCGAGTACGACCGGCTGTTTCGGCGGCCCGACGTCTCGCGCTGAAGCGTCATGCAGCGCGGTGCGCGAGCGCTTCGTCGACGATGCCGCGCAGCCGCTGCCAGTGCGAACCCTCCCAGAACACGCGTCCGCATGCGTCGCAGGTACTGAAGCGCTCGTAGTGGGCGCGCACGGTGGGCGGCAGCTGCTCTTCCACTTGCGTCTTCTCGACGGGGTGCAACGGGACGTTGCACGACAGGCACAGCGAGAACGGTCGAGCGAGGCCGGCGAGGTCCAGGCGCGTGAAGATCTCGCGCAGTTGCGGCTCGGGCCGCAGCGCGCGCACGTAGCAGCCGTGCGTGATCGTTCTGCGCTTCAGCAGTTCGCGATCGCGCGTGAGCACGATGCGCTCTTCCTCGACGCACAGGCGCTCGACGTCGTCGTCGTGGATCGCATTGTCGTAGACCGTATCGAAGCCGGTCAGTCGAAGCAGGCGCGCGAGACCGCCGAGATGCGCGTCGGCGACGAAGCGCGGCGTTCGCAGCGGCGCCTCGCGCACGCGCAGCAGCGGCGAGACATCGAAGGCCTCGAACTTCGGATAGACCGCGATGCGGTCGCCGTCGCGGATGATCCGTTCGAAGCCGACCGACTCGCCGTTGACGAGCACCAGCTCGACTTCGGTGTGCGGCACGCCGAGCGCCTCGATCTCGTGCTTCACCGTGGCCGCGCGAGCGCAGTCGCGATCGAGATCGTGCCGGCGGTTTCGCGGCGCGAGGAAGTCGTTCAGCTCTTCGTAGAAGCGGAAGGTCGCGCGGGCCATGAGGGGAGGATGGCACGAGCGGGGTGCGAGGCACGGGAGCAGGAGGGCGAGGTCAGCTCCCGCCTTCCTGCCACTGGGGGTTCCACGCGACCTCCCACAAGTGTCCGTCCGGATCCTGGAAATATCCGGCGTATCCGCCCCAGAACGTGTTGCCGGCGGGCTTGGTGATCGTCGCACCCGCGCCGCGCGCCTGCGCCATCACGGCGTCGACCTGGGAGCGCGACGCGACGTTGTGCGCGAGCGCGAACTGCGTTGCGCTTTTCGGGCCGACGGGGAGCCCGCAGTCGTGCGCGAGACTCGTGCGTGGCCACAGCGCGAGCTTCAGACCGCCCTGCAACTCGAAGAAGGCGACCGTCCCGTATTCGAATTCGGTGCCGACGATGCCTTCCGATGCGAGTCCGAGCCCTTCCCGGTAGAAGGCTACCGCGCGGTCGAGATCGTCGACGGCGAGCGTGATCAACGAGATGCGAGGCTGCAAGGTTCGTCTCCCGTAGAGCGGGCGCCTTCAGCGCCGAGGTGCCGATCAGCGGGCGATCGCGATCGACGAATGGAACCAAGGCGTGCACGTCGTCGTTCACATTCCGATTCGACGGGCGCCTTCGCGAAAGCGCCTCGACGCTTCGACGTCGAAGCGGAACGCGGCCGCGAAATCGTCGAAGCCGTAGCCGGGAACGACGCCGCGAATGATTACCGCGTGCCGCCGCGCTTCGTCGAGCGAGCCGGCGAGCCCGAGCGTGAACGCCGCGATCGCGTGGATGTGCGGATGCGCATTCGGCCGAGCGGCGGCGCGCACCGCCCAGTGCGCGGCCTCGTCGACTCGATCGAGGCGGACGAGCGCGATCGCATGCGAGCCGAGCATGCCGAACAGCAGCGGATCGAAGGGACTGAGCAGCCGCGCGTGGTCGGAGGCCGCGATCGCGGCCCGCGGATCGCCCGACTGCGAATGCACGAAAGCGAGCGTGTAGTGCCCGAGCGCGAAGTTCGGGCTCAGCTCCACGGCCTGCTCGAGCTCGCCCACCGACGCGTCGTGCCCTTCGCGCAACCACAGCGCGCGGCCCATCGCCCAATGCGCCGACGGATCGCGGTCGTCGGCCATCAGTGCCTGCGCGGCGGCGTCGATCGCGCGTTGCGTTTCCGGTTCGCGCGTCGTCCAGCCCTGGAAGGCGTTCTGGAAATGCGTGAACGACAGACCGGCCCACGCGCGCGAGAAGGTCGGATCCAGTCGCACCGCGGTCTCGAAGAAGTGCTGCGCCTTCGCGTTGTCGGGTGGATCGAAGCGGTACATGTGCCACAGGCCCCGGTGGTGCGCACTCCAGGCGTCGAGCGAGCCGGGCGGCAGCAGGATAGCCCGGTTGCGTTCGAGCGCCTCGATCTCGGCGGCGAGCGAGGCGACGATGCGGTTGCCGATCTCGTCGAGCACGCCGAAGGTGTCGGCCAGCTCGAAGCGCTCGGCCCAGACTACGTGCGCGGTTGCCGATTCGACGAGTTCCACTTCGATGGTCGCGACTGCGCCCTCGCGTCGCAGCGTTCCGCTGCACGAGTAGTCCACGCGCAGCAGTCGCGCCGCTTGCTGCGCGTCCACGCCGCGCGCATGCAACGCCGACACGCTGCCCTGCCCGATGACGAACAGGCTGCGCAGCTTGGCCAATCGGGTGACCACGTCGTGGGCGAGCGCGATGCCGATGCGGGCGTCGTCGCCCTGCGCGGCGAACGGCATCACGGCGATCGACGCGCGCCGTGCGGGGCAGGAGCCGCCCGTCTCCCGCTTGCTCGCCTCTGCGTCGCCAACCGGGAGCAGCTTCGGCGCCCCGGCGCCGAGCGCTTCGCATGGAAGCGGGACGAGGTCGACACTTTCGGTTACGCCGACGCTTCCCGCGTTCGCAGCGGTTCGTCCATCGTCATGCGCCGCGCTTGCGCGAATCGCCCGCCACGCTTCGTGCAGCGGCCCTCGGTCGAGCCCGGCCTCCTCGAAGCCGCGCAGCGCGATCGCGAACTGCGCCTGCGCTTCGCGCAGCCGCCCCGCCTGCAGCAGCGCTTCGAGCATCCGCCAGTGGGCGCGCAACTCGAAAGGCTCGAGCGCGAGCCACTGCTCGAGCCAGGGCACCGCTTCGATCCCGGGCGCGCGTGCGGCCAGTTGTTCGAGCAGGCGCACGTTGGCCTCCCGGAAGCGCCGCCGCTGCGCCGCGAGCCACGCGTCGAAGGCCGGCGTGCGCGCAAGCACGAGCCCCTGCAGGAAGTCGCCCTCGTACAGCGCGGCGAGCGATTGCAGTTGCGCAAGGCCGAGAGCCGCCAGGCCGCCGCACAGTGCGCGCTCGATCTCGAGCGCGTCGACGAAGACGTCGGAAAGGTCGAGCCGGACTGCGTCGCCTTCCGCGCGCAGCCGGCGATGCGACGCGTCATCGACCAGCGCGCGGATCTTGCTCAGGCACCAGCGAAGCTCGCCGCGCGGATCGTTCGGCCTGTCCCACAGCAGATCGCAAAGAGTCTCGCGCGCCAGCGGCCGCGACGCGAGCGCGAGCCGCGCCAACAGCGCGCGGACCTTGCGCGAAGCGGGCAGGGCGAGGGCGATTCCGGCGCCGACGCCGGCGCTGCCGCGGCGGATCTCCAGCGCGCCGAGCAGCCGCACGCGAAGGCGCAACTCCTGCGGCGCAGGCAGCTGCGCGAGCCGCAGGCTCGAAATGGATTCCACGCCGGCTCCCACGCTCGCTTCTCCGGGACGCTCCTATCGTGAACCTCGGACGTACGGCGACGCCGTGCGCCGGAGTTCCCTCACCATGGTGAGGCGAGCCGATCCCGAACCCTGGAGAAGCAACATGAACACTGCTGCTGTTGCCCCTGAACGAACGCAAGCGCCCACAGTCGACTTCGCGGCGCTGAAGGTGCGCCAGCGCGCCGCCTGGTCCTCGGGCGACTACGCGCTCATCGGAACCACGCTGCAGATCGTCGGCGAGCAGCTCTGCGAGGCGCTCGACGTGCGGGCCGGCAAGCGTTTTCTCGACGTCGCGTCCGGAAACGGCAACGTCGCGCTCGCCGCAGCGCGCCGCGGCTGCGAGGTCGTCGCGAGCGATTACGTGCCCGCGCTGCTCGAGCGAGCGCGCGAGCGCGCCGCGGCAGACAGGCTCGACCTCGAGTTCCGCGAAGCCGACGCCGAGGCCCTGCCTTTCAACGACGAGAGCTTCGACTACGTGGCCTCGAGCTACGGCGTGATGTTCACGCCCGACCAGGAGCGGGCGGCCGCCGAGCTTCTGCGCGTGTGCCGGCGCGGCGGAAAGATCGGACTGGCGAACTGGACGCCGGAGGGCTTCATCGGCCAGGTATTTCGCGCTCTCGGAAGCCATGTTCCGCCGCCGGCGGGCGCCCGGTCGCCGGCGTTGTGGGGCACCCGCGCGCGCCTGGACGAACTCTTCGGCGCGCAGGCGGCATCGATCGAGGCGACGCCGCGCGACTTCGTGTTCCGCTACCGCTCGCCCGACCACTGGATCGACGTGTTCTCGACCTGGTACGGACCGATGCTGAAGGCCTTCGGCGCCGTCGACGCCGACGGGCGTTCGGCGCTGCGCCGCGACCTCGTCGCGCTGATCGAGCGCTTCGATCGCTCCGGCGACGGCACGATGGTGGTGCCGGGCGAATACCTGGAGGTGGTGGTGACGCGGCGCTGAGCGGCTCGCGGCCATGCGCGGCTCTTGCGCCGCGCATGGGCGCGAGGGCCGCGCAAGGGGCGGGCGGTGCGTCGACGGGACGCCGGCACACCTTGTGCGCCGGCGTGCTGTCCCGTGCTATCCGTATATCGCGGCGTCGGCGTGCCGTTGCGTGCCGACGTGGGCGGACGCGCTGCTACTGCCGCGAGTGCAGCCCGATCATGTTGCCTTCGGTATCGACCGCCAGCGCGATGAAGCCGTGCTCGCCGATCGAGAACTTCTCGCGCTCGAGGCGGCCTCCGGCGGCGTTCACGCGCGATGCCTCCACCGCGCAGTCGTCGCAGCTGAAGTAGACGATGACGCCGTTCCCGCCGCCGTCGAAGCCCGGCATGCGCACCAGCGCGCCGGCCGCGCCCGTTGCGTTCATCGACATCGGGAAGGCGAGCATTTCGTGTTCGTCGTCTTCGAGCTTCTGGAGGCTGCAGGCGAACACGGTTTCGTAGAAGCGTCGGGCGCGCGCCATGTCCTGTACGTAGATTTCGAACCAGACGATCGGGTTCTCTTTCATTGCCGCTCTCCTCGGCTGGGGTGCCGGCGTTCATGCAGGCAAGGCGCGCTCCCGGTAGTGCACGCTCCGAAGCGCCGGCCGACTGCCGTGCTGGGCCGCCTCACCGCGCCGGGCCGCCCCACCGCGCCCACCACGCCGGGGCCGCCCACCCACCGCCCCACCCCACCGCGCCGCCCCACCGCGCCACCCAGCGCGCCGCTCAACGCTGGGTCGCCGCGCCCCGCTACCGAATGTTGCCTTTCGAGCGGTGGAACGCATTCCACGAGCGGGAACGCTTCATCTGGAAGCCCGAAGATCCGACCGGTGCGAGCGCCGGGCAGGTGGCTTCGACCGGTTGCTGCCGGGGAGCAGCACCGTCAGCACGACGTGCGCAACCCACCGCGTGCGCTCTCGCTCGTCCTCGCCCGGCGGGGTCACCGCGCGTCGGCGTCCGCCTCCACGTACACCCACGCCGTCGCCCCCGATGCGAGCTGTGCGGCGACGCGCCGATAGGCATCCACTTCGTATCGGTCTGCGTCGGCCAGCTCCTCGTCGCTGATCTCGAAGACCGTTCCGGCCACGCGGCTGTCGACGCGACCGTTGTGCCGCACGATCGGATGATGCGTGCGACCGCTCGTCGCGACGACCGCTTCGTCGTCGATACGGACGAGCGTCTGCTCGTAGCCGACCAGCTCGTCCGGACGCCCGACGAGGCGCCTGCCGAAGGTGGCGATCTGCACGCCCTCCTGCTGCAGGGTTCCGTAGGAAAAGAGAAGAGGCATCGCAGGCTCTCCGGCGCGATACGGGCGGTGCAGGCCCGGCGCGCTACATCTCCGTCAGATGGGCAGGAAGCGCATCCGGTGCCTGGCCGCGATCTCTGGCACCTTCGAGAGGTCGCGCGGCAGATCCCGCACTTCTCGATCGACGTCGCGGAAGAATCCCTCGGCGGCGGCCGGCGCATCGAACACTAGCACGCGCGCCGGCTTCGCCGAAGCGCCCTGGAAGCCGTGCACCGTGCCGGCCGGTGCATAGAGGAAATCTCCGGCGCCGTAGACGCCGGCGCTCTCGCCCATCGTGAAGCGCACCTCGCCCTCGACGATGTAGTAGCACTCGTCCCATGGATGCTCGTGCGGCGGCGGGCCGGCGTCGAGCGGCAGCATCACTTCCATCAGCGACCACGCGTCGTCCGTCTGCCGGGGCAGGCAGAGAAACCTCAGGTCGGTGCCGAGCGCCTGCAGGCGCTCCCCTTCGCCGCGGGGAACAATGACCGGATGCTTGCTCATGAATGGCCTCCTCGACGTCGCCGATGGACGGCATGTCATACACTATGGCATAGTGTCATACCATGCGACAAGCGAAGTCAAGTGCCCTGGTCATCGATCCGGTTCCCGAGCCGGTTTCGCTCGCCGATCGCCGCAGCGGGTTCACCCGGCAGCTGATCCTCGATGCGGCCATGCGCGTGCTCGAGGAGAACTCGGTGACGCAGCTCACCATGCGCGCGATCGCGCAGGCGGCGGGCATGTCCGAGCGGACGGTGTTCCGTCATTTCGACACGCGCGATGCGTTGCTCGACGAGGTCGCCGCCGAGATGCGACGCCGGCTCGCGCTGCCCGATCCGCCGTCCACGCTGGCCGAGCTTCGTATCGCACCGCGCGCTCTCTACGGGGCTTTCGAGGCGCGCAGCCGCCTCACCCGGGCCGCGCTGCATTCGGAACTCTTCGACCGGCTGCGGCTCACCCAGGCGCACGAACGCTGGAATGCCGTGCGTCGGCTGGTCGATGCGCACGCCCCCCGGCGCAGCGCGCGCGAGCGGCGCATCGCTGCCGCGAACATCCGCTACTACCTGAGCGCGAGCAGCTGGAACTACTACCGCGCCTATTTCGGCTTCACGCTCGAGGACACGATCGCCTGTGCCGAAACGGCGATCCGGCAATCGCTCGCGGGGATCGGGCTGCGCGGCTGATGCCGCTTTGCTTGCGCACGAAGCACCGCCGCGGCGCCATTTGCGCTTCCCGCGCTGCATGACGCAGCAATTTCGTCTGCGCAAACCGTTTCGGACGCGGAAGCGCTGCATTTCGCAGGGTGCCTCGGCCGGTCTTTTGCAGCGCGCCTCGGCAGCGTCCCGCAGGCGCATCCGAAGCCTCCCGCAGCGCGCATCCGTAGCCTCCTGCAGCGCACATCCGCAGCCTCTCGCGGCGCCTCGTCAGCTTTCCACTGCCGATATGCCCGGTTCTTCGTCCTCGAGCGCGAAGCGGCATCACACGACCGCACCACGCGTGCCTGCGACCTGCCGATAGAACGAGGCGCTCAGCTTCGGCGTGCGTCGCTGCGTGATGCGATCGACCCGTAGCAGGCCGAAGCGCGTGTCGTAGCCGTCGGCCCACTCGAAGTTGTCGAGCAGGCTCCAGAGGAAATACCCGCGCACCGGCAGGCGCTCGGCGATCGCGCGCCGTAGCTGCGACAGGTACGCGCGCAGGAAGGCGACGCGGTCGGTGTCGTAGACCAGGCCGTCTTCCTGCGGATCGTCGGCGGCCGCGCAACCGTTCTCGGTGACGAGGATCGCCGGCGGGTTCCACAGCCGCGTCACGTGCCGCGCCGCCCAATACAGCGTCGACGGATCGACGAGCTGCCACGCGGCCGCGGTCCGCGGGTGAGAGCGCGAGAAGGGGACGATCCGCCATCCGGTTGCATCGCCGGATGCGGTTGCATCGCCGGACGCGAGGGCATCGCCGGACGCGAGGGCATCGCCGGACGCGAGGGCACCGCCGGACGCGAGGGCACCAGCGGACACGGACGCATCGCCGGACGCAAGCACGTAGCGTCCCGGACCATAGACGTTGATGCCGACGAAATCGACCGGCTCCGCGATCGCGCGCAGGTCGTCAGCCGAGCAGCGCGGCGCGTCGGGATGGGACGCGTACACATCCGGATAGCGTCCTTCGAGCATCGTCGTCAGGCAGCCGGCATTCAACGCGCGCGTCGCGCGCTCGGCCGCCTCGGCATGCTCTTCTCCGGCCAGCGCCGGAACGGCGACGATGAGGTTCTCCGCCGGCCCGACCTGCGTGCCCGGCCGACCGTGCGCGCGGATCGCCTGCACTGCCAGCCCGTGCCCGAGCAGCGCGTGATGACGCACCTGGTTCAGCTGTCGCGGCGCGAGCGCGAGGCCCGGCGCATGCACGCCGCTGCCGTAGCCCAGATCGACGAAGGAGCCGATCTCGTTCGTCGTCACGAAGCGGCCGATCCGATCGGCGAGCCTGCCCGCGACGAAGCCCGCGTAGTCGGCGAAGGCCTGCGCCGCCTCGCGCGACTGCCAGCCGCCGAAGCGGTCCTGCAGCGCCTGCGGCAGGTCCCAGTGGTACAGCGTGGCGACCGGTTCGATGCCGGCGCCGAGCAGCGCGTCGACCAGGCGTTCGTAGAAGGCCAGGCCTTTCGGGTTCGGTGCGCCGGTGCCCTCGGGGAAGACGCGCGGCCAGGCGACCGAGAACCGGTAGACGTTGACGCCCAGATCCTTCATCGACGCGACGTCGTCGAGGTACCGATGGTAGTGGTCGCAGGCGACGTCGCCGGTGTCGCCGTTGCGAACGCGCCCCGGGGTGCGCGAGAAGCGATCCCAGATGGATTCGCCTCGCCCGTCCTCGTTCACCGCGCCTTCGATCTGGTACGCCGAGGTGGCCGTGCCCCACAGGAAACCGTCGGGGAAGCGGTCGGACGAATCGACGAAGTGGTCCTTCACGTCACGCGCATCGCTTATACGCCGCCCGATCGAGTCGGGGAATGCCGCAAGGCTTCGCTCAGAGCGTGAGCCCTGTTTCCAGGTCGACGATCCGCGCCGACACGCGGCCGTTCTCGATCAGCAGCTCGCCGGCGGCGATCGGCAAGCGGAAACGGCGCGGCCCGGCGCTGCCGGGATTCACGTACAGGACGTCGCCGCGCGTCTCGACCCGCGGCTGGTGGGAATGCCCGTGGACGACGACGTCGACCTGCGCTTCGAGCGCATCGATCGGCAGGTCGGACAGATCGTGTATCGCGTAGAGGTGCAGGCCGCCGGCGCCGAGGCGGTCGCTGTAGGGCAGGCGCTCGGCCCATGCGCCGTGGTCGATGTTGCCGCGTACGACGGTGAGCGGCGCCAGCGCGGCCAGCGACTCGAGGATCAGCGAGTTCCCGACGTCGCCCGCGTGCACGATGAAGTCGCTTCCGGCGAGGAAGTCCACCGCCTGCGGGCGCAGCAGGCCATGGGTGTCGGAAATGAGGCCGATGCGCAGCACGGCGTCGGGTCTGCAGGGGATGGATGCCCCCATGGTACTCGGCAGATTCGCGACCGGTCGCTGCCGCTGCCTGCGCCCGTGCCGGGTTTCGTGCACGCCGCGAAGCACTGCACTAGCATTCGTCGATCTCGACCCCGGAGACGAACGGTGAGACTCTGCGGATTCCGCTTCAGCAACTACCACAACAAAGTCCGTCTCGCGCTGCTCGAGAAGGGCATCGAGCACGAGGAGGACGACTCGTGCAAGCCGTCGCAGGAAGCGGCCTTCCTCGAGCGCTCGGTGCTCGGCAAGGTGCCGTTCCTCGAGGTCGATGGCGCCGTGCTCACCGAGTCGGACGTCATCTGCGAGTACCTCGAGGACGCGTATCCGCAGCGCCCGCTGCTGCCGAAGGAGCCGCTGGCGCGCGCGAAGGTACGCGAGCTGAACCGCTGCATCGAGCTGCACCTCGAGCTGGTTGCGCGGCGGCTGTACAAGGAGGCGTTCTTCGGCGGCAAGGTGTCCGACGAGACGAAGCGCGAGGTGGAGCACACGCTGGAGAAGGGCGTGCGCGCGCTGGCGAGGCTGGCCCGCTTCGACCCCTACATAGCCGGCGCCGGGCTCACGCTCGCCGATTGCGCCGCCTTCGTGCACCTGCCGATCGTCTCGCTCGCATCGAAGACGATCTACGGGCGCGACGTGCTCGAGCCGATCGCGCCGCTGAAGGGCTACCTGCGGATGCTCGGCGAGCGCGAGTGCTTCGCGCGGGTCACGCGCGAGCGCAAGGAGGCGACGGCGGCGATGCGACCGTAGCGCCGCCTCGAGCCGCCTCAAGCCGCCTCAAGCCGCCTCGAGCGCCCGATCCAGATCCTCGATCAGGTCATCGACGTGCTCGATGCCGATCGACAGCCGGATCATGTCCTCGCTCACGCCGGCCTTCGCTAGTTCCTCGGGCGAGAGCTGTCGATGCGTGGTGGAGGCCGGGTGCGTCGCCAGCGATTTCGCGTCGCCGATGTTCACCAGCCGCGTGAAGAGCTGCAGCGCATCGAGCACGCGCGCACCCGCTTCGCGCCCGCCCGCCTTCAAGCCGAAGGACAGGATGCCTGATGCGCGTCCGCCCATGTATTTCTGCACGAGCGCGTGATCCGGGTGCTCGGGCAGTCCGGCGTACTGCACCCAGCCCACTTTCGGATGCTTCTGCAGGCGCTTCGCGATGGCGAGCGAGTTCTCGCAGATGCGGTCCATGCGCAGCGGCAGCGTCTCGATGCCCTGCAGGATCAGGAACGCGTTGAACGGCGAGATGGCGGCGCCGGTGTTGCGCAGCGGAACGACGCGCGCGCGGCCGATGTAGGCGGCCGGCCCGAGCGCTTCGGTGTAGACGACGCCGTGATAGCTGACGTCGGGCTCGTTCAGCCGCTTGAAGCGCGCCTTGTGCTCGGCCCACGGGAACCTGCCGCTGTCGACGATCGCGCCGCCGATGCTGTTGCCGTGTCCGCCGAGGTATTTCGTGAGCGCGTGCACGACGATGTCGGCGCCGTGCTCGAAGGGCCGCAACAGGTAGGGGCTCGGCACCGTGTTGTCGACGACGAGCGGAATGCCGTGCGCGTGCGCCACTTCGGCGAGCTTCGCCACATCGACGACGTTGCCGAGCGGGTTGCCGATCGATTCGACGAAGATCAGCTTCGTGCGCGCGTCGATCTTCGCGGCGAAGCTCTCCGGCCTGCGCGCGTCGGCGAAGCGCACCTCGATGCCCTGCTGCGGGAAGGTGTGCGCGAACAGGTTGTAGGTGCCGCCGTACAGCGTGCTGGCCGAGACGATGTTGTCGCCCGCCTCGGTGATCGTCTGCACGGCATAGGTGATCGCCGACATGCCGGAAGCCAGCGCGAGCGCCCCGACCCCGCCTTCGAGCGCGGCGACGCGCTGCTCGAGCACGTCCTCGGTCGGGTTCATGATCCGCGTGTAGATGTTGCCCGGGACCTTCAGGTCGAACAGGTCGGCGCCGTGCTGCGCGCTGTCGAAGGCATAGGCGACGGTCTGGTAGATCGGCACGGCAACCGATTTCGTCGTCGGCTCCGGCTTGTAGCCGGCGTGTACGGCCAGGGTTTCGATGCGCATGGAGGGTTCCGGTTCGGGTGGTCGGCGCAGTCGGCCCAACGGGCCGCGCCACGGGAACCGGAGATTCTGCCAGCGTCGGGCGCATGTCTGCGTCGATATGCGTCCGGCGAAGATGCTGATGCCCGGCGCGCGCCCGATGCGCTGCTACCCGCTGCTGCTACCGACTCCCCGCGCCGCCGGAGGCATCGACGCCCGTCGAGGCGCCCTCGATCGGCGGCGCCTCGCCGACGCGCTCGGCGAGGAAGGGCGCGACCTCTCCGCCGCGGGTGGCGACCGCGCCGATCATCCGGCCCGGCTCGATGCGCGCGTCGACGATGCGCAGCGCTCCGTCGGTGTCGGTGAAGGCGAAGTGCACCTGGTCGCCCAGCACGCGCGCTTCGCGCATCGTCGTCTCCACGCCGGCGAGCCCGACGCGACCGTCGAGCATCTGGAAGCGCTGGCGGATCTTCATCGTGGCGTCGATAGCGCCACCGGACTGCTGCAGGCGCAGCCGCCAGTCGCCGCCGGCATTGGCCGGGACGACCCACAGGTGCATCGATCGCAGGCCGATCTTCGAGCTTTCCTCGGGTTCCCAGTCGCCCATCCGGAACTCGCGCGAAACGATGCGCGTGCCCGGTTGCGCGGCCAGCAGCGCGCGCCGCAGCCGCAGTGTGAGCTCGGGCGTCAGGTACATCGTGACGACGGTGGCAGACGACAGGTCGGCCGCGAGGAGATCGCCCTGCTCGAAAGTGGCGAGCGCAGCGACGCCGGCCTGCTCGGCGTTGCGCCGCGCCAGTTCGACGACGTTCGCGTCGTAGTCGATCCCGCGCGCGTGCGCGCCGAAGTCGCGTGCGGCGGCGATCGCGATCCTGCCGTCGCCGGAGCCGAGATCGACGAGCGTATCGGACGAGCCGACCTGCGCCAGATGCAGCATCCGCAGGACGAGCGGATCGGGCGCCGCGACGCGCGGTGCGGCGCGGGTGGCCGGATCGTCGCCCGGCTGGAGCCTGCTGCCGACCTCGTCCTGCACGGCGGGCGCGGAGTCGGCCGCGCGAGCCGCCGGCATCGGCGAGACGAGCCCGAGCGCGACCCCGAGCCCGAGCCCGAGCCCGAGCCCGAGCGCAAGCGCGAGCCTGAGCCCGAGCGCGAGCGCGAGCGTCGTTACCCCGAGCCTTGGCGCCGCCAGCGCGCAGGCGCCCGATACCCGGAGGAAATCGCGTCGGTCCCGGCTCGTCGTCATCGCTTCCGTTCCTTCCGCGCGCCGCTCAGCGCGCGGGAATCTCCTTCATCACCTGAGCATAGGCGAGCAGCGCGAAGATCGCGGTGCCGCCGACGATGTTGCCGAGCAGCGAGGGTAGTAGAAACTCGCCGACGAACTCGCCGATGCCGATGCGCGCGTTCAGCAGCAGGAACCAGGCTTCGATGCTTCCGGCAACGATGTGCGCAAAGCCGCCGGCGGCGATGAGCCAGGTCATGACGAGGATCACCAGGGTCTGGCTGTGCCCGGCGCCGGGCGTCATCCACACCAGCGTGGCCATCAGGAAGCCGGCGCCGACCGCGCGGATCGTCACCTCGAACCACGGACCGCCGATCGCATGTTCGCTCACTCGTAGCATCGCGTCGAAGGTCTCGGGCGGGACCGCAGGCAGGAAGGTGGCGAAGGCCGCGGAGATCAGCGTGCCGGTGAGGTTGGCACTGAGGACGATCGCCCAGTTGCGGGCGGCCGCGCCGAAGTTCGCGGCGGTGGGCTCGGCCATCACCGGCAGCACGACGGTGATCGTGTTCTCGGTGAACAGCTGCTGGCGGCCGAGGATCACGATGAGGAAGCCGATCGGATAACCGAGCGCAACGAGAAGTTCCCGTCCCGCCATTTCCGGCAGGTAGCGCATCAGCACCGCCTGCGCGACCAGCGAGAAGCTGATCGACAGGCCGGCGGCGAGCCCCGACCACCACAGCGAAACGGCCGGCCGCGCCATCTCCTCTTCGCCGTTGCGGCGCACGGCCTGGTAGATGATCGGCGACGGCGGCGTGGCGCGTCGCTCGAGCTGCTCGATCTTCTCGAGATCTCCCTGCTCCTGTGTCTTCGGCATCGCAGATTCCCGTCGTCGGAAACGGCCGGCGCAGCAAGGGCGTGGCCCGAGGACACGCGGAGCTTCTTCGCCGTCGCGTGCAAGCGGGTGCCAGCGCCACGCGCGTTTCGCTACCGGTCGCGCTACCAGTCTCCGCCGATCGCGCGCAGCAGCGCCACCGTGGCGACCAGTCGTCGGCCGTGCAGCGACAGCAGCGCCTGCTCGCCCTGCAGCACCGTCGTCTGCGCCTGGATCACGTTCAGGTACGAGACCGTGCCGGCCTTGTACTGCAGGGTGACGATGTCCAGCGAGATGCGCGCGGCGGCCACGACTTCGCGTTGCACGCCTTCTTCGTCGGCCAGCACGCGCAGCGCGACGAGGTTGTCCTCGACCTCCTGGAAGGCCTGCAGCACCGTCTGCCGATACGCGGCGACCGTCGCGTCGTAGTCGGCCAGCGCCTGTTCGGTGGCCGCTTCGCGCGCGCCGGCGTCGAAGATCAGCGCGGCCAGCGCCGGGCCGAGCGACCAGACGCGGCTGGGCAGCGAGAACAGGTCGCCGAAGCGGTTCGAGCGCAGGCCGACGTCGGCCGACAGCGTGAGCGACGGGAAATACGCGGCGCGCGCGATGCCGATGCGCGCGTTGGCCGCCGCCACCTGCCGCTCGGCGGCGGCGATGTCGGGCCGGCGTTCGAGCAGGCGCGACGGCAGTCCCGGCGGGATCGGCGGCACCGCTTCCGGCAGCGGACGTTCGTCGAGCGCGAAGGACGAGGGCGCGCGTCCGGTGAGCAGCGCGATCGCGTGCTCGAGCTGCGCGCGCGCGATGCCGACGTCCATGCGCTGCGCCTCGACGGTCTTCAGTTGCGCCTCGGCCTGCGCCACGTCGGCGCGCGTGGCGACGCCCGCCGCCAGCCGGTCGCGCGTGAGCTGCAGCGAGCGCTGGTACGACGCGACCGTCTCGCCGAGCAGGCGTCGCTGCGCGTCGGCCACGCGCAGCTGGAAATAGCTCTGCGCGAGCAGCGCGTGCGCCGACAGCCGCGCGGCGGCCAGCTCCGCCGCGCTCGCCTCGGCGCCCGACTGCGCAGCGGCGACGCTCGCGCGCACGCGGCCCCACAGGTCCACTTCCCAGCTCGCGCCGACGTCCACGCCGTATACGTCGTTCGTCATGCCCGTCGTCGAGCGGCCGCGGCTGGCCGAAGCGCCGGCCGAGACGCTGGGATACAGCGCCGCGCGCGCGGCGGCCACGGCGGCGCGGGCGCCCCGCAGCTGCGCTTCGGCGATGCGCAGGTTCTGGTTCGACAGGTCGACGTCGGCGACCAGCGACTCGAGCACCGGATCGTCGAAGACCTCCCACGAGACGGCCGCGGCGGGAACGTCGGGCTGCGCCGGCTGCCAGACGCCGGTGGGTTGCACTTCCTTGTATTCGGGCGGAACGGCGATTGCCGGCCTCGCGTATTCAGGCGCTGCCGCGCAGCCGGCGAGCAGGGCGGCCGCAGCGACCAGCGCGAGCAGGCGCAGCGGATGCGCGAGGCGCCCGCCGGGGGCGCCGCCCGGGCCGCCGGGTCCCTCGCGTCGCGAGCGGGCGCTGCGGCTCCAGCGCAGCCGCAACCGATCGAGCGACAGGTAGACGACCGGAGTCGTGTACAGCGTCAGCAACTGGCTCACGGCGAGGCCGCCGACGATCGCGATGCCCAGCGGCCGTCGCAACTCGGCGCCGTCGCCCGCGCCCAGCGCCAGCGGCACGGCGCCGAGCATCGCCGCCATCGTCGTCATCAGGATCGGGCGGAAGCGCAGCCGGCACGCGCGATGGATCGCCTCGCGCGGCGACAGTCCCTGCTCGCGCTCGGCGGCGAGTGCGAAATCGATCAGGATGATCGCGTTCTTCTTGACGATGCCGATCAGCAGCAGCACGCCGATCAGCGCGATGACGGTGAATTCGGTGCCGGTGGCCATCAGCGCGAGCAGCGCGCCGACGCCGGCCGACGGCAGCGTCGAGAGAATGGTGAGGGGATGCACGAGGCTCTCGTAGAGGATGCCGAGCACGAGGTAGACGGTAACGAGCGCGGCGAGGATCAGCACGGGCTGGTTCGCCACCGATTTCTGGAAGGCGCTCGCCGTGCCCTCGAAGCCGTGCTGCAGCGTGGACGGCGTGCCGATGCGGGCGATCGCATCCTCGATCGCCTCGGTGGCCTGCGACAGCGGGACGCCCTCGGCGAGCCCGAAGGAGATCGTCGAGGCGACGAAGCCGGCATCGTGCGCGACCGACAAGGGCGCGGTCGTCGGCCCCCAGCTGGCGAATATCGACAGCGGCACCGGCTCGCCCGCGGCGTTCGGTACGCTCAGGTTGCGCAGGTCTTCGGGGCTGTCGCGGAACTGCGCGGCGACGTCGAGCACGACGTGGTACTGGTTCAGCGGCTCGTAGATCGTCGACACCTGCCGCTGCCCGTAGGCGTCGTTGAGCAGGCTGGTGATCTGCCGCGTGCGGATCCCCACGCGCGCGGCCGCGTCGCGGTCGATCGTCAGCGTCACCTGGCTGCCCTTGTCCTCCGCGTCGGTGTCGATGTCGACGAGCTGCGGCAGCCGGCTCATCGCGTTGCGGATGCGCGGCTCCCACAGCCGCAGCTCGTTCAGGTCGTCGCCCTTCAGCGTGTACTGCCAGGTCGAGCTGCTCTCGCGACCGCCGATGCGGATCTCGCGCTGCGGGGCCATGTACAGCCGGGCGCCGGGCACCTTCGCCGTCGCACTGCGCAGCCGGGCGATGACCGCGTCGGCGCTCTCCCTGCGTTGCGCCAGCGGAACGAGCGAGATGAACATCGCGCCGCTGTTCACGCGCGAGCCGCCGGTGTAGCCGGTGACGTTGGCGACCGCCGGATCGCGGCGCACGATCTCGATGAACGCGTCGAGCTTCTCGCGCATCGAGAGGAAGGAGATGCTCTGGTCGCCGCGGATCGACGCGAACACGCGGCCGGTGTCCTGCTCGGGGAAGAAGCCCTTGGGCACGACCGTGTACAACCAGACGTTCAGCGCGATCGTGGCGGCCAGCACGAGCAGCATGAACCAGCGGTGGTCGAGCGCCCAGCCGACGCTGCGCGAATAGCCGGCGGCGATCCGCTCGAAGCCGCGGCCGCGCCGCGAGTGGCCGATTTGTCGTCCCTCGCGCTCGCGCGAGGCTCCATCGCGCTGGCGCGAGGCTTCGCCGCTACCGGCCGGCGCTTCTCCTCGCTCCCTTCCGAGAAAGCGCGCGCCGAGCATCGGCGTCGTGGTCAGCGACACGACGAGCGAGATCAGGATCGCCACCGACAGCACGATGCCGAACTCGCGGAAATAGCGCCCCACGAGCCCGCCCATCGCCAGGATCGGAATGAACACGGCGATCAGCGACAGGCTGATCGCCACGACGGTGAAGCCGACCTCGCGCGCACCGTGGATCGCGGCTTCGAATCGGCCCTCGCCCGCCTCGCGGCGGCGCGCGATGTTCTCGATGACGACGATCGCGTCGTCGACGACGAAGCCGGTGGCGATGGTCAGCGCCATCAGCGACAGGTTGTCCAGGCTATAGCCGGCGAGGTACATGACGCCGAAGGTGCCGATCAGCGAGGTCGGCACCGCCACCGCCGGAATCAGCGTCGCACGCAGGCTGCGCAGGAAGATCAGTACGACGAGCACGACGAGCACCACCGACAGCACGAGCGTCTGCTGCACCTCGCGCAGCGACGCGCGGATCGTCGTCGTGCGATCCATCGTCACGTCGAGATCGATCGCTGCCGGCGCGGACGCCCGCAGCGAAGGCATCAGCTCGTAGATGCGATCGACCGTCTCGATGATGTTCGCCGCCGGCTCGCGGTAGGCGATCAGCAGCACCGACGGCCGCCCGTTGGCCGAGCCGGCCTGGCGTTCGTCCTCCACCGATTCGCGCACCCAAGCGACGTCGGACAGCCGCACCGCGGCCCCGTTGCGCCAGGCCACGACGAGCGGGAGGTAGTCGGCGGCCGAGCGCGACTGGTCGTTGGCGCCGATCTGCCAGCGCCGCTCGCCGTCGGCCACCGCTCCCTTCGGGCGGTTCGCGTTGGCGTCGGCGATCGCCTGGCGCACGGCTTCGAGGCCGATGCCGTAGCGGTCCAGCTGCAGCGGGTTCACCGACACGCGCACCGCCGGCAGCGAGCTGCCGCCGACGACCACCTGTCCGACGCCGGCCACGCGCGAGAGCTTCTGCGCGAGCACCGTCGAGGCGACGTCGTAGATCTGGCCCTGCGTCATCGAGCCGGAGGTGAGCGCGAGGATCAGGATCGGAGATTCGGCCGGGTTCACCTTGCGGTAGGTGGGGTTGCGCACCAGGCCCGACGGCAGCGATGCGCGCGAAGCGTTGATCGCCGCCTGCACGTCGACGGCGGCCGATTCGATGCTGCGATCGAGGTCGAACTGCAGGATGACGCGCGTCTGCCCGAGCGAGCTGTACGAGGTCATCTCGGTGACGCCGGCGATCTTGCCCAGCGCGCGCTCGAGCGGCGTGGCGACGGTGGCAGCCATCGTCTCCGGGTTCGCGCCGGGCAGCGACGCCGATACCGAGATCGTCGGATAGTCGACCTGCGGCAGCGGCGCGACCGGCAGCATGGCCAGCCCGGCCAGGCCCGCCAGCACGATCGCGGCGGTCAGCAGCGTGGTCGCCACCGGCCGGCGCACGAAGGTCTCGAAGAATCCCATCAGGCGGCTCGCAGTCGGGCCTTCAGTTGACTCATCAATTGGCTCATCACGCGGCTCGACCGCGGCGCGCGAGCCAGCGCGCCGAGCGGTCGAAGGCGAGGTAGACGACGGGCGTCGTGAACAGCGTGAGCACCTGGCTGAGCAGCAGTCCGCCGACCATCGTGACGCCCAGCGGATGGCGAAGCTCCGAGCCGACGCCGGTGCCCAGCATCAGCGGCAGCGCCGAGAGCAGCGCGGCCATCGTCGTCATCAGGATCGGTCGAAAGCGCAGCAGCGCCGCCTGGTAGATCGCTTCGCGCGGCGGCTTGCCCTCGATGCGTTCGGCGTCGAGCGCGAAGTCGATCATCAGGATCGCGTTCTTCTTCACGATGCCGATCAGCAGCACGATGCCGATGACGGCGACGATGCCCAGGTCGCTGCCCGAGAGCATCAGCGCGAGCAGTGCGCCGACGCCGGCCGAAGGCAGCGTCGAGAGGATCGTGATCGGGTGCACGTAGCTCTCGTAGAGCACGCCCAGCACGATGTACATGGTGACGAGCGCGGCCAGGATCAGCAGCACGGTGCTGTCCAGCGACGCCTGGAAGGCGAGCGCCGCGCCCTGGAAGCCGGTCTGCAGGCTCGCCGGCAGGCCGAGCTCGCGTTCGGCGGCGTGCACCGCTTCGACCGCTTCGCCCAGCGAGAAGCCGGGCGCGAGGTTGAACGAGATGGTCGCCGACGGAAACTGCCCGAGATGGTGGATCGCCAGCATCGCCGGGCGCTCGACCACGCGCGCGATGCTCGACAGCGGCACCAGCGCGCCGTCGCGGCCGGTCACGCGGATCGCCGCGATCGACTCGGGGCTCGACGCGTATTGCGGCTCGACCTCGAGCACGACGCGGTACTGGTTCGCCTGCGTGAAGATCGTCGACACCTGGCGCTGTCCGAAAGCGGTGTACAGCGCCTGGTCGATCGCCGTCATCGACACGCCGGTGCGCGCGGCCGCGTCGCGATCGATCTCGAGGTAGGCCTGCAGTCCGCTGTCCTGCAGGTCGCTGGCCACGTCGGCCAGTTGGGGAAGCGCGCGCATGCGCTCGACCAGTCGCGGCACCCACAACGCGAGCCGCTGCGGATCGGGCTCTTCCACGGTGAACTGGTACTGCGTGCGCGCGAGGCGATCCTCGATCGTCAGGTCCTGAACCGGCTGCAGGTACAGCGTGATGCCCGGCACCTCGGCGGCGCGCTGCTGCATTCGCCGGATGACGCCCACGGCATCGAGATCGCGCTCGGCGAGCGGCTTCAGGTCGATCAGCATGCGCCCGGTGTTCAGCGTCGGGTTCGCGCCGTCGACGCCGATGAACGAAGTCAGGCTCTGTACCGCAGGATCCTGCAGGATCGCGCGCGCGAGTTCCCGCTGGCGCTCGGCCATCGCGGCAAAGGAGATCGACTGGCGGGCCTCGGAGATGCCCTGCAGCAGGCCGGTGTCCTGCACCGGGAAGAATCCCTTCGGAACGACGAGGTACAGCAGCACCGTGAGCACCAGCGTGGCGGCGGCGACGAGCAGCGTCGCCGGCTGGTGGTCGAGCACCCACGACAGCCAGCGGCCGTAGCCGGCGACGAGGCGGTCGAACCAGCCGGGCCGGTGCGGCGTGCTTCCGTCGTCCGGCGGCGCGCTCCGCTCGTGCGCGGCGTCGCCGGCCGCCTCGCCTTCCCCGCTTCGCCGGCCGTCGCGCAGCAGGCGCGCGCACATCATCGGCGTGAGCGTCAGCGACACGACGGCCGAGATCAGGATCGCGACCGCCAGCGTGATCGCGAACTCGCGGAACAGCCGCCCGACCACCTCGCGCATGAACAGCAGCGGGATCAGCACCGCGATCAGCGACACGGTCAGCGAGACGATGGTGAAAGCGATCTGCTTCGATCCCTTCAGCGCGGCCTCGAGCGGCGTCTCGCCCTCCTCGCGAAAGCGCGCGACGTTCTCGATCATCACGATCGCGTCGTCGACGACGAAGCCGGTGGCGATGGTCAGCGCCATCAGCGTGAGGTTGTTCAGCGAGAAGCCGGCGAGGTACATCACGCCGAAGGTGCCGACCAGCGACAGCGGGACCGCCACCGCCGGGATGATCGTCGCCGGCACGCTGCGCAGGAACAGGAAGATCACCATCACGACGAGCGCGATCGCCAGCATCAGCTCGAACTGCACGGCGCGCACCGATGCGCGGATCGTCACCGTGCGGTCGCTGAGCACGTGCAGCGTCGCCGCCGCCGGCAGCGACGCGCGCAGCGAGGGCAGCAGCGCCTGGATGCGATCGACGACCTCGATGACGTTCGACCCGGGTTGGCGCTGGATGTTCAGCACGATCGCCGGCTCGTCGTTCGCCCAGGCGGCCAGCTGCGCGTTCTCCGCGCCTTCGTCGACGCGCGCGACGTCGGACAGGCGCAGCGACGCGCCCTGGCGGTTAGCGAGCACGAGGTTGCGGTAGCCCTCGACTGCGCGGATCTGGTCGTTCGCATCGATCGTCGCCGCGCGCTGCGGGCCGTCGAAGCTGCCCTTGGCCTGGTTCGAGTTCGCGGCGACGATCGCGCTGCGCACGTCCTCCACCGACAGCCCCGAGGCGGCGAGCGCCAGCGGGTCCACCCGCACGCGCACCGCCGGGCGCTGCCCGCCGCTGATCGACACGAGGCCCACGCCGGCCAGTTGCGAGATCTTCTGCGCGATGCGCGTCTCGACGAGGTCCTGCAGCCGCGTGAGGGGGATCGTCTTCGAGGTGATGCCCAGCGTGATCACCGGCGCGTCGGCCGGGTTCACCTTGCTGTAGATCGGCGGCGCGGGCAGGTCGGTGGGCAGCATCGACATCGCGGCGTTGATCGCCGCCTGCACCTGCTGCTCGGCGACGTCGAGCGCGAGCGCGAGATCGAACTGCAGCGTCACCACCGACGCGCCGCCCGAGCTGGTCGACGACATCTGCTTCAGGCCCGGCATCTGGCCGAACTGCCGCTCCAGCGGCGCAGTGACCGACGAGGCCATCACGTCGGGACTCGCGCCCGGATACAGCGTCGTCACCTGGATGGTCGGGTAGTCGACCTCGGGCAGCGCCGACAGCGGCAGCATCCGATAGCCGACAAGGCCGGCCAGCAGGATCGCGACCATCAGCAGCGAGGTCGCCACCGGGCGCAGGATGAACAGGCGCGACGGGTTCAAGGCCGGCGGCTCCCGAAGCAGCGTTTCACGGGCCGCGCCGCCGCCGCGCGTCAGGAGCGCGCGCCCGCCGTGCGGCGGCGCGGCTCGCCGGGTTGCTCCGCGGCGCGCTCGGCCGCCTCCTTGTCGATCGGCTCGACGCGCGCGCCGTCGCGCAGGTTGTCGACGCCGTCGACGACGACGCGCTCGCCGGCCGACACGCCGTCGCGCACGACGGTGCGCTGCCCGTCGGCGGGCCCGAGCGACACGCGGCGCAGCGCGACGGTGTTGCCGGCCTGCACCACGTAGACATAGGTGCCGGGCGAGCCGCGCTGCACGGCCGCGCTCGGAATCACGATCGCATCGCGCAGCTTGTCGATCTGCACGCGCACGTTGACGAACTGGTTCGGAAAGAGCGCGGCGTCGGCGTTGGCGAACTCCGCCTTCATCTTCAGCGTGCCGGTGGTCGTGTCGATCTGGTTGTCGATCGTCGTCAGCCGCCCGGTGGCGAGCACCTCGCGCTGGTCGCGGTCGAGCGCCTGCACCTGCATCTCGCGCCCCGCGCGATAGCGCTCGAGGATCGGGCCGAGATCCTTCTCGGCGACCGAGAAGGTGACGCCGATCGGCTGGATCTGCGTGATCGTCACCAGCCCGGTCGTGTCGCCGGCGCGAACGAGGTTGCCCGGGTCGACCAGGCGCAGTCCGGCGCGGCCGGCGAAGGGCGCGGTGATCCGCGTGTAGCCGAGCTGCAGGCGTGCGTTGTCGACCTGCGCCTGGTCGGTCTTCAGCGTTCCCTCGTACTGGCGCACGAGCGCCGCCTGCGTGTCGAGCTGCTGCGCGCTCGCCGCGTCCTGCTTCACCAGCGTGCGGTAGCGTTCGAGGTCGACCTTCGCGTTCTCCAGCAGCGCGCGGTCGCGCGCGAGCTGGCCCTGCGCCTGCGCGAGCTGCACCTCGAAGGGCCGCGGATCAATCTCGGCGAGCAGCTCGCCGGCCTTCACCAGCTGCCCTTCGCGGAAGGTGACGCGCAGCAGCTGGCCGTCGACCTGCGCACGCACGACGACCGTGCGCAGCGACGTGACGGTGCCGAGCGCATCGCGCACGATCGGCACGTCCGCGCGCGTCGCGGCAACGACGGTGACCGGAAGCACGCGCGTCGCCTCGCTGCCGCGCTGTGCGCCCGTCGGCGGCCCCCGGCGGGCGGCCGACGAAGCTGGTGCGCCGCCGCCGGCTGCCGGCGACGAGGTGCCGGCGCCCGGCGAAGACGCACCGGCGCCCGGCGAGGACGCGCCCGCGGGTGCGGCGGCGCGATGCTGCCACCACCACCAGCCGAACGCAGCGGCCACGAGCAGCACGAGAACCACGACTACCGACGGCCACGCGCGCCGCGCGGGCGCATCGCGCGAGCTCGGATCGGTCGCGCGAGCATCGGACGGTTCGGGCATCGTGCGGATCGGGCGGTGCTTCTGCAGCCGGGTTGCCTGCGTGGCAGAATCCTCGATAGTACGCGTGCCGGCAGCGGAGCGAGACGATGAATCTGGCGCACTGGCTCGAGCGCAGCGCCGCCGTCTTCGGCGACCGGCCGGCGCTCGCGCTGGGTCACGAGGTCGCCGCCACCTACGGGCAGTTCGCGCAGTCGGCCGCCTGCGGCGCGCAGTGGTTGAGCGAGCAGGGGCTGCAGCCCGGAGACCGCGTCGGGCTGTTCCTTGGCAATCATCCGGATTATCTGCGCCTGCTGTGGAGCGTCTGGTGGGCGGGGCTCGTCGCCGTGCCGATCAACGCGCGCCTGCACGGCAGCGAAGCGGCGTTCATGCTGTCGGACTGCGCGGCCACGCTGTGCTTCGTCGATCCCAGCCACGCCGACGCGCTGGCCGGCTTCGTGCCGGGCGCGTGCCGCGTCATCGACCAGCACGGCTTCCTCGACGACCGCTCGCTGCCGCCGGCCCCGGTGGCGGCGCGCAGCGAGGACGACGACGCCTGGCTCTTCTACACCAGCGGCACCACCGGCAAGCCGAAGGGCGTGCGCCTGAGCGCGCGCAACCTGCGCTGGGCGGCGATGGGCTATCTCGCCGAGGTGCAGCCGGTCGCGCCCGGCGACAGCTGCCTGCATCCGGCGCCGCTGTCGCACGGCTCGGGCATCTATCACCTGCCCTACGTGCTGCGCGGCGGCGTCAACGTCGTGCCGGCCTCGGGCGGCTTCGACGGCGCCGAGATCGCCGCGCTCGCCGCGCACTGGCGCAACGCGTCGTTCTTCGCGGCGCCGACGATGGTGCGCCGCCTGGTCGACTGGGCGCGCCGGCAGCCCGCGCCCCTGGTCGGGCTCGCCACCGTCGTCTATGGCGGCGGTCCGATGTACCTGGCCGACGTGCTCGATGCGCGCGAGGGGCTGGGCCCGCACCTGGCGCAGATCTACGGTCAGGGCGAGAGCCCGATGACGATCACCGTGCTGCCGAAGCACGTGATCGAAGACCGCGCGCACCCGCGCTGGCTCGAGCGGCTGGCGTCGGTGGGCTACGCGCAGCCGATGGTCGAGGTCGCGATCCACGCCGACGACGGCACGCCGCTGGCCGTGGGTGAACCCGGCGAGGTCTGCGTGCGCGGCGAAGTCGTGATGAAAGGCTACTGGGAGAACCCGCACGCCACCGCCGAGACGATCCGCGACGGGTGGCTGCGCACCGGCGACATCGGGCGCCTGGATGACGACGGCTTCCTCACGCTGCTCGATCGCAGTCGCGACCTCATCATCAGCGGCGGCACGAACATCTATCCGCGCGAGGTCGAGGAGGCGCTGCTGCGGCATCCGCACGTGGCGGAGGCCAGCGTCATCGGTGCGCCGCACCCCGAATGGGGCGAGACGGTGGTGGCCTGGGTGGTCACCAGCGCGCCGGTCAGCGAGGCCGAGCTGGACGCGCATTGCCTCGACACCATCGCGCGCTTCAAGCGGCCGCGCCGCTATCGCTTCATCGACTCGCTGCCGAAGAACAACTACGGCAAGGTGCTGAAGACCGAGTTGCGCGAGCGGGAGGCGGCGCTGGCGGCTGCGGAGGGGACGACGGCCGCGGGGTGAAGCGGGGGCGCTGGAGCGGCGCGGCACGATGTCGTTGCGCCGCGCGCCGCCGGCGTGTGGCAAACCCGCTGTCGTCGAACGCGTCGCTGTCGCCGATCACGCGAGGTGGGCTGCGCGGAGCAGCGTTTCGGCGCCCGAAGCGGCTTTCGTGGCGAGAAACGCTGCGTTCTGCAGCGCGGGTGACCGGCACCTGCCGCCGGCGCGAGCCGCCGGTACGCGTGCGTGCGTTGGTGCGCGTGCGGTGCGCGGGGCGTGTGCGGTGCGCGAGGCGTGTGCGGTGCGCGAGGCGTGTGCGGTGCGCGAGGCGTGTGCGGTGCGCGGGGCGTGTGCGGTGCGCGGGGCGCGTGCGGTGCACAGGCGCGTGCAGGCGCCCTTGCGCGGCGGGCGCTCAGCCCACGTGCTTCGCGAAGAACTCCAGCGTCCGCTGCCGCGCGAGCCTGGACGCGTCGGCGTCATACGAAGCCCGCTGGTCGCAGTTGAAGCCGTGTCCCGCGTCGTAGAAATGCCCTTCCACCGACGGATGTGCGTCCAGCACCGACCTCGCCTGCTCGGGCGACGGCGTCCGGTCGCGCTTGCCGAAATGGCAGAGCACCGGGCACTTCGGCTGTTCCCCGACGTAGTTCGCGATGTTGCCGCCGTAGTACACGATCGCGCAGGCCAAGCCCTGGACGCGCGCGGCGGCGACCCACGACATCGTGCCGCCCCAGCAGTAGCCGACGATCCCGACGCGGCCGGCCGCCCCCGGCGCGACGTCGCTGCCCGCACCGCCCGCGTCCGCGCCGCCTGCACCTGCCCCGCTCGCCACCTTCACCGTCGCGGCGAGGTCCTTCATCACGTCGTCGATGCCGGCCTTCTGCGCGAGCGCGCGCCCGGCCTTGATGTCCTCGTCGTCGTAGCCGCTTTCGAAGCCCGGCTGCACCCGATCGAACAGCGCCGGCGCGATCGCGTGATAGCCGTCGGCGGCGAAGCCGTCGGCGATCGAGCGGATGTGGCTGTTGACGCCGAAGATCTCCTGGATGACGACGATCGCGCCGCGCGCGGGCTTGTCCGGCGTCGCCTCCCAGGCGGGCAGCCGATGCCCGTCTCCGGAAATCACCTCGATCCAGCGTCCCATTGCATCCCTCCTTCAGGGCGAGGACCTGCGCACAGGTCCTGGTGCAGTGTTTGCGCTGAGCGCCGCTGGTTCATAAGCGGCGCTGAGCACGAAACACTGCACTAGAACAGCACCGAGCTGAGCCGGCGCCGCCATTCGGAAACGAGCTGCGGCTGCGCGGCCGCCTTCTCGAAGCCCTCGATCATCGTCCTGCGACCGACGTCGTCGCCGAAGGCGCGGTCGCGGCGGACGATCTCGAGCAACTGCTCGAAGGCCGGCGCCCAGTGCTTCTGCTCCATGTAGTGCTGCGCCAGTTCGAGCCGCGCCG
>ERZ778017.1180-NODE-1180-length-27578-cov-6.187116_pt1 | contig 27578 bp, 20 predicted proteins | sample MGYA00375747_ERZ778017 | MGnify/ENA primary metagenome ERZ778017 (study PRJEB29350, sample SAMN05509838) | bioreactor metagenome | biome: bioreactor; material: wastewater | place: South Africa: University of Cape Town | collected 2014-03-17 ...
AAATATTGTCAATAGTCTTGAAAGCAGGTGGTGTTTTTCTGTCTAATAGTATCATGTAAGTAATAGATATAAGTGAGATAAGCTGCAATATAAATAAAAAGCTTGTTGGTTCATGATACTTTAAAGCATAACAAAAGTTTAAGGTAATAGCACACTAAATTCATTACTAAGTTGATAAATATTTACCTAAATACTTAGTAGAGCACCACCATAAAAACATTTTAATTGTACTTAATAGGTTATTGTTTTCTCCATGAATTACCATCCAGCAATTTTCTATGGATTTCTACCAACAAAATAGCCTATAAATAGTTGTTAGTAGCAAAACATAAATTGTACTTTTTGAAGTTTTTAAGAAATAGCGTTGTACTTTTAGACGGCTTTACTTAGGTTTGTAAAGTCTGATAGACCTAGGTATATCTCCCAAATAAGCCTATTTGTTCAATATTTGTTAACAAAAAGCTTATTTGTTCCCACGCAGTTAAAAATTGTATTTATTAAAGTATTTAAAACCCAATTTATGCAAACTAAACCAACTTCAACAGTAGAGCCTATTTTACAGGAAAATAAGAATAGGTTTGTATTATTCCCAATAGAACATCATGATATTTGGGAATTTTATAAGAAAGCAGAAGCAAGCTTTTGGACAGCTGAGGAGATTGATCTAGGACAAGATTTGAAGGATTGGGCAAACTTGAATGATGGAGAAAGGCATTTTATTTCCCACGTGCTTGCTTTTTTTGCTGCCAGTGATGGTATCGTTAATGAAAACTTAGCAGAAAACTTTGTCGCAGAAGTGCAATATACAGAAGCTAAGTTCTTTTATGGCTTCCAAATAGCTGTGGAAAATATCCACTCGGAGACTTATTCCTTATTAATTGATACCTATATTAAAGATCCGCAAGAAAGAGATAAGCTTTTTAATGCCATTGATACACTTGATTGTGTGAAAAAGAAAGCAGATTGGGCTTTACGTTGGATCGAGCAAGCCAGTTTTGCTGAAAGACTTGTTGCCTTTGCTGCTGTAGAAGGTATATTCTTTTCTGGAAGTTTTTGTTCCATCTTTTGGCTGAAGAAAAGAGGACTGATGCCTGGACTAAGTTTCTCTAATGAGCTCATTTCTAGAGATGAAGGATTGCATTGTGATTTTGCTTGTTTGTTATATACCAACCACCTTCAAAACAAGCTACCTGAAGAAAGAGTAAGAGAAATTATTACAGATGCTGTAGCCATTGAAAAAGAGTTTGTCACCGATGCATTACCAGTAAAACTTATTGGCATGAATGCAGACTTGATGAGCCAGTATATTGAGTTTGTAGCAGATAGGCTATTATTAGAGCTAGGCTGTTCTAAAGTATATAATGCAACTAATCCTTTTGATTTTATGGAGATGATTTCACTACAAGGAAAAACTAATTTCTTTGAGAAACGAGTAGGGGAGTATCAAAAGGCAGGTGTTATGAAAAAAGAAGAAGAAAAAACTACGGAGAGATTTTCTTTAGATATAGATTTTTAATAAGCTTTTGTAATTTCAAATAGCTAAAGACCTTAATTATGTTAGTTGTAAAAAGAGACGGTAGATACGAATCAGTCAAATTTGATAAAATTACTGCAAGGATTGAAAAGCTTTGTACTGGTTTAAATACAGATTATATTAACCCAGTAGATATTGCTATGAAGGTTATTGCTGGTATTTATGACAAAGTAACTACAATAGAATTAGATAACCTAGCTGCAGAAATAGCAGCTTCTATGGCTACAAAGCATCCAGATTATACTGTTTTAGCTGCACGTATTGCTGTTTCTAATCTTCATAAAGTTACTAGTGAGTCTTTCTCTAATACCATGAAGTGGCTCTATACGTATATAGATCCAAAAACAGGAGAAAACGCTTCTCTTATTGCACAAGATGTTTATAAAGTTATCAGAGAACACGCTGCACTGTTAGATAAGACTATCGTATATGAGCGTGATTATGATTACGACTATTTTGGATTTAAAACATTAGAAAGGTCTTACTTACTAAAAATTAATGGTAAGATTGTTGAGCGGCCTCAGCATATGCTTATGCGTGTAGCAGTAGGTATTCATAAAGAAGATATAGAAGCAGCTATTCAAACCTATCACCTATTATCCGAAAGATGGTTTACACATGCTACACCTACACTATTTAATGCTGGTACTCCAAAACCTCAATTATCTTCTTGTTTTCTATTAACAATGAAGGAAGACAGCATTGAAGGAATCTACGATACTCTAAAACAATGCGCACAAATATCACAGTCTGCAGGAGGAATTGGCTTAAGTATACATAACATTCGTGCTACAGGCTCTTATATCAAAGGAACTAACGGTATTTCCAATGGTATTGTTCCTATGCTTAGAAACTTTGATATGACAGCTCGTTATGTAGATCAGGGAGGCGGAAGGAGAAAAGGAAGCTTTGCTATTTACTTAGAACCTTGGCATTCAGATATTTTTGAATTTTTGGATCTAAGGAAAAACCATGGTAAAGAAGAATTGCGTGCACGTGATCTTTTTTATGCTCTCTGGATCCCTGATCTGTTTATGCAACGCGTAGAAAATAATGAGGAGTGGTCGTTGTTCTGTCCTAACGAAGCACCTGGATTGGCCGATTGTTATGGAGAAGAATTTGAAAGACTTTATAGAAAATATGAAAAAGAAGGTAAAGCTAGAAAATCTGTAAAAGCACAAGAATTATGGTTTGGAATTCTAGAAGCACAGATAGAAACAGGCATGCCTTTTATGTTGTATAAGGACAGTGCTAATAGAAAATCAAACCAACAAAATTTAGGTACCATCAAGTCTAGTAACCTATGTACAGAAATTATAGAGTATACTTCTCCTGAAGAAGTAGCTGTATGTAACTTAGCTTCTATTGCTTTGCCTAAGTTTATCAACGAATCAGGTAGATTTGACCATCAGAAGCTTTATGAGATAACATATGTAATCACCAAAAACCTTAATAAGATTATTGATATCAACCACTATCCGGTTCCTGAGGCAAGAACTTCTAACATTAGACATCGCCCTATTGGTATTGGAGTACAAGGTCTTGCAGATACTTTTTTACGTTTACGTATGCCGTTTGATTCTCCTGAGGCACGTGGGTTAAATAAAGATATATTTGAAACCATTTATTTTGCAGCCATGACTGCTTCTAAGGATCTGTCAAAACAACACGGCCCTTATGAAACCTTTAAAGGTTCACCTATTTCAAAAGGTATATTCCAGTTTGATATGTGGGGGGTAGAACCTAGTTCTGGCAGGTGGGATTGGGAAAATCTTAGAAAAGAAGTACAAACTCATGGAGTACGTAACTCGCTATTATTGGCTCCTATGCCTACTGCATCTACTTCTCAAATATTAGGTAATAATGAATGCTTTGAGCCATACACTTCAAATATTTATACCAGGAGAGTGCTTTCAGGTGAATTTATTGTGGTTAATAAGCATCTCCTAACCGATTTAATCAACTTGGGATTGTGGGATGAAAACATGAAAAATGAGTTAATTGCAGCAAATGGCTCTGTGCAGCGTATAGACCGTATACCACAACATATCAAAGAGCTGCATAGAACCGTATGGGAAATTCCACAAAAAGCAATTATTGATATGGCAGCTGATAGAGGCGCCTTTATCTGTCAAAGCCAAAGTATGAACATCCATCTTTTAGATGCTAATTTTGCTAAGCTTACTTCCATGCATTTCTATGCCTGGAAAAAGGGGCTTAAAACTGGCTTATATTACCTAAGAACCAGGCCAGCTGCTGATGCTATTAAATTTACTTTGCAAAAGGAACAGGCATTGAACGATACACATGCACCTCAGAAAAAGGTTGAGCAGCAAGTCTCCATGGTATGTGATGCAGAAGATCCTGAAGATTGCTTGGTATGTGGTAGTTAGGAAAGTTCATCAGCGGTTTAAATGAATAAACTAAATCTGAAAGGTATTATTGGATAAATAATTAGTTAGTTTAAACAATAATACAGGAAAGCATAATTTTATGCTTTACCAAAGTGGTAATGTATAATTTTTTTATAGATAATTGTGTGGGGCCTTTGATGAATTTTATTATATTTGCATTCTAGTTTTATACAAAGGGTTCTTAGCTCAGTTGGTTCAGAGCATCTGCCTTACAAGCAGAGGGTCGTAGGTTCGAATCCTACAGAGCCCACTTACACATAATCATACTTATAACCTGGTGTGTGATTATATTAATGATGAGTAAAATCGTCGTTCTCTTTTCTTCCTATCATAAAACATATTTCTGCATCATACAAACCATAACTAAATCCATGGTTTAATAGTGAATTTACAAACAAGTAATTTATATTCACTTTTCTACATAACATAATAACCTAGTAGGCACACTGCTGGAGCTGTAGAGTTATCTTACAGTTTACAAGAAGAAACATATGTATATGCTTACTTTAAAGATATACTGTATAAGTGTTGCTTATGGAAATTCTTAAAAGCATTATCCGCGTATTGAGTAGGCATCTCTCACTTATAAGCTAATAAGTAAGATTAGTACACGAAGCTATGTGTAATTAGTTTAAGTTTAAACCAGTGAGCTATGAAATTGATGGAAATTTATCCATAAACAACTACATGCTTTACGATTAAAGTAGTTATTTGCACAGCACAATATTTTTTTGGAAGAAATAAAACAGGAGAGCCAGGAAAGATATATTTATTTTCGTGTATATGAATTAAGGATGAAGCTATCGTTGATTTTTTAAAAAAAGAATATGTTTTTTTATATAAACTAATCTAAATCCAACCTGATAATCCACAGTCGCTAGTTAATACATGATGATTTAATTATCAAAAAATTATAATTAATATTACTGTACTTTTTTACGAGAGGTGGCTTTTATTAAGCCAAATACAATTTCCCCACATCTGATTCTTACTTTTTTATTCATAAGAGTTTTTCAAGATTGTACATAATTCTTCTAAACTTATGGCCTCTATACTTTCAGCTAACTTATAACGTTCCTTGCCTGCATACACAACAAAGGAATGAGTGGGCTGTATATCTTCTATAGCATAATAAAACCCTTTATTAGGGCGAGCAGAAAGTCCCCGCTTAATTTCAATAGCCCAAGTTCCTAGATTATTAGGTAGGTTCAAAATTAAGTCTATTTCAGCTCCGTTACTACTGCGATAAAAATATACAGGTGTTTTATCAGGTAGCATAGATACAATATTTTCAATAACGTACCCTTCAAAACTACTACCTACTACAGGATGGGCAGCTAAATTATCATAAGTAGTTAGTCCCAATAGTGCATGTACTAAGCCTGAATCTCTAATATAAATTTTGGGTGATTTAATCTGCCTTTTAGTAGTATTGGTATGGTAAGGTTGAAGTCGGCGTACTAGTAACAAGTCAACAAGCAAATCAATATATTTTCCAATTGTTGGTACACTAACAGCAAGTCCAGCAGCTAGCCTGGAAGCATTTAGTAAACTCCCTTGGTTGTAAGCAAGCATAGTCCAAAAGCGCTCGAGTGTTTCGGCAGGAATACGAAAGCCAAATTGAGGAATATCCCGTTCTAGATATGTTCGGATAAAATTCTTTCTAAAGGCTAAACTATCTTGGTCATTATCAGCTAAGTAACTGCCAGGAAATCCGCCCCGTAGCCATAGCTGGTTGTAATATGGCATTTCTTGACTCTTGGCTACTTCTAATAAATTAAAAGGAGTCATCTCTATATATTCAATTCTCCCTGCCAGGCTTTCACTGGATTGTCGTAATAAATCTATGGAAGCTGATCCAAGAATTAAATATTTGCCGGTAGGCTTATTGACTCTTCTAGCTTTATCAATCATCCCGCGTAAAGTCTGAAACAATTCGGGCATTCGATGAATTTCATCTAAGATAACTAAGAAATCTCCGTATTGGCTTAAATATAATTCTGGATCAAATAGCTTATCTCTATCTGATTTAGACTCTAAATCTAAGTAAATAGATTTAAATTCCTTGCCAATCTCTAAAGCTAAGGTAGTCTTTCCTACTTGGCGTGGCCCAATTAAAGCTACCGCTGCTTGCCGAGATAGTGCTTTAGCTACCAGTTGATACACTTGCCTTTTTAACATTCCATGCAAATTTTAATGCTGCTTTTAAATTTACATGGTTATTTTATGGGAAACAACTATAAGTAAAAAATTCTTATTGGTGTAGTTTATCAGCAACCTAATCTTTAACATGTTCTAGCTTTTATCATGATCTCTGCTAATTCTCTTTAAGGTAAGTTGGCTAGTTTTATGGACGTCTATCTGTACAGAAATGGCTCTATGAATATTATAGAAGGCCTAAAAGTATTACTAACCTTCTGTATGATTTTTATAAAGTTTATTGATAAGTATTGTTGACAATTATGTTCGCAATTTATACATAAACTCTACTAATTTATGACAAAATTTATGCATAATTAATACTTAAATGTACATAAAATTCTTGGCTAATATGTTGTTTTAGGGGCTTAACTATGTTAAATTATATAAAAAGGACCAACCATAATACCTAGTTTTCAATCTAACCCTATCTATCCATGTGTAAAATTACAAAAACAACTAAATATATACATTTTAAACCAAAAATTTTAAGTTTTTTTCCCTATCTAAGTGTTCTTGTATTGGTGCTGATACTGGCATCTTACAAATCCCCACAAAAAAAACAGGTGCTTATTATTGGAGGCGGCCCTTCAGGATTAGTAGCTGGAAAATCAGCTTTAGAATGCGGTTTAGAACCAGTAATATTAGAAAAAGATAATGTAATAGGAGGCGCTTGGAGACCACAGAAAGGACTTATGTGGAATTCTATGATAACAAACAGCTCACGTTACACAACCATGTTCTCAGATTTTCCTTGGCAACCTGGCACAGCAGATTTCCCCAGCCAACGCGATGTTCATAACTATTTGGTTGCTTATGCTGACAAATTTGGCCTTAATAAACATATACATCTTGAAAGTGAAGTAATCCATGTAAAGCGGTCACAAAAAAAGTGGCAAGTGACTTGGAAAGAAGCAGGCAAAAAGAGACAGCAAAAATTTGACTTTGTTATTGTAGCTACCGGCATGTTTTCTAAACCTTATTTGCCGAATTTAAAGGGTATGGATGAGTTTAAAGGTAAAATTATTCATAGTAAAGATTATAAAGTACCAGAAGCATTTGAACACAAACGAGTTGTTATAGTAGGAGGAGCCTATAGTGGTAGCCAAATTGCTACAGATATTTCTAAAAATGCAAGTTATGTGCTTAATGTTATTAATCGTCCTATGTACATACTTCAGCGCTATATTAAAGCTCATCCAAATGGCTCTGAAATGCCAGTAGACTTTACTTTTTATAATCGCGAAGATAAGATGAATGAATTAAAGCTTACTGTACAAGAAAAGAATAAAAAGGCCCATAAATTCTATAGTGAGCTTTGTCATAACCAAGCTAATATTTGCAAATTGCTAGCTATAGACCCTAATACTGGCTCATCTCCTTATGTAACTATTTCAGATACTTATTTAGAAGATATTCAGGCAGGAAGAGTAGAAGTTACCCTTAATAAAATTGCAAGATTAGATAAAGAAGGCATCGTATTCAATAATGGGGAGCGACAACCTGCTGATGTAATTATTTTTTGTACAGGCTACCAACTTGATTTGTCTTTTTTAGATCCTGTTATACAAAAAGAATTAACATTTGCTCCAGAAGATCGTTTACAACCAGTTTTATTACATAAAAATGTTTTACATCCTAAATTACCTAATATGGCTTTTGTAGGAATCTACCGAGGAACTTATTGGGGGGTTATGGAATTACAAGCACGCTGGTCAAATATGATATTTAGTGGAATGTTGCCGCTTCCTTCTACAAAAACTATGTTAGAGGGAATTAGCCATGAATTAGTTATTAGAACACAAAAGCCAAAACCACAATTTCCTCATGATACTTACGCTGAGTTACTTGAAGATTTAGGAAAAGAAATTGGTGCTGTTCCTAATATGGATGCTTTAAAATTAGAAGATCCACAATTATATGAAGAAATGATGAAAACGCCTATCATACCAGCTCATTATAGATTAACTGGTTTTGGCAAGAATCCTGCTGTGGCTAGACAAATTATAGATGAACTCTACCAGTTTATGCAAAAAAATAGTATAAAAAATCATGTAGAAACCTTGCCAACTGCTGGAAATACAGATAATACAGGAAGTGCTGTAAATCTTTAGTTAAACGATTGTCGTACATTATACAGGGAAGATGTAATACGCTTGTATTTTCCCTGTATTATTTTAAAATTTGCAAACTGAAAGCAATATTAGCATGTGTAACTTATATATCAAATATCAATAAGGCAAATAACCGTACAATTTTTCTAATATATTGTGCAGTTTTTTGATATCCACAAATGTATGGTTGGCAGAGATAGCTATAATTTAATCCATTTAAATTTAGGCACTTAAAGACTATAGAAGCTGCCTTTATTTTTAAAGAAAAACTCGTTTGCTTAAGATCATGATAAAAGGCCTGCATAGAAATAGTCTATTTCTTATATAGTATAGCTCTGGGCAGTAGTGAGTGTGCCTTCTCGATATAAAGCAGTGATAGCTTTTTGCAATGCCGTTTTTCTAAGATCTTTGTTCCTACCTAAGATTTTTTCTCTATTTAATTTAATGTACGTTGAAGCACGATTTCTCTCTTAAACTTATCCAATAAAATACCAAACATATAAAAAGTTAGCTTACCAACCGGGGTGTTGGAATCAGGGCCTCCATTGAGGCTTCTAAATTTTAAATTGGTTTCTTTGTTAACTAGCGGTTGATAATATGGATGAGTTCTTTAATTGAATTGCTTAACCGATTTGTTGTCTAGGCAATGAGCAGATCTTCTTCAATAGAGTTCTTTCGAAACTAGGATTTACAAAAAATAAGTAAATTGGGTGTAAAAGGAGGCAATAAGCATGAAATATGAGCAAATAAAGGAGTTAGAAGAGTCGTTTAACAGGTATTAAACGCCCTACATTTGACAAAATGATAGCTATACTTAACCAAGCTAACATACAGAAAAGGATCCGCGGTGGGCGCAAGGATAAACTTTGTATGGAAGAACAGTTGTTAATGGCTTTAGCATATCTAAGGGAATACCGCACTTATTTTCATATAGCACAAAGTTATGGCATTAGTGAGAGTAGTGCATACAAGGGAATAAAGTGGATAGAAAACACTTTAATCAAGCATCCAGCCTTTGCTCTGCCTGGTAGGAAAGCCCTACGCAAAAGTGAGTGTGGGTATGAGGTTATACTAATAGATGCTACAGAAAGCCCTATTGAGCGACCTAAAAAAAGCAAAGACGCTTCTACTCTGGAAAAAGAAAAAGGCATACACTCAAAAGTCAACTTATTGTCGACAAGCAAAGCAAAATAGTAATATGCACCAGTTTTACAAATGGAAAGCGGCATGACTTTCGCTTGTTCAAAGAGTCTAAAGTTCGCATTAAACAACAAATAGAAGTGATAGCAGATACAGGCTATCAGGGTTTAAACAAACTACATGCGAAAACAAAACTTCCTAAAAAGCGAACTCGCAAGCACCCTTTAACTAAACAGGAGAGAAGAAGCAATGCCCTATTAGCCAGCCAAAGGGTGCTTAATGAAAATGTTATCGCCATGCTTAAACGCTTTAAAGTCCTTTCTGATAGATATCGTAATAGAAGAAAACGCTTTGGCCTTAGGTTTAATTTAATAGCCGCAATCCATAATTATGAACTCTCAACTTAAGTTTCGAAATAGGTCTATTATCAGTGGCCTATAAAAAACTACTGTAAAGAACAAGTCCAGGATGTAACAGGAGCTTCATATTCGTCTTGATACATGCTTTCTAGCTCTTCTTCATCATTATCTAAATCTCCTATATCATCGAACTTTGGCATACTCGCTTGATCGATATCCTGAGTTTCTGTAAAGTTTTCCTTGTCTTGTTGCTGTTGTGCCAGTGTAGTTGATTCATCTACTTCTTCCTCTGCAAAATCTTGCTCAAAACATTTTGGGCCTCTTGTGCTCCTTGTGCAGCCGCTTTTTTAAGCCAATAAATTCCTTCTTCCTGTTTCTTCATTGACAAAAGGATAGTTCCCAAATTATATTGGGACTCTATGTGGCCTTTCTCGGCGCTTCTTAAATACCAACTGATAGCCTTAAGCCAGTTAAGTTCGACTCCTTGACCTAGCTGACAAGCATATCCTAAACTAAAACAAGCTCCAAGATGTCCCTGCTCTGCTGCTTTTGTAAACCAGCAAGCTCCTTCGGCATATTTAGGTTTTAAGCCAGGCCAAAAGGTGCACATACACCCCAGCAAAAATTGGGCATTGGCATCCCCTTGCTTGGCAGGTAGCAAAAGTAGTTGCCAAGCTTTTTGGAGCTCCACTTTTTGGTCAAATTCTCCCTTTAAATAAATACACCCTAACTCATAGTTAGCACCGAGATGTCCATTGTCGGCTGCTATTGAAAACCATTGGAAAGCACCTTTTCCATAAGCTGGATTAGATTTGGCTAATTTTCCAAAAACGCAGCCTAAGCAATATTGAGCTTCGAGGTGATTTTGTTGTGCTGCTTTCATTAAACAACTAATAACAAGTGATTTATCAGGATCCAGGTTTTCATTAACATCGTACAGATATCCTAAGCGATACATCACCTCTGGTTCTTCAGGGCACAATTTGTAGTATTTAACAGCCATAAGCGGATTGTCCTCCATAGTATAGATTCGTGCAAGAAGTTGATAACTTGACTGTTTTATGCTTTCATTTTTCTCTGAATAGGTTGCTATCCCTTTTTCCAAGTAATCCTTCGCTTCACTATATCGCGACTGACTGTAGAGCAGGTGCCCTAAGGGTAAGAAAGCTACAGGATGCCCTTGTGCAGCTGCCATTTTGAACCATTTGATTGCTTTATCCCGATTAGATTTAACCCAGTCAGGTTTTATATATAGAGTTCCTAATAAGAATTGGGAGGGAAGATCACCTAACAAAGCCGCTTTTTTTAACCAAGAGATGCCTTCTTCCACTCGAGAAGGAGTTCCGTCTAAACACAATTGACCCAGAAGGTGAGCTGCTTCTTTATGTCCGCTTGCAGCAGCTTTTTTTAATAAATTGAAACCTTGTGCCGGTTTAGCTAAAATTCCATTTGAACTGGTTGCATAGATCCATCCAAGTAAAAATTCTGCTTCAGCAAGCCCTTGATCAGTAGCTTCCTTTAAAAAACTTACAGCCTCCAAATGATTAGCCTCTATTCCCCTTCCCTTAAGTAAACATTTTGCAATTTGAATTTGAGCAAAAGGATCACCTAGTTTTGCAGACTTCAAAAAATTTTCCGCAGCCAATCGATCGTTTTGCTTTACCCCTTTTCCAAATAGATAACAAAAGGCTAAGTTTGTGATGGCTGAACGATAGCCAAGCTCAGCGCCTTCTTCAAAGTAAGCAAATGCTAGCCTTTCATTTAAGGGAGTAATTTTACCATCCATATAAATTCCTCCCAATATATCCAGCGCAAGCGGGTGCTCTTTGGCAGCTTCTCGAAGAAGTTGTAGCACTATAGGAACTTTCTCGTACTCAATTTCTTCTTCCATTAGCTTCATGGCCAACATGAGCTTAGCCAGGCGATGTCCTCGATTGGATGCCTTGGTCAAACATTCTAAAATTTCCGCCTGATGTTGATTCTCCTCTTTTTGATCAAGAATCAACCCTAAATAATAGAGTGCTTCAGGATTTTCTAACTTTGCAGCTTCACGCAACCAAATAAGAATTTGGTCACAAGAGATAGTTTTAATTTTATTGCAAATAAAGAGCCGGGCTATAAGGAGTTGAGCCTCAAGAGTTCCATTTTCTGCTGCATGAAGAAGGAGAGGTATTGCTTTTTCTCGATCAGGTTGGATGGGGCCTTGTCCATAAAAATACACCATCCCCAGAAGGTAAACACTGTTGCCATGATTGACTTTTGCCAACTCCTCAAGCATATACAATGCCCTAAAAAAGTCTTTTTCCTGCGTCTTTTCTCCTCTCATTAACAAACCAGCCACACTTAATTTGGCATCCAGATCTCCTTGCGCAGCCGAGGCTTCAAACCATTTAAGTGCTTGAACAGAATCTATAGCAGTACCTCGGCCTTCAGAATAACATCTTCCACAGTAATACTGTGCAATAGCATCTCCTGACTTGGCAGCTTGTAGGAAATAAGAAAAAGCTTTCATCTCATCAATAGCAACTTCCCATCCAAAAAAATAGAGTTTAGCAAGAAGGACTTGTGCTGGAAGAACCCCGTTTCTAGCTGCTTGTTCTATGTACTTGGGAGCTTGTGATCGGTCAACAGAAACCTTTGTAGAGTGTTGAAGAAGAATATCTCCATAATTGTATGCAGCCCAAGCATGCCCTTGGTTGGCTGCTTTCTCAAGCAACTGCAAGCATTTTTTATCATTTCGAATAACGTTAATGCCCATCCAATAATATTTACCTAAGGCAAATGCAGCGTCTGGACTATCTTGATCAAGCGCTTTTTCATACCAATATCTTGATAGGTTGTAGTTTTGAGGAACGCCTTTACCAACCTCATAACAATAACCTAAAAGTACTTGTGCAGTGGCATCATCAGTTTCCGCAGCCTCTGAGATCCATTCAAAACCTTTCTGTTCATTTTTCTCAAAGACAATGCCCTCTAATAACATCGCCCCCAACTCATACTGGGCCTCGCTAAGTCCTTTATTGGCATCTTCAACCAATCTTGTTTTTAATTTCGAATTGTAGAGAAAAGAAGAAATTTTTTTTATTCTTTCTTCATACAGGGAAGGGCACTCCTTTTTTTTCAGGGTGATCTCATAAGCGCCAAGATCTGTTTTATGTGCAACCTCCGGGAATTCTTTTTTTAATAGATCAGGAAGGACATGAAAAAGAATAGGACGACCGTTTGGGCTATGGTTCCCTTTTCCTGTAATAATAGTTACCCTATTAACGCTTTCTTCTTGGGCTTGTTTTAGTAAATTTCGGACTCCAGCTTTAAACTCAGGTACCCTAAATCCATGAAAATCGTGTGAGAGCCTTCTGTCATCGGCAGCTTGTGATCCTACATTCTGCCTTATAAATAGCATGTGTTTTACAACTTCTGCCTTATCCGAACTATACTTATCTTCCTCTTCCTCTAACCATGCCTTATCATCCTCTAATTTCTCTTTACCTTTAGATCGTTTTATATTTTCACTTGAAGAACCTGTTAAGCTCCCTGCCTTATTCGAATTAGTATCTTTTTCCTGTCTGTTGCTGCTAGTGCTAACATTGGTATAGCTTGAGCCTACTCTACTTACATTTTCTACTTTTCCTTTCCTATTACCTTTGTATTTATTTCGATTGTTGCCTTTTTGACCTTCATGCGATTTTCCTCCTCCGTGTCCCTGCTTTTTCATTCCTGCTGGAAGACATCCTTTAAAAATATGTATACTTCCTGGCTGTCCTGTTTTAGGTAGATTTATATGAATACGTTTTTTTTGTATTTTGAGAGGTAATTTAACCCAGCTAGCTAAGTTTGTTCCCTTTTCTATTACTACAGGTAAATTGCTATAATTAGGTTTTTTTTGTGTTTGTTCAACTCTTACATCTGCTTGTAATTTCCTGCCTTGTCCATGAAAAGTAACGAAATAACCTCTTTCGGCAGTAAATTCTTGACCTACTAAAGGATTTGTAACAATTTGTTTAGTTCCTTCTGGAGTATTCTCTGTGGATGCTTTTATCTTAGGGATAAGCAAATTAGAGGGATTATCACAGCTTTGTAAAAATAAACTGAGTAGCAAAGTATAAGCTACTAGTTTATAGCTTAAGTTACAATTTTGGTGCATATTTTATATGAATTACAAGTGAGGATTATATGTTAGTTGATAGATGGTGGTTACACAAGTGTTTATTACACTTTTTTTTAAACTACAGACAAAGATCTAATTCCAATTTGAGCCATATATCTATTAGGTAGGAATAATTCTATATCAGTTTAGTGAAATCGTAATTTTCTGTTCAAATATCTCTGCTGAGGCAGCCTATTATTTTAATATATTTTAACACAATTGTTTGAATTAGATCAAATAAGTGTTAATATATTTCATATTATTTAAATGTTTGATAAATTTGTAATGTGATATATTTTTTCCCTGTTGCTTGTAAATAATAGTCACAAGAACTATTTTTTTATTTTAAAAAATAGTATTTTATACTAAAGCACAGGCGAGTATGAAACTAGAAAAAAATAACAAACCAGAAACGATACTTGTTATTTCTTCAATAGAAAAGCAAACCATACAGAAAATCAAAGGCATCGCCTATTTAAGAGACACTAGAATTAAACACATCATCAATACAGCCTTAGCAGAATACATTAAAAACTTTGAGGCGGCTTATGGTACCATTCAACTGATTAATCAAGACAAAAACTAAATAAGCCTATTATGAAGCAATTCCTAGACAAGATCTTAAACTATCTCATAGACTTTAGAATTCCTGTCATTTCAATTATTTTTTTATTGTAGCTTATCTAATGCTCTATAATGTTTTTATAGGGGGCCAAGACAAAAGAAGTGTTCTTACCAACATTAGATGTTCAGTCCCTTAGTGAAGGTATTAATATTTTGGTGAAAAAGCTGAGGATTTTGGCCCCATTGTTCTTTTATAAATTGCCAAGGAGTTTTGCCCTTGAGTGCCTTAAGTCTGCGGGCAAAATTGTAAGCCAACAAGAAATCATTCAGATGTCGCTCTAACTGCTGATGCGTGCTATAATAATAAGTTTCAACAGTGGCTTGTTTAATAGTCCTATTCATTCGCTCTACTTGTCCATTGGTCCATGGATGGGCTACTTGAGTCTTTCTATGGTCAATCCCTTCTTGCTCACAAATACGATCAAACATATGCTCGAGTGCTAGATCTCCTTCTTTTCTGTTTGTAAACTGCCAACCATTATCAGTGAGTATTGTATGTATCTTATAGGGTACAAAAGCAATCAAGTCTTGTAAAAAGCCTACGGCTGCTGATTTAGAAGCAAATTCATACAGCCTGGCATAACAAAACTTGCTGGTCCTATCAATTCCGACAAACAAATAAAGTCTACCCTGAGCTGTTTGTACTTCTGCTATATCTATATGGAAATAGCCGATAGGGTACGCTTTAAAATGCTTCTTAGCCATTTTCCCCTTGTCCTGCACTTTCTCTAGCTTAGGGCAGCCATGACGCTGAAAACAGCGATGCAAAGTAGAACGAGATAAGTGAGGTATCGTTTCTTGTAAAGTATATAAGCAATCATCTAAGGGCAACTGAGTCAGCTTTCTGAAAGCAATAACAACCTTTTCCTCTTGCTGGGTTAATACCTTAGAGCGTCTGACTTTAGGCCCCATAGCTACATCCTGACAAGAAGTTCTGTTTTTCCATTTAGCTATTGTTTTACGATTGACTCCATATCGTCTGGCTAAAGTGGCTATGCTTTCTTTAGATAGCTGTATTTCTCTACGGATTTTCTCTGTTGTCCTGGCGCATTTATGTAATAGTTGTCCCATAATCTTTTTGCTTGATTTTGATCACTTATATTAGCTATGCTAATATAACCATAATTATTAGGGACCAAACAAGTTAGTTCTTTTTTGTCTTATTCGGTTGCAACCTTATCAGTAAGCGCTCTTTGCTTATCTTCTATGGCAGCTTGCCTGCGTTGCTGCTTATCACTTCCAAGCTGAGCTACATGCATCTGGTCAAAAGAAGCTGCTATCTGTTTGAGATGCGCTATGCCTTCTTCTGGGAAATGCTCTTCTTTCTTAAATTTCCAAGATACTAACTGCCACTCTTCAGCATGTAGCCTGGGGTCTATATCAGCAATAGCAATTTCAATCAGCGCAAAGTCACCGGCCATGATGCTGGCCTCTTTACCTTTGGCCTCTTTGGCCCATGCATGGACCTTAAAGTGGATCGATTTGACAGCTACGCTAACACTTGCTTTTGCTTCTACTGCTTTAATGATCTAACAGACATATCAATCAAATGCAACCATAAAGCAAGCGAGCATATGTTAAGCAAGCAATTATATAAATAAAATTACGGTCGCTTGACAGAGGAGCTTTTTTAATTTAAAGCAATACAAGGTCTATAGCCACGTGCTATAATAGACTAGCTATAAACTTTTTAGACAGCATTTATCTGATGACTAGTATCATCTAGTCTACTTATTAGTATACCCTGATTGCTAAATACTGGTTTACAACCTACTTAGAAGCTTCGTTATGAGAACAGTAAAATTCTCTTAATTGCAATTGCAAATAAATGTATAATGCTCCTTTGCTATGTATACTAACTAACCTTTGCTGTTTTTACTTTCAACGGTGTTTTGTGATAGTTGTGCATTAGACTGTGCATGTATTTTTCCCAATAACTCATATACTTCTCGAAAAGGGCGATCTGATAATGCTTTGATAATGATATTTACTTCGTTAATATCTAAACGTAACTCTATAGTAGACATGCTATATTATGCTTTTTGTTGTATATGGTAAATCTTAAAATTAGTATGTAGACTAAAAGCTATTTTACTTAGTTTCTTTTGCAATCTCTTCATCTCCTTCCCACCAAAGGTTGGTAATATAGTAAGAAATCATATTGCCTGCTCCATAATTGCGTTTAGTTTTTATTTGCAATGCATAGTTAAAGTTAGTTCCTACCCATCGTATGTCCATTTTATCTCTAAAACTATTATAGTAGGCATGTGTTTTAGTAATCGGACTTTTAGAGCCTTTAAATGTGCTTAATGCAAATGCATGTAACATAGCATGTAGGCCTCTACCTGCCTTACTTACTTTAGCAATAATTTCAAAAGCATGACATTGGCTAAGTTTAGGAGTAATGGTATACCAGCTTCCGTCGCCTGGTACCTGGCCAGACATATAAGTGCCGCGACGACCATGCATACTCATATTTCCATTTACCTCTAATTTGGTAGTAGGATTTAAAGTTCCAATACCCACATTCCCATCATACCGAATAAACAACTTGCTTTCTCCTTGCTGATCTACTAAGTTGAGGCCGAACTCTGGGCTATTTTTAGGGTATTGTTCAATTGCCCAAGTAGGTTTAAAATCACTAAGATTATCAAAGAAAGTGAGAAGCCTTCTATCACTTCCTTTAGGAGAAAGTCTTAAACCTTCATCCTCTGAAATTAATCCATCTTCCTGTTTATGGATCATCGAATCAATTAGGTTGCTAAAATCTTGCTGTGTAGGAATAGCACCTTTTTCAAAAGCTTTTTTGAGTTGTACTCTGCTAGCTATGGCCATAAATTTAATGCTTAATGTATTTCTTGGTTACTAAATAATATTCTTCTAAACTTTCTTGTATTTCTTCTTCTTTCACTTCGTCTATCCAATTCTGTTCTAAACCAGATCTCCAGGGGCCTACAATAAAATCATCTTCGATACTCATATCATCTACACCACCATAACGGAAATTGGAATTAGGATCAATATTATCTACCACTGTTATTCTATGGTTATCTGAAGAAAACATAACAGACCAAGGGTAAGTAGACATTAGCTGATTGTCATAATCTGTAATTTTTGTAATATTTGACCCTGTATATTTTAATATAGAGAAATTTCCGATAGCTTCCACATAATATCGTTTACTAATAAAGTCCATAATTTTTGAAGAAGGGATAATTACTCCTAAGCGGATATCTTCAGATTGGTTAAACAACCAAGGGGAGAGAAAGCTTTTAATAGATCTCTGTAATTCATTAGAATATATACCTTTCTCATACCCTTTTTTAAATTTTACCTCTAAGTTTACTCTTACTTCTTCATATACAGGGTTGATGACTTCAATAGATACAAAAGGAGAAGATAATTTTTGTAATTCTTGCCTAATAGATTCTAGTAGTTGCTTGCTGGCTTGTGGTAAAGAATTTTTACCTAAAATAGCTCCTTTAATGGTAGGAATCACTACTAAAGTTATTTTGCCTGGCTGAGGTACAAATGGCTGGTTCTTTCTTGAATGATTGATACACTTTACGCGAAATATTTCAGGAAATTTCTCTAATACAATCCTCTCATAATCCCAAGGGGAAATGGCTCTATTCTTGTGCCTTAAACGTTCGCTAATACGTGTATATAGTTTAGTTTGTGTTTCGGCTGGCTTGCCACCAAAAGATGGAAAAGGTTGTATTACAGACTCTATGGCCGTAGAACTACCTATAACGCCTTGTATAGCATAGGCAGGTAATCTAGTAGGTTGTTGTTCGCTGTTTTTAGATGTATCAATTTTTCTAGTGGCTGATACAGCTTGTGTATATATACCCAATATTTTGGGTAAAGAAGTTGAGTTGGGTGGGAAGTTACCTCTAATCCATACAAGGCCTGTACCCATCAATGTATTATTATCGTTAGCAACAGCAGGTATTACAAAAACAATAATACCAGATTTAGTAAGCCCCATGGTTTCATCTGCAATAATTTCATTTTCTTTAAAATTAATCCAGTTGTTATCTGATAAATAGCTCCAGGTAGGTTTAGCAAACTCACTATCAGGATTAATGCCCCCTTCATCTACCTGAATATGTAAGCGCATGATGGTGGCATTTAGGCTTTGTATACCTAGTGTAAAAAAGCATTCCCCTGTATCTCCATTAATGGTATGTGCAATAGCCTTGGCTGCTTTAGGGAATTCAATTTTATATCCAAAAGGCATTAATTTTATATACCGCTTAAGGGAGTTTTGGTTGGCTGGTTCGTGTACCTTTTTAAGATAAATTTGGTCTTGTGCACTATAATCTACACTTAGTGACTTGATAACTGGTGTATAGGGTTCATTAAGTATAGGAACGTCAGCTTGTTTCTTATGCTTATTCTTATTTTTGTCATTTAGCATGGTGGTTTGTGCTAATACAGTAGGGTAGATGGTATGCCCAAATGCCATATCAGGCCCATCAAGTTCTAACTTAAGAAACCCTGTTAATGTCTTAGCTGTCCATACTGGAGGGTTAAGAGTATATATTTGCCTGAGTAATCCAAGCTTATCAAAATCTATTTCATCAATTGTTCGTTTTTCTTTTAAGTTTTCTACGGTATTAGCAAGTTTTTTTTCGACTTCAAATAAAGTAACTTTTTGCCTATTTTCTGGGTAAAAAGGATTCCACTGCCTATGCTTTAAATAAGAGACATTTACTTGGAAGTCTTGGTTGGTTATTTTTCCTGGGTAGGCTTCGTAATATTTTTTAAACCCATTATCCATGGTAGGTAATCCTACCCAAGTAATATTAATTTTAAATTTTGTTAGGTCTTTATAAAAGATTTCATCACTGCCTATATAAAAGTTAGAATGAAGTTTTGGAAAAGGGCCAAAGGGTTGAAATGGTTGGCTAGTATCGATCAAGCCTAGGTCGTTTTGTAGTACAAGGCCTCTGTAATCTGTTACATCAACATTAATAGTTAACCTTTCAAGCGCTATTTCCTTAAATAAGAAGATATAAGCTAGAGGTGATTCTGGATGCAGTAAAATACGAAGACTAGGAGCTTCAATTTTATCTAATTCTCCATGCAGCCCACTGTCAAACTTTATGATAGGCAATATATCAGGCATTAGCATGAGGGTGATCTCTAGATAACTTTCTTCACTTTTTACAGTAGTGCTAACGGAGTTTTGGGGTATACTAGTCCAGCCTTCTTCGGTGGTTGCCTGTACAGTAATGGTTTCATTGAATTTACTAGCCAGTTTATCATAAACTTCATTAGAAGTGTCAGTAGATCCTTCTTTTACTGATTGTACCAAAGCTTCAAAAGTCTTTTTCTCAAACTTAAACCCTAGGGTTATTTTCCTTTTCCCTTCTTTGAGGTATAAAATAGGAGAAGCAATCAAAAAGCCTATGGGCCCTAATGTAGTTATCTGTGCAGATGTATCGCTTGCAAAAAGGTTTAGATCTTTCTTTTGTTGATATATGGCCTCTGGATCATAAGTAGCCACATCAAGATCTATTTTAGGAAAGCTTTCATCTGAGTCATGTGTTTGGGTTAGTAAGTTAAAGGTATGAATGCGGCTAATTTTAGCTTGGCTGACAACCAATGATTTATCTGTCTCAAAAATAATATCTTGTCCTGTCTCATCTTTACCGGCTGACAGTTGTAATCCTCTTGCTAGAAGAAAATTTTTTCTGTTTTCTTTTAAAAGGAAATGTACATATATTTTGTCAGGTGTTACCGGCTCTTCACTAAATTTTAAGATTTGCCTATAGTAATAGTCTAAGTGACGCTGCGGTATATGGTTCATATGCACTGTCGCATATTCTAACAATCTTAGAAAAGCTAAGATCAACGCAGCCTGTGGTCTATGTTGCTGGCTTATTAAAGTGGAGGTATAGCCTTCTCTAGCCAATTTTTGCAAATTGGACATGCCATTAAAAATGCTATCAAATAAATCATTTAGCGTATTTTGTACTTGTTGGTGCATTGTCACTGCATCTAGGCCTTCATCTAAACCCGTTAGGTTACGTTCCCAAATTTCATGTTTATCCCACAAGCTTTCTATGAATTCAAAAAAGGGTATAGGAGGATTGGTTATACCTTTATTGGATTCTTGTCTTAATAAATTATATAAAAATGTAATATTGCCATTTAGTTCATACCTTATCAGATTATAGATTTCCAATTTAACTGCACTTTCCTCAGACAGATTTTCATGCCAATAGCTAAATAATAAGAGAATTTCCTCTAGTGTAGACAGTAAACCTTTTAGATGCTTATTATCTAATTCTATGGACTTAATTCGCTTTAATGCTAAAAAGTAATTGCTAATAGGTTCTCTAAGCTTATTGAGCTGTGTATGAAGAATAAGCGAGTAAATAGTTGTATCGTCAAATTCTATAAAACTTCTCCATGCATTATAGTTGACTGGTTCGTTTTGGTTTTCATAGAATTTAAGTAGATCGCTATATAGGTAGGTAAATACAATATATTCATCTAACCCCTTACTCTCTATCAGTCTATCATTTTTAAGCAAACTTTGTAATAGCCTTTCTTCTTGACATGTCCCACCTCGTTTGAAAAGTAAACTCTGTTTTTTTTCTTCTATATTCATATATATAAGTAAGCTTTCTTTATGGGATCTTTGAGTAGCTAATAGTTGTTAATCTGTATTTATAAGTTACAACCAATGGATAATAGATATGTCTTATTATATAATATAAACTAGATTTTTTTAATTATCTTTATAATAAGGCAGCTAAATCTAACATATTATGTTTCGTATGATAAAAATCGTTCCTTATATAATTTCTTTGTGCTTTATAGGGACCATAACTGGCTCTAGTAGTATCTATGCACGTTCCATCCCTGCAGTATATGCGCATAACTTATTGGTAGTACTGGATGAATCAACTGGGGCTGGTAAATCTGAAAAAAATGCAGATACCTCTACGCAAGCCTCAGACCGTAAAGAGAAAAAATTAAAGACCTTGATTGAAGGAGAGGCTAAACGGCAAGGTTTGATGACCGGCATTATGAGTGGTGTAGTATTTTTATATAGTAGCGTATCAGACCTTTTACTGCATCCTGTATTGACCATTGTCCTTTCTACGCTAACGCTTGGACTTATAGCACTAGGTGTATTTATAATTGTTTTGCTGAGGCGGGAAGATTTTTCTGCTTTCGGAAAGCTAGTTAGCTTTGGTATTCTTTATTTTCTGCTCTACATTGACTTGCTCTTTATTATCTATGAGCAGCGTAGAATAACCATGATGTTTTTTCGTTTAGATAAAGATATTCTGTTGGTCGTATTAGCTACAATAGTAGGTTATTTTGTAGGTAGGTATTCTTCTAGGAAGGTCTTTGAAGAAAAAGTTTTGCCTTAAAGATATATGCAATAGAAAGAGGTAAATAACTTTGCAACATTTAGTGGTAATTTACGATCGAAATCACCATCTTTGCAGATCATTAATTCAGCGTTATGTATAACGATACAGTTAATATTACACTGCCAGATGGTAATATAAAATCTTTTGCTAAAGGTGTAACAAGCCTAGAAATTGCACAATCTATTAGTGAACGTCTATCTCAGCAAATTCTAGCGAGCTTAGTTAATGGAGAGGTATGGGATATAACCAGGCCTATTAGTGAGGATGCTACGGTAAAACTACTCACCTGGCAAGATGAAGATGGTAAAAGGGCCTTTTGGCATTCTTCAGCTCACCTGCTAGCAGAAGCATTGGAAGCGCTTTACCCTGGTATTAAGCTAGGCATTGGGCCTGCTATTGCTAATGGATTCTATTATGATATAGATTTTGGGGATTATGATTTTGATGCTACTCATCTACCTCGCATAGAAGAGAAGATGCTTGAGCTAACTCGCCAAAATAGCCTTTATCAGCGACTTGTCGTTAATAAGCCTGCGGCCATTAGCTTCTTTAAGAAAAAAGGTGATCCTTACAAGGTAGAGTTACTGGAAGGCTTAGAAGACGGGAGTATAACCTTTTATAAGCATGGTAATTTTACCGACCTCTGTAGAGGCCCTCATATTCCCCATACAGGTTTTATTAAAGCTGTAAAGCTCCTAAACATATCAGGTGCGTATTGGCGTGGTAATGAGAAGAATAAACAGCTTACAAGAATTTATGGTATTACTTTTCCTCAGCAAAAAGAACTAAAAGCTTATTTAGAATTATTAGAAGAAGCTCAAAAGAGAAATCATCAGAAGATAGGTAAAGAGTTAAAGTTATTTACTTTTTCCGAAAAGGTTGGTATTGGCTTGCCTCTCTGGTTGCCTAGAGGTACTGTTTTGCGTGAGCAGCTAGAGCAGTTTCTGCGTCGGGCCCAGGTAAAAGCAGGCTACCAACCAGTAGTTACCCCTCACATAGGTCATAAAGAACTATATGTGACCTCAGGTCATTACGATAAGTATGGGGAAGATTCTTTTCAGCCTATCCGTACCCCTCATGAAGGAGAAGAGTTCTTCTTGAAACCTATGAATTGTCCCCACCATTGTGAAATTTATAAGCATGAGCCTAGATCTTATCGGGACTTACCGGTACGCTTGGCAGAATTTGGTACTGTGTATCGATATGAGCAGCATGGTGAATTACATGGGTTAGTGCGTACAAGGGGCTTTACACAAGATGATGCGCACATATTTTGTAGAAATGATCAAGTAAGAGAAGAGTTTGCTAAAGTTATAGACCTGGTAACTTATGTGTTTAGTGCGTTAGGTTTTAGCGACTATACAGCTCGGTTGTCATTTAGAGACCCTGAACAGCTACATAAGTATATAGGGGATCAGGAAGATTGGGATAAGGCAGAAGAAGCTATAGAAGAAGTTGCTAAGTTAAGGAAGCTAAATACAACGAAGGCATTAGGTGAAGCAGCCTTTTATGGACCTAAGTTAGATTTTATGGTGGAAGATGCCCTCGGTAGAAATTGGCAGCTTGGCACAGTACAGTTAGATTATCAATTACCTGTACGGTTCGATCTGTCTTATACAGGCGCTGATAACAAAAAGCACAGGCCTGTAATGATTCATAGAGCACCCTTTGGCTCCTTAGAGCGATTTATTGCCATACTATTGGAGCATACTGCTGGAAAACTTCCATTGTGGCTTGCACCAGAACAAGTAGCTATACTACCTATTTCCGAAAAGTTTGCTGCTTATGCAGAAGAAGTAAATCATGCTTTGCTTAATAAAGATATAAGATGCTTTGTAGATCATAGGGATGAAAAAATAGGTAAAAAGATAAGAGAAGCTGAACTAAGCAAAATTCCTTATATGTTAATTATAGGTGAAAAAGAACAGCTTGAAAGGACAGTTTCGGTAAGAAAACAAGGCGCTGGAGATCAAGGAAGTCTTCTTATTGATAATTTAGTACAAAAAATTGTTGAAGATATTTCATAAAATGATTTAATTTCGAGCAATAACTGATGATAGATATAAAACTTATATAATTATATTGCTATATCTATTTTAATAGATGTAATATTTTTGGATATTTGTAATTTCTACAATAAGGAAAAATTTTAAATTAATTGACTATTAGCGATAGAAAATTTCAACCAAGATTCAATAGAAGGGTAGAAGAACCTTATAGAATCAATGAACGAATCACTGCACCTGAAGTGCGGGTAGTAGGTGAAGATTTAGAACCAGGCGTATATAAACTTGCAGAAGCCTTAAAAATGGCACAAGTAAGGGAACTCGACCTAGTAGAAATATCTCCTAATGCGGAGCCGCCTGTATGTAAGATTATTGATTATTCTAAGTTTAAGTATGAGCAGAAAAGGAAGCAAAGAGAGATTAAATCAAAATCGCAGAAAACTACAGTTAAAGAAATAAGACTAGGGCCCAATACAGATGAGCACGATCTAAATTTTAAGATAAAGCACGCTACCAAATTTTTACAAGAAGGAGCTAAAGTTAAAGTTTATGTACAATTTGTGGGGCGTACGATCGTATTTAAGGAACGAGGCGAATTGCTCTTATTAAAATTTGCACAAGCACTTGAAGAGTATGGAAAAATAGAGCATATGCCCAAATTAGAAGGTAGGAGGATGCACTTATCCATTAGCCCAAAAAACGCTAAGAGTTAAAAGGAAAGATTTTTTTACAAACTATATAATTGTATGTAGGTCTTCCGTTGAGTAGTTATTAAATTTGCACAATCATACTAAGCTATAAAAATGCCAAAAGTAAAAACACATTCAGGAGCTAAAAAAAGATTTGCCGTAACAGCAAAAGGAAAAATTAAGCGTAAGCATGCCTTTAAAAATCACATGCTAGATAAAAAGCAAACCAAGCAGAAGAGAAGGCTTACACACACTGCTTTGGTGCACAAATCAGATAAAAATAGGATAGAAAAACTACTTCGTATTTAATTACGTAGTTGGAAAAGCTTATATAGTTTAAAAAAATTAAAATATGCCCAGATCAGTAAACGCAGTTGCTTCTAGAGCACGAAGAAAAAGAGTAATAAAATTAGCAAAAGGCTATTGGGGAAGAAGGAAAAATGCATGGACCATAGCAAAGAATGCAGTAGAAAGAGCACTACAATATGCTTATAGAGATAGAAAAGCTAAGAAAAGAGAATTTAGAAGGCTTTGGATTCAGCGTATAAGTGCCGCAGCGAAAATGAATGGCTTAAGCTATTCTCAATTGATGGGAAAACTAACAGCAAGTGGCATTGAGCTTAATAGAAAAGTATTGGCTGACTTAGCTATGAATAACCCAGAAGCTTTTAAAGAGATTCTTAAAAAAGTAGCTTAGTTTGCTTGTACGTTAAGTAACACTATAAATATCCTCTACTATAAGTGAGTTTATGTGTTCTTAAACTAAAATTCAAAACGTTATCTGGCTACTGACTGCTATATACATGAGCTATGGTTTCTTACCGGCTAAATTGTATGACTAAAGCGTGTAAAACCAGATAGAATTTACTGTAGTTTTTTTCGAAAATTTATTTACAGTATATTTACCTACCAACAAAAGGAGAGATGGGTGAGTGGCTGAAACCAGCAGTTTGCTAAACTGCCGTACATTTTTTGTACCGGGGGTTCGAATCCCCCTCTCTCCGCTTTTGATTTAAAATTCCCTCTCGATTACCTGTCTTATTAGACTGAAGTAAAAAAATCTATACATTATTTCGCATCTTTTACATACCACAGTATAAAATTCTTTATCAATAATTTTTTAATAGTTTATAGGCATTTAAAGTCCTCAAGCCATCCGGAACCGAACTTACTTTAGAAATAACAGACATACACGTAAAAACCTTGGTCGATTATTGTATTGTACTCTTAGGTAGTTGAAATCAATTATTAGTAAGTTGGATTTACATGCCTACGTTATTACAAGAAGCCGGTGAATATCAAATTAGGAAGGGTTATCTTAAGCATTAAATCTCATGTGGTCAAATCATTAAAAAATAAAGTTGGCGCATATAAGATTAAGCAGGTTTTTGAAATTATAAAAAAATCAACGTAGGTGATAGTGAAAAAATAAAAATGTTTTCTTAAAATAAGCTACCCTATAAATATGGATCTTATGCTAAAAGATTACTTAGATATCATACTATTCACTACATTTTTACTTGTTAACTTAATAGTAGGCCTGATCGCTGGTCGACGTGTAAGAAGCTTGCGAGATTTCTCCATAGGTAATAAAGATTTTACTACAGCTACGGTAACTTCTACCATTGTAGCTACCTGGTTTGGAGGTGGATTTATATTTTATGGATTACAAAATGCTTATACAAGTGGCCTGCAATATATTATACCACTTCTGGGATCAAGTTTATGTTTGCTATTTACTGGTCAAGTATTGCTGTACGTATGGGCGAATTTTTAAATAATCTTTCTGTTGCCGAGGCAATGGGAAATCTATTTAACCGATTGGTACGTATAATTACTGCTATTAGCGGTATACTTGGTGGAATTGGTTATATAGCCATTCAATTTCAGGTGATTGCTAAAATGTTAAACTTTCTCTTGGGATTTGAGGGGCCTTGGGTTACTGTTGCAGCAGCTTCTATCGTCATTCTTTATTCAGCTTTCGGTGGTATCCGATCTGTTATTATTACAGACTTATTGCAGTTTATTGTCTTTAGTATTTTTATTCCTATTCTTGCCTTGGTAGTTTGGAATCACCTAAAGAAACCTGGACAAGTAGCACATACCTTAGTTACCAATCCGGTATTTAATTTCAAGGAAATGCTAGGTTGGAATCCTAAATTTTTATCTGCGCTAGGCTTAGTGCTTTATTTTGCTATTCCGGGCATAACTCCTGCTATATTCCAGCGCGTAACCATATCTAAAGACCTTAGACAAGTTAAAGATTCTTTTACCTATGCAGCTGCAAGTTCGTTACTGATGGTTGCTTCATTAGCTTGGATTGCTATTTTATTACTGTCAGATAATCCTAATCTAGAGTCTGGTAGTCTTGTAAACTATATTATTACAACCTATGCTTATCCAGGACTGAAAGGACTTATTGCTATTGGTATTACAGCCATGGCTATGTCTACAGCAGACTCTTATCTTAATTCATCTGCTGTGTTAGCAGTTAATGATATTCTGAAACCACTGCAGCTGTATTGGAAAGATTCTATTAAGATCGTTAGAGTTTTTTCCTTTGTTTTAGGAATTTTTGCATTGTTATTAGCGCTTCGCAGTACAGACTTACTACAATTGATGCTACTGTCTGGCAGCTTTTATATGCCTATTGTTACTGTACCACTCTTATTAGCCATTTTTGGTTTTCGAAGTAGTAGCAGATCAGTTCTTATAGGAATGTCAGCAGGCTGTATAACTGTGATATTATGGAATAAGTTTTTAACTCATACAGGCATGCAAAGTCTTATCCCTGGTATGATCGCTAACTTAGTATTCTATGTAGGTAGTCACTATATACTTAGGCAACAAGGGGGATGGATAGGCATACGAGATAGAGAACCCCTTTTGGCAGCTCGGCAAGGCCGTAGAGAGGCATGGCAGAAATTTATTTATAAGGTTAGACACCCACAA
>ERZ778017.1181-NODE-1181-length-27576-cov-4.812289_pt1 | contig 27576 bp, 29 predicted proteins | sample MGYA00375747_ERZ778017 | MGnify/ENA primary metagenome ERZ778017 (study PRJEB29350, sample SAMN05509838) | bioreactor metagenome | biome: bioreactor; material: wastewater | place: South Africa: University of Cape Town | collected 2014-03-17 ...
GCGAATGTAGCGTGCGCTTCCTCGCGGACATCGTGAACCCATTGGGCGATGTCACCCGCCGTTATCGCTTCTCTCTTGAAGGCTTCATCTGACGTGGGCGCTGCAAACGCGGCGTGCATTTGCGCCGTGCGCTCTCCAAGCAAGGATCCGATATCGGTGGGGAGCGTGAGCAGGGGCGCCTCAACCTCGCCTGTGCTCAGCGCATAATCTTCGATGATCCGGGTAAGCCCTTCGGTAACGCCCCGCCATGCGTCGCCTTGATTGCTGACGTATTCAAACGCCGTCGCAATCGTGAAGGCCTCGCCGTGTTTGCTTCTCCAGTCGACCTTCCCCAGGAACCTCGGCGTATGTGAGAACCCCTGCCCCGCAAGGAATTCCGAGACTTCGGCGTCAGGCTGCACGCCAGCATCGAACTTGCGATAATATTTGAGAATGACGCAATCGCCGACAATGACGGAGACGTTGCTCTGCTCCGCGCCGACGAACTTGATGGTATCTTCCGTGGCTGGACACTCTGCGAGAGCCGCAGATCCGTTGAAGACGAGATTGCCTTCGTTGCCCTGCACTTCGACGCAATTTCTAAGATGGTCGACGACCAGCTGCGCAAAATCCGCATTGTGAACGGCATCGGCGAGCAGCGCCATTTGCGCTCCCCGGCGCACCATCGCCAATGCATAGGGCCGCATCGGTTCATCGGGGGTCGTCACCCTGCGGCCAGGCAGCAGAGACATCGGCATCAGATAGCATTGTTCGCTCCCGCTCTTGAAACGGACGCGAACGACGGCCGCCATATGCTCGCCGGTTTGACCGATATTGACGAGCGACTCGATGCTGACCTGATCAAGCTCTTCGTTCTTGGCCGAAAACCATCTCTGTCGCGGAAGAAAACGCTTCAGAACCTGATTGGACAGATATTGCCCCTCCCGCCCGGAGAGGATGCTAGCCCAGCCGTTACTCATCACGAGGGTTTCCAGCTGCGGCAACGGTTCCGGTGAGGGAGTGGTCCAAGGTGCAAGCTCTGCAGCCTCGGCAAGCAGAAACCAGAAGTATCCGTATGCAGGCAGTGTCAGCATGTACGGAGAGTTGCCGATCGGCGGAAACGCAGAACCGTCAGTCAATTCGATCGGAACGGCGCCACGAAACTCTTGCAGATCGAGTTCCGCGGCCTGTGCCGACCGGCTGAGATTGGCGACACAGAGAATGCGCTCATTCTCGAATTCCCGCAGGAATGCAAGGATGCGGCGGTTGCGCGGATAGAGGAACGTCAGCTTACCGCGACCGAACGAACGGCGCGCCTTGCGAACGCCGATCATCCGCCTTGTCCAATTCAGTAGAGACGAGACATCGGATTGCTGGCTTTCGACGTTCACGGCTTGATAACCGTAAACAGGATCCATCAATACGGGCAGATAGAGGCGCTGCGGATCGCAGCGAGAGAATCCGGCGTTGCGATCGATAGACCATTGCATCGGCGTCCGGACGCCGTCGCGGTCACCGAGATAGAAGTTGTCCCCCATGCCGATTTCATCGCCGTAGTAAAGTACCGGAGTGCCGGGCATCGAAAGCAAGAGAATGTTCATCAACTCGATCTTGCGCCGGTCGTTGTCCATCAGTCCGGCGAGCCTGCGGCGAATACCGAGATTGATGCGCGCGCGCGGATCGACCGCGTAAGTTCTCCAGAGATAGTCGCGTTCCTCCGCGGTCACCATTTCGAGCGTCAGTTCATCGTGGTTGCGAAGGAACAATGCCCATTGGCACCCGTCCGGAACCTCAGGCGTCTGACGCAGGATGTCTGTGATCGGATGGCGATCTTCTTGCGCGAGCGACATATAGATGCGTGGCATCAGCGGGAAATGAAATGCCATGTGGCATTCATCGCCGTCGCCGAAGTATGCACGCGTATCTTCCGGCCACTGGTTGGCTTCCGCGAGCAGCATACGGTCCGGATAACGGGCATCGATTTCCGCACGGATCTTGCGTAAAACCGCGTGCGTTTCGGGAAGATTCTCGTTCGTGCTCCCCTCGCGTTCGCAGAGATAAGGAACCGCATCGAGACGCAGACCGTCAACGCCGAGGTCAAGCCAGAAGCGCATGGCTTTGACGACTTCTTCGAACACCAGCGGGTTATCGAAATTGAGATCCGGCTGGTGCGAATAAAAGCGGTGCCAGAAGTACGCCTTCGCGACGGGGTCCCACGTCCAGTTCGATGCCTCGCTATCGATGAAGATGATGCGTGTACCGGCGTAGCGATCTTCGGTATCGCTCCAAACGTAGAAATCTCTTTCCGGCGACCCTGCCGGAGCGCGTCGCGCGCGCTGAAACCATGCATGTGCGTCGGATGTGTGATTAATTACGAGTTCCGTGATAACTCGGATGCCCCGAGCATGGGCTTCATCAACGAAGTTTTTAAAGTCATTGAGGGTCCCATAGGACGAATTGACATCGGTATAATCGGAGATGTCGTAACCGTCGTCGCGTAGTGGCGAGGGATAGAACGGCAGCAACCAAATGGCAGTCGCGCCAAGTTGCTGAACGTAATCGAGATGTTCCATCAGTCCGGCGAAGTCGCCGATCCCGTCGCCGTTGGAATCTCTGAAGGCCTTGACGTGCAGCTGATAAATGACTGCGTCTTTGTACCAGTCGCGATCTTGCCGATCTATTCTTGGAGGAGCGTGGTCCAGCTTGGCAAAAGCGTCCTCAAGGCTCAACGACTCATGTGCTAACTGAACCTCGCTCACGCGGCACCCCCCGGGCCGTGAAGGCGCCAAATCGCATATGGCCGGATAGCAGGATCGAGATAGACGTGTTGAACCTTCCCGGTCCACGTGAAGCGCTGTCCATTGATCAAGTCATCAACTTCGATCGACGCCTCGTCTGGCATGCCGAATTCCCACAGGGGAACTTCGAAGTGCGCCCCTTGCGGATTTCTCGGATCAAGATTGACAGCGAACAGCAGGAAATCGCGCAGATCCTTCGTCGCCTTTCCGTAGTAGAGAATGTTATCGTTCCAGGCGTTGTAAAAGCGCACATTCTTGAAGTCGTGGAGGGCGGCGGAGGTTTGGCGCAAATGGTTGATGCGCTCGACATCCTCGCGGATGTGCCCAGGCCGATCCCAGTCGCGCTGCTTCAGTTGATATTTCTCACTGTCCGCATACTCTTCCTTGCCCGGAAGCGCCTCTGCTTCACACAGCTCGAAACCGCTGTAGATGCCGTAATTTGTACCGAGCGAAGCCGCGAGGATGAGGCGGGCCTGGAACGCCGCGCGTCCACCGGTCTGCAGGTAATAGGGATTGATGTCCGGCGTGTTCACGAAAAAGTTCGGCCGCATGTAGGCGGACGACGGACCTTTGGTCAGATCCGTTAGATATTCCGTCAGCTCCTGCTTGGTGTTGCGCCACGTGAAATAGGAGTACGACTGAGTAAAGCCGATCTTCGCAAGATACTCCATGATGTTGGGACGCGTGAACGCCTCGCTCAAGAAGATGACGTCCGGGTCCTGAGCACGAATCTCGTTGATCAGCCATTCCCAGAACGGAAACGGCTTGGTGTGCGGATTATCGACGCGAAAGATCTTGACGCCTTTCTCGACCCAAAACAGGACGATGTCCCGCAACGCAAACCATACGCGGGGGAAAGCAGCCCCGTAGAACTCGACGTTGACGATGTCTTCGTATTTTTTCGGCGGATTTTCTGCAAAGCGGATCGAACCGTCCGAGCGCCACTTGAACCATTCCGGATGCTCTTTGATCCACGGGTGATCCGGCGAGCACTGAATTGCGAAATCCAGAGCCACTTCAAGACCCGCATCCCGTGCCGCGGCTATCAGCCTTTCGAAATCCTCAAAATCTCCAAGTTCCGGATGCATGGCGTCGTGCCCGCCCTCCGGTGATCCGATCGCGTAAGGGCTGCCGGGATCGCCCTCGTCGGCAGAAAGGCTGTTGTTTCGCCCCTTCCGGTGCGTGGTGCCGATTGGATGAATAGGCGGGAAATAGAGAACGTCGAAACCCATATTGCCGACATACGGAAGATGCTCGATGACGTCGTCGAACGTCCCATGCTGTCCCGGAGCGGCTGAGAGTGAGCGCGGCATCAGCTCATACCACGCACCGAAGCCCGCCCGCTTGCGTTCAACGATCAGAGGAAAGTCGTGCTCGCTGACGATCTCGTGCGCACGAGGCCCAGCCGTTCGGAAGAGGCGCCGCGTCTCAGCGGAACCAAGGAGACTCATATGCTCTTCGAGCGTGCTGCACTCGCAAACGCGCGCGACCAGTTCTTGGAATTCACGTTCAGCGGAACTCCCGGGGGCGTTTCTGAGACCTTCGCCAAGCAGCGTCTTGGCCTGCTCCAATTCGGTCTCCATCGGCTGGTGCGCTGTAATTCTTTTCCGCGCGTCGGAAAGCCAAGTCGCGAAATCGTTTCTCCAAGCGATGATTATAAATGTGTATGCGCCGCGGATCGTTAGACTGTGCTCCGCGCTCCAGCGGTCATTGCCAAGCGGCCGCATAGGGATTCGGACCACCGCGCTCCCCTGAGGAGGCCGGATTTCGAGATCCACTGAAAGCTCGGAATGTCCGTCGGTGAACACGTTTGCGCTCACCTCAAGCCTGTCTCCGACGCAAAACTTTGCCGGGTAACGGCCGTCATCTACTTGCGGAAAGACCTCAGAGATAACGATGCGCCGAGTGGCAGCTTTTTTGTCGATTTTAAGCGCAGTCTCCTCGGCCGCTTTCTTCTGCATTTCCCGAACCATCTATTAATGCAGGTAAACGGCGGCGAAAGGCCTGAAGTTCCTCAATTTATAGAGTTCATCGTCACTGCTCGATGCGTTTGCCGAAAGTTGAGCCACCTGTACGGCCCATTCGTGCATCGTTGCTTGAGAGCTGCCAGCAGCTTTTTCACGTGAGAAGCGCGATCCGCGGGAACCGGCCTTCGCATTCTGCGGTTTTTGCAAGATCGACGATGAAAGGCTCAAGCCAGTGGCAATTGTGGAGAAGCTCAGGCGGTCACTTGAAGCCACGAAGGCATCCTATGGAAGCTGGGTCGCGCTCGGCGGCTGCCTGGCGGTATCGGCAGTGTGTGGCCTGATTGGAATCATGATCTGGGTCGCAGAATTCATCGGCCCCATTCTCACTTGCTTTCTGTTCTCTGGCTTGTTCATGCTCGCAGCGGGCGTCGTGAAGTTCGTGATCGACGCCAAAGACAAGGAAGCCGCCCGCAAGTTCAATTCAGCGAAACAGGAGATCAAGCAGGATGTTGCGGTACTAACCACACCGCTTAAAGCCGCGAGCAGGAGTGCGTCCGATCACCCGATCCCTTTCGCGTCGTTGGGGATGCTCGCCTGCCTGGCGGTGATCGCCTATTACCTCAAAGGCGAGGAGGCGCCCTCGGCGTGAGCAGCGGGAGCGGGGAAGCGGTCGCGTTCAAGAAAAGAGACGCCGGTCCCGTAAGCGGCACGCTTGGCTGGAAGGAATTCTTTCTTCGAGTGTACGCAAGCGTCACGGAAGATCGGATCTTCTCGCTCGCTGCCGCTTCGACTTACTACGGGCTTCTCGCGCTTTTTCCCGCGCTCGCCGCGCTTGTCGCCATCTACGGCTTTTTTGCCAATCCCAATTCCATCGGGGAGCAGCTTGCGAGCTTACAAGGCTTGCTGCCCGAAGGAGGTCTGTCAGTCATTGGCAATGAGATGAAGCGCATCGCCTCGCAAAATCAGGGCGCGCAGGGCGTCGCGATGGTGGTAGGGCTCATCGTGGCACTATGGGGCGCAAATTCAGCAGTCAAAGCGCTGTTTGACTCCCTCAATCAGGTTTACGGAGACCAGGAAGAAAGAGGATTTCTCAAACTCAATGCCGTGACTCTGGCGTTCACCCTGAGCGCGATCGCGCTTCTCGCCCTGGCAGTCGCCGGCATCGTCGCCCTTCCTCCGGTCATCGACCGGCTTGGCCTTTCGGAGCTAGGATCGGCGACACTTAAATTTGCAAGATGGCCGCTGCTGTATGCCGTTGTCGTGCTCGCGCTGGCCTTCGTCTATCGTTTCGGACCGAACCGCCGCAACCCGAAATGGAAGTGGGTCACATGGGGAAGTGCGAGCGCAGCCGCGCTCTGGATCATCGCCTCCCTGCTCTTTTCATGGTACGCGGCAAACTTCGGCAACTTCAACAAAACCTACGGCTCTCTCGGCGCCGTAATAGCATTCATGGTTTGGATTTGGATCTCAATGATCGTGGTTTTGCTTGGTGCGGAAATAGACGACGAAATGAAGAAAGCTTCTGAAAAAGGTTGATGATTGCCAACCGCAAGTTTGTCGAGCTGCGGGAACCACATAGGTTCCGTTGCGTTGCCATAGAGCGCCGACACCGCAGCTGCCGAACCTCCCGAAAGAACGATGATGAAAGGCAGTGGCTACGTTCGGAAGATGGTGGCAAATGCTTGAACGAGTAAGCCCCGTCAGGCGTCATTATCGGAATAAACATCCGCCAATCTTGTGAGAGTCGTGACCGTGCAAACTCCTAGCACCGAACTAGATACTGCCGCAGCAGGAACGCCGGATGATGCACGAACCGCGGTGTTATTTAAAAACGGCGACGCGGGCAGCAGCGATGAGCCCCGCACTTGATCCGAGGTTCTCTTTCGCAACGACGTAAGACCCACCGTTCATTGGATAGGCGGCGATGGTCTGGCGATACGAGAAATAAAGCATCGCGAGCAGCAGGACGATCACAATTGCGATGCCCGGCTCAACTGCAAGCCCGGCGGTCCCCGCTACCGTGAGGAACGTCAGCATCGCTTTGGGCCCATAAGCCACAGAAGCCAATCCGTCGAGCACCATGGCCGGAACCGCATTGATCACTCCAAGCCTTTCAGAGTGAACTTCACGATTCGCGATACGGCGCCCCAACAAGAGCCTGACGAGAACGTTCGACATACTAATTCGCGGTTAGCTTATGTTGGCTCAACGCGGATGCTCGCCGCTTTGGCCCCCAACCGAGACTCAGGCGCTAATGTCACGCCACCGCACTCCGCAAGCAAGCCGCAGACAAAGCCGATTTCTCCGAGTTCTTCCCTGTTCAAGCATGGGCATAGCTCCGCCACGGTCGACGGAACCAACGACTCTTCTGCCCGTTTGCGACTCAATCACTGCGGATCATTTGGTAGGAGGAGGTGGACGTGAAGGCGCTCGTTTGGCACGGAAAAGAAGACGTCCGGTACGATACCGTTTCCGACCCCGAGATCGAGGATCCCAGAGACGCCATCGTGAAAGTCACGAGCTGCGCCATTTGCGGCTCGGACTTGCACCTTTTCCATAATTTCATTCCTGCGATGCTGCCGGGCGATATTATGGGCCACGAAATGATGGGCGAGGTCGTCGAGGTCGGCTCTGGAATCGACGGCCGATTGAAAAAGGGCGATCGCATCGTGGTGCCGTTCACCATCAGTTGCGGCGAATGCGAACAGTGCAAGCGAGGCAATTATTCCGTCTGCGAACGAACCAACCGCAAGAAAGAGCTGGCCGATAAGGTCTTTGGACATACGACGGCAGGCCTTTTCGGTTATACGCATTTGACGGGAGGCTATCCCGGCGGCCAAGCCGAATATCTCCGTGTTCCTTTTGCAGACACGACGCACGTCAAAGTTCCCGAAAACCTTTCCGATGAGCAGGTTCTATTTCTCGGAGATATCTTTCCGACGGGCTGGCAAGCCGCCGCGCAGTGCGACATTCAAAAGACCGATACCGTCGCAATTTGGGGCTGTGGGCCGGTAGGGCAGATGGCCATTCGCAGCGCCGTCTTATTGGGTGCAAAGCAGGTCGTCGCGATCGATCTCCTCCCCGAGCGGCTGAGCATGGCGGAAGCCGGCGGCGCGATAACCATCAACTTTAAAGAGGAAAGCGTCATTGAACGGCTCAATGACCTGACGGAAGGAAAAGGCCCGGAAAAATGCATCGATGCGACGGGCATGGAAAGCCACGTGTCGTTCGCTCAGCCTGATACGATCTACGATCGCGCCAAGCAGCTTATGGCGATGGAGAGCGACAGGCCGCACGTCCTCCGCGAGATGATCTATGTATGCCGTCCGGCCGGGACGATTTCTATCCCCGGCGTCTATGCCGGCCTTATCGACAAGATGCCGATGGGATTGGCAATGAACAAGGGCTTGACGTTCCGCATGGGCCAAACCCACGTTCGCCGCTGGACCGACGACCTTCTCAGACGCATCGACGATGGCGAGATCGACCCATCATTTGTCATCACGCATACGGCAAAGCTGAGCGATGGCCCGGAGATGTACAATGTATTCCGGGACAAGCGGGACAGCTGCATCAAGGTCGTGCTGAAACCCTGACGGAGTGGAGGATCGAAAGTGCGCAATCTTATGCCCACGCATCTCAAAGGCGACCCCAAGATTTTGGAGAAAGGGCCTGGGAGTCTAAGTAACGTCGACCGAACGGCGCGCGTGCTCGGTTGGTTTAGCATCGGACTAGGGCTTGCAGAGCTGCTGGCGCCCAGGTGCGTGACCCGCTCTTTGGGAATGGAAAGCCCCGGCATGGATGCGACCGTGCGCGTTTTCGGTGCCAGAGAAATTGGTGCCGGCGTCCTCACGCTTTCGACGGAAAAAAAGGTTGGCCTTTGGGCGCGGGTTCTTGGAGACGCATTGGACGTCGCCGTGCTCTCGCAAGGCTTGCACCGGTCCAATCCGATGCGAAGAAACGTCAAAACCGCGCTTGCGACGGTTCTTGGAATAACTGCCATTGATATTGCGACGGCCTATGCAATGACCGCGCGAAGCTCGCGTCCGCGACAACTTCGCGATTATAGCGATCGGAGTGGCTACCCGAATGGCACCGCGAAATCGCGGAGACCTCAGTTTGATATGACTGCTCGACAAGTGCACTGAAGGCGCGGCCACGGCTTAGGCCCTGTCACCCAGTCGCATTAAAATGCAAGACTCCAAGGAACGGTGCCTCTGCCCTCTCGTTCGTTCTTTACGCAGAATAAGGAACGGACCGAATGGCAACCTCAAAACGACCTTCCAGCGAGCAACGCCCGCTGGCCGTTGTAACTGGCGCATCTACTGGAATCGGCTACGAACTCGCTCGATGTTGCGCCCGGGCAGAGTTCGATCTTGTCATCGCGGCAGATGAGCCCAAGATCCACGATGCAGCAGACGACATTCGCAGCCACGGCGTTGACGTCGTCGCCGTTGAAGCCGATCTCGCGACGCCGGAAGGCGTTGCGAAACTTTACGACGCCGTCAAGGACAGGCGCGTTTCGGCGCTTCTGGCGAATGCAGGCCGCGGTCTCGGCAAAGGATTCCTCGATCAAAACTTTGTCGATGTGAAGCATGTGATCGACACCAACATCACTGGCACGCTTGATCTCATTCAGCGCGTTGGCCGCGACATGAGAAACTATGGCGATGGAAAAATCCTGATCACGGGTTCGATTGCGGGCTTCATGCCCGGCACCTTCCAAGCTGTTTACAACGCCTCTAAATCCTTCCTCGATTCATTTTCATTTGCGCTCCGTGCGGAACTGAAAGACACAGGCGTCACCGTGACGTGCCTTATGCCGGGCGCAACGGAGACGGACTTCTTCGAGCGCGCGGAATTGATGGATACCAAGATCGGGCAGGAAAAGAAGGATGATCCTGCGATGGTCGCAAAGACCGGCTTCGACGCCATGATGAAGGGAGAAGGCGACGTCGTCAGCGGCTGGCACAATAAACTGCAATCGGCGATTGCCAACATTATACCCTCAGGCATTCTCGCCGAGCAGCATCGGAAAATGACCGAGCCAGGATCCGGCAAAAACGCGGGCGCGTCCCGCTAGCCGGAGCGAAGGTTGATCTCCCCGTCAATCGGGGAGGTTGCGCGATGCGACCTCCCTGACGGCCATCGCAGGGGGAGCAACGACGACGACAATGCCATCGCGGAACAGTTCGTAGCATTGGCGCGTTGCGTAGTGCTTGTCCTGAGCGGTGCATCAATGAAGTTTGACCTGCACCGCCTCCAGCGCTGGCGTATCGAACAACCAACCGGCATCGCATTCCATGCTCCGCGCCAGTACTGAGGTCAATGTCTCGACCGCGGTCAACATGGAAGACGCCGAAGAGGCTGGCCTCAAGTACGTCAATGACGGCGATCCGGGAATAGCGCGCAAATCCGTGGGCAAGGCGTTTGCTTATGTCCTTCCGTCTGGCCGCCGGGTTAAAGACCCCCGAACCAAGGCCCGCATCAAGAGACTGGCGATACCGCCGGCGTGGACAGACGTATGGATCTGCCCGACGGCGAGCGGCCATATCCAGGCGACAGGACGCGACGCGCGAGGCCGCAAGCAATATCGCTATCATCCGGAATGGCAAAAAAGCCGTGACGAAACGAAGTACTACAAGATGCTCACCTTCGCGAAGGCGCTGCCGCGTCTTCGCAAACGCCTTCGCCAGCACATGCGCCGCCGGCGGCTCGATAGAGAGAAGGTATTGGCGACGGTTGTGATGCTTCTTGAGCTGACGCTCATCCGCGTCGGAAATAAGGAGTACGCGCGCACCAATGGCAGCTTCGGACTGACGACGCTTCAAGATCGTCATGTAACGTTCTCAAAGAATGAGGCCAGATTCAGGTTTCGGGGCAAGACCGGAAAAGTCTGGCGACTTGCCGTTTCAGACCGTCGAATTGCGCGCATCGTGCGCGACTGCCAGGATCTCCCCGGACAGCATCTCTTCCAATATGAAGACACGGACGGCGTTCACGCGGTGACATCGGAAGACGTCAACGCTTACCTTCGTGAGATTACAGGCGAGGACATTTCGGCAAAGGATTTCCGAACATGGGCCGGCACGGTTCTCGCCGCCGTCGCGCTATCAGAATATGAGGCAGTCGATAGCGAAGCCGCCGCCAAGAGGAACGTGCGTCGCGCCATCGAAAGCGTCGCAGCGACACTTGGTAATACGCCGACCATCTGCCGCAAATGCTACGTGCACCCTGAAATTTTGCAATGCTACTTTGATGGCCAGCTCACCCAGACACTGAAGTCCAAAATCGAAAAAGAGCTCAGTCGTCGCCTTGGAGAATTGTCGGCTGCGGAAGCTGCCACTCTGGCGTTTTTACACCGCAGGCTTAGCGCCACGGCATCCCGGAAGCCGTAATTCAACCGGCCGGGCACAAGTACCGCGGCGGCCGGAACCGTACCATCCACTATAGCATTGTCTGATCGTCACTGAGTTGCGGAGGTTCAAATGCCTGAGCGAATGCTGCACGTCATCGACGGACCGGACAAACCGGCCCTGCAGTGGGCCTTGGCATATCCAGGCCGCGAAGAGGTACACTTCACCCTCGAAGACGACAGCGTCGATGCGAGTATCTCGAGAATGCGAGAAACCGCGGACGGCTTTAGCTTCGAACTGGAAGGCGTGCTGACGTCCGGCATCTATAAAAGCCGGCCATTTCGGGCATCTTATAGCGTGGGCTCGAGATCCGGACAACTTACAGTAGGCGGATAATTTTCCGGAAACCCGGAATTATTGGAACGAATTCATTCAGCATAGGTTGCTTCAGCATGACGGCGAAGATGTGTGAATACGCATCTGTCGTCCGCAAAGGCTCGCTAGGCACGTGGAATTGTGCGGCGGGCCTTTTGTGCGCCGGATGAGCTTGATGACCTTTCTTTCTTTCACCACCCGGTCAGCCGGCAATTATGAATCCGCCCGAGCACATGCCGTCTGGGGAACTCACACATTGATTTCTTCGCCTAATGAGCTTCAGCTCTTTGTGCGATACCGCACCGGAACCGACGCGATCCCGTCCACGTCAGCTGGTTCGGTTGAGGGGCTAGAGCAGTCAACGAGCCACCATCCTCCCCGGCGTTAAACATGATTGCCAGGAGGAGCCGAACATCGTTGCGCCCGCGATGAGGCGGCCGCAGACCTGGGCAAATCTTATACCCGCTAGGAACCTGCAATCCCATGAGACCGTTGGCGGTTCTGACGCGCACGGCAGTTCCCTTTCCCATTCATCCAAGAGCATTCCTGCTGACGATCAAGGGAATGCATTCCCAAGTATGCGGGAAGGAACAAAGCTGAGTTCGAAAATGTTGCACAGGGACAAAGCTATTCGAGGTCAGCCATGTACCGTCTCGTCACCCTTATGATTTGCGCTTTTGCAACCGCAGCAATAGCGGCCGACGTGCCCGCTCCAACGAAGACTTTCATCGATAAGGCCGCGGTCGCAAACAAATACGAAATAGACACCAGCGAACTCGCATTGAAGTACGGCAAGTCTGCCGACGTGAAGTCATTCGCCCAGCAGATGATCGATGATCACAAAAAGGTGGGCGAAGACTTCAAGGCGGCTTTAGCGGAAGCCAAGATCGAGCCGCCAGCGGACTCGCTGGATGTCGCCCATACCGCGAAGTACGCGAAGCTTCGGCTGTTCACCACCGAAAAGGGATTCGATCATGCTTACGTGAATGCTCAGCTGCACGCGCATGAAGATGCTGTCGCGACTTTCAAGGATTACTCAGCGAACGGACCAACACCGGCCATCAAAGCGTTCGCCGCGAAGACATTGCCGACTCTCGAACACCACCTCGAAATGGTGAAAAGTCTTAACGCAAAAACCCCCGCCACAGATTGAGGACAGTTGATGCTCATTTCGTCCTTGGCTGATCGGCGCTCCGATCATCCCCCCTTTCGCCCGCTCGCATTGAGGCTGCCATGACATTTACTTCCACAGAAGAAGCCGCACTCATTTCTGAACCCGATACGAAATACGTCGACTGGCCCGCAATCTTCGGGGCCTTCGTCATCTCGTCCGCAAGCACGATGCTTCTCGGAGCCATCGGCTTTGCGCTCGGCCTCGCGGCTGTGTCGCCGTGGAGCAACAACAATCCCTCGTCGACGGCAATGACGGTCGCTGCAGCAGCATGGTTCGCATTAAGCGCTCTCTATGCAGGTGCGGTCGGCGGGTACATCGTGGGGAGGCTCAGAAAACCTGTCCTCGACACCACAAACGAGGAGCGGGCAAACCGGGATGGGTTGAACGCCCTGGTGGCCTGGGGTCTTGGACTGTTACTGACGGCGGCCCTTGCGGGCAGCGTGCTCGCTTCAGCAGCCAGCACAACCGCGAGCGTAGCGGCGCAGGCTGCGGGACCGGCGCTTTCGGAAGGCATAAAGGCCTCCGCCAATAAGGCGGGTGACTTTGTCGGATATTACGTGGACCGCGCACTGCGTTCGGCGAATGCTCCTGCAGCCGGAGCGGCAGCACCGGCGCCCTCGAACGACAGCAAAACGGAAGTAGCACGTATTCTGACACACGCCCTCGCAACGGGAAGCGTCTCTAACGCCGACCGCGCCGATCTAGAAAAGATCATCGCCCGGCAAGCCGGGATCAGTGACGCAGATGCGAAGACCCGCGTTAATCAGATGATCACAGACGCAAACGACGCTTATGCCAAAGCTGCGCAAACGGCCAAGGATGCTGCGAACAAGGCTCGAAAGATCGCGGCCTCGACGACGACTTGGTTCGTAATCGTATCGCTACTTGCCGCAATCCTTGCCTGGTACGCCGGCGTTATCGGCGGACGCCATCGCGATGAACGGCTAATTGTTTGAGGGTCCCTGCCATGACGACAATTCTGCTTATTATTCTTCTGCTCGCTCTTATCGGCGGCCTGCCAAGTTGGAATTACAGCCGCGATTGGGGATATGGACCTTCAGGCGTCATCGGTGTCGTTTTGATACTGCTCATCATCATGGCACTCGTTCCGGGAGCTCCCCAATAGCAGCGCACATGAGGAGCAAAGCCCGATGCGACACGGCCGTTCTGTCCGATACGGCACGGCTGTCAAGCTTCCGGATAAATTTCTGCGGACGGTAGCGGTGACGCGGGGCCACTCGCGATGCCCTGTGCAAGCACGAGGCTTCAAATGGATATGTTGAATAGTATCGTACAAACATTTTCGGTGACGTGCGGCTAACGCCGTCACCGGCACTTGCTACTGACCTTCCATGAAAGCTCAATCCTCAGCGAGCAAATAATGGAATTGCCGGGTAGCTATAGCCCCGAAAACTTTCCTTCATGGAACCAGCTTTTCCGCGCCGTTGCCGAGTTCGATCTTTGCACGTCCGCGGTGGTGGACGCGGAGTGACTTGCAACATACATCGTTGGACTAAGCCGCTCTGAAACGAACCTCGAACGCCTCGTCGATCGTGCGAAAAGTGCTTTCCACAACTCCGACCTACGGTGCGAAGGACCCGCGGCGAAGGCGATTGACCATTCGTCTTATCGGGAGTGAGGGTACTAAGCGGTGCTCTTCATCCTCGATGGGGAACAGCTATCTTACTACGGTTGTTTTGCGGTTCGGCAGTATCTGCCGGCATGATCACTCACGAAAATGCGCTTGGCGCCTAATAGTCCGAAAAGGAAGCGAACAACCGTCTATCTGATGTACGCTTTGGAGAAGAGTCGGCCAAACTCGGATTCGGGCATGCCGTACAATCCGTCTGTACACCGCTCCAGGCCCGCGCGATCAAGGATCGTTATCGATCCTCGAGACGTAGAGACCAAAGTCTTCTGCTCCAAATCCCGAAGCGCCATGGTCACGCCAGCCCGGCGGACGCCAAGCATCAAGGCGAGGAATTCGTGGGTAAATTCCAGCCCATCGCCTGGCATGCGATCGTGAGCCATCAATAACCAACGCGCGAGCCGTTGATCGAGTTTGCCCTTGGCATTCGCGAGCGACGTATGACTGGCTTGAACAAGAAATGCCTGCGCATAGCGAAGGAAAGTGTCACGCAGGGAGGGAACCTCTCGCATAAGCCGGCGCAGGTCCGCCGCAACGATCGATTTCCCGTCGCCTGCAATTTGCACGACGGCACTGTTCGGTGAGCTTCCGGTACCCAGCACAACGGAAATTCCCGTCATGCCCTCCCATCCGACGACGCCTACTTCACTTTCGTAGCGCTTGCCTTTGCTCGCCGCGACGATCGAGACCACCCCACGGTAAGGAAAAAAAGCGTGGCTGATTTCCCTGTTCGGCATTTCCAGGCACTGCCGTTGATTGAGCTGAACCGATTGAAGGCAGGGCTCGATCCGGGAGTAGTCGCGCGAGCTGAGACTTGAGAGAAGCACGTTGCCACGGGAATTATCGTTCGGGGCTAACAAATGCGGAACGCTCCCTCGCAAGGCCAGTTGGCCACCGTATAATAGCATTCGAAAGTGATCAGCAGATAGCGCGTATGTGCGATATCGTACAATCGCGACGCCTTCGCCAACCAGTATGGGCACAATTACGGCATGCTGTACTTGATATTTATCATGATGGAGAACGGATTTGCGCTCGGGAAGGCAGCGAAATTCCGACCTTCGCTGAAATATAGGCGAGGCTGAGCGCTTCGCTCGTAACATTTGCAATGGGAACAGCTTCCCACTGGCAAAGGCCAGCTGGCAGAGTTGGATTGAAGCGCCTTCGTTCGATCGGACTCCGTCCGAGATCACTGGCCAGAGTTGTTCCCGTGACTTCACCGGATTGATGCCCAGAACCAAGCGAGCCTAAGCACATTGAAGAGCGCTCGATGCCAGGACGTCGGCCTAAAGCTATGAAATTTCCATCGCGCAAAGGCCTTTTCATCCCTGCGGAGTCGCGCGAAGCACCTGTACCTTCACACCTGCAATCAGCTCCTCTAGCGCGCGCTGCGCATGCGCCAAGTGAAGCGGTTCGGCGGTCTTTTCGAAAAGGCGAAGCTCTGCCTTCAAGACGTGCAGCGCCGCCGAACGACCTACGCCTTCCATACCGCACCTATCACAAATCCGACAACGCCGACGAGCGCAAGACTCGCAAAGGGCCGACGGCGAAGCGGCTCGTTGAGCGCATCGGAAAGTGTCTTGCTTGTCTGATTGGACCGGACTCTGGCTGGTCTTTCGCGAGCGTTTTTTCGCGCCGAATTGGGCGAAAGCTGCTCCGCCCCTAACTCACCGGGTATACGGTTTTTATCGAGCTGATCCTGATGGGAAGGGTCGAGGTCAGGATTATCATCACGGTTCAGATACTTTTGACTGATGGCGAGACGCGCCCGCTTCTGTTCCAGCTCTTGTTCCGGCGATTTGTCAGCCACGTTGATGTCTCCGTTTCCTTCTCAACGACTTAGAGAAGGGAAATGTTTCCTCCCGCACAACGGGCAAGCTAAGCCACCGGAACCGCCGCCCGGGCTTTGCGGTTTGTTCGCATGTAACGGAACAATGCAAATGGCTGATCTCACACTCTCTCCGGATTACATAGGACGGCTGATCGTCAAAATGCGCGCGGTCCAAGGGCGTGAAGGCGTAACGGACGCAGATAGCGGATCGAATCCGGCCGACGACAATATGATTGATGCGCTGCAAGACACTCCGGGTGACCTCTCGCGCGAAGAGTTGCGCGAGGAGATCAATGGCCTCTCACCCGAAGAACAGTCGGAACTCGTCGCGCTTATGTGGACCGGACGCGGTGATGCGGAACCGGAAGATTGGGCTGGTACGATTGAGCTGGCAGCCAGCAGGCGCGAAACACCCGCCGCCCACTACCTGATGTCAGAGCCGCTCGCCGCCGACTTTTGGGCCGACGGTCTCGATAAGCTGGGACTAGGCGTACCCATCGGCGATGAGGCGTCACCGCCGCTGCTCTGATGTACAAGCGCATCGCCGCCGCACCACCGTTTTGTTTGTTCGGCAGCGTACACGAATGGACCGGAACCCGGCTTGGTGCATGTCGTTAGACGGTGGTGAAATTTTTTCAGGGTGTATAACGAGATGGCTTTGACCACATCTCACGATCCATCCTCGCTTGACCTTATGCGAGCGGAGGAAAAACGACGCGATCGAACCTTCCATATTTCTCCTACCGCGGAAGAGTTCGATCATCATCTCACGACCTACAGGAAATTCATATTGGGCGTCTGGCTGTTCATTGGCCATATCGCACTCATCCTCATTTTGCTGGATATCCTTTTACGCTGAGCAGCGACAATCGATGGCGCTGGCACAGCAGCGGAAAGGGGCTGCACATGAAGCCAAGTGTCGGCCCTGTCGAAAGAGCGTTCCAGATCGCCTCCTCGGGCAAAGCCGAGAATATCGACGATATATGCAAACAGCTTCGTGGGGAGGGCTATTCCACCGAACACATATTCGGGCGGAATCTTCTGTCCCAGCTCCGATCGTCTCTTCGATCCGCCAACCGAGAGACACTTTCGCCAAAATGAGCAAAGAGCAAGCTGCAGCAGCATACGACCGGCTAGCTAAATCGCTAAGAGCGAAGCAAGGAAGCTAGCGTACATCAGGATAAGTCCGGCTTGCCCGCCGTCCGAGGCAGGCGGCAGCTTCCACCGGACCCAGACGGTGTTCGTTAGCGAACCAACTTTGGCGGGAACGTACAAGCAGAGGATCTGTTTTCCGCATAGCACCGGACAAATATACTGACTCGTCTGCTGCTCATTACATGCGTCCTCCCTGAACTTAAAAGCTCGCCCGCGCGGGCTTTCCCTTTTTCCATCTATCAACGATATGAGCGAAAGGCCGGGAGCATGCGCACCAGCCGGATCGAGCGAATTCGACCATGCTTTACTAAACCGTATTTAGTCAGCTTGGGCGCTTCCACTTATTGCATCGCAACTTCGATTATTGGGAACGCTCAACGCTGCTTTCGCGTACCCCACTCAGCTCTAGCCATCAGCTGAGGTTCATATGCTTAAGAAACACAACATTCTACTTGCAGCCAGTAGCGCACTGGCACTTACAATCGGCGCATCGCTGGCGTTTGCCGCCGACACTTCGACGTCCACGAATTCGTCCAATACGAATGTGAACACAGAGCCCGGAAGCCAAGGCAAGACCTCGGATCGGACACCAGGCAATCCATCGCCAGATCGCACACCGAACGCCAGTTCGTCGGGGAATACTGGAACCGATGCCAGCCAGACGCACGAAGGCACTTCAGATCGAACACCTTCGAAAGACAATAATTCGACAGAGAAATAAATCCCAGGGCGAGTGTATTCGTAACGGCACTCGCCCACTCTTCACTTCCGCAATAGTACGAGCATAATCGTGACCAGGCGCCCTGGCTCGCGGCTCGCATCTTCCCGACCAATTTCGTCGAGGCCCGGAGTTTCCGAACGGCCTCGTTAGTGGAAATAGAACGGAATGGTAAATCGAAGCTCGTTCGGAGATAGGTTTGCCGGTGGCGTGCCAAACGGTGCAGCTTTCCGCACTGCCCCCAACGCTGCTTGATCCAGGTTGGATCTCCCGGACGAGCTTGCGACCTCCGCATATCTCAATTGTCCGGTTGCCGTCAGTCCAAAGGAAATGCGCGTCGTTCCGCGATGGCCATCGCCTCCAGGCTTATTGCGCGCCAGGATCGCTCTGATGCGCGCCGCATAATTGAGAATGTTTCCTCGACTTGCCGAAACGCGCCCACTGATAGCAGCTTGCGCCGCGCTCGCGCGCGAGGTCGTGCTGCCACTCGCGGACGCGCGTGAAGCGGCCTGCGCTGTGGCCTGCCGGTCCTTCTCGTTCGTATCGGCCTTTTTCGTTCGCTCCTCTGCGACCTCTTTCGTTGCAACTTCGGCCGGCTTCACGTCTTCCGCCGTTTCCGTCGACTGGATCGCCTTGACTTCGCGAACGTCATCGGCTGGCGCGCCACCTCGAATAACGGGTAACGGGTCTTCTGTGGGAATGACGGGAGAAGGCGTCGCTTCGGCAACATCGATGGGTTGAGGGGGCGATTCAGCGACTTCGACCGCCTCCTTTGTTTCAGCCTGTGCTTGCGGCGCTGAATCGGCCGACTGCACACTCCCGGCTTGAGACTCTGCCGATGCGGCAGCCGCCGTTTGCACCGTCTCCGTCTCGATGGATTCCAAGACCAATGTCTGCTGCGTCGCCAGACTAATCGCGTCGGTCTTCTCCGCCAACGCGCCAAACTGATCGTCGCTGTTGGATGAATCGAACAGGGCAATACCGATCGCGACATGCAGGCAGATAGAAAACAGAATAGCGGTATTGCGCAGCCATTGAGCCGACCCCTTCGAGGCGCCGACAGATGCGAACATCATCACGAAAGGCGGCGAGCCAACCGTATCGCGCGTGAGCAGATCGCGCACGGTTGGGGAAACCACCCCTTGTCTCACGCCGTCGGACGCGACCAGCGTGAGAGTTCGGTGAGCATGGAGCGGACGCGAACGCGTCTCGCGACCGGCGCGAAAGCCCCCAGGATTTGACGCCGAGGCATTGGATGACGTTGCAAAGACCATTGCACCTGACCCGAGCAAGATCGCGGAAGCGCGAGATTTACGAAGGCGCCACTACCCGCGCGCCTTCCGGCGTGATTTCCTGAAGTACGGTGAACCCCTCAAACTCAGGACCCGAAAGCAGAGTAAAACGCTGCTTGCCGTCCACATTCGCGTGCGCATTGCGAAACTGTTCGGATTCCGTCCAGGCATCGAAATCAGCGCGCGAGCGCCAGACGGTATAGGAAGCATAGAGAACGTGATCCTTGCGCTCCGGCCCCTTCACCAGATGGAAGACGATAAAGCCGGGCATCTCACTGAGATTACTTTGACGGTTGAACCAAACCTGCTCGAAGTCATGCTCCGAGCCCTTCACCACCTTCAGCCGATTCATAGCGATAAACATCGTCCGCTCCCCTTTTCAGAACACAGACCACATGGGCGACCTGCCGATCGCGCGGCGAGCTGTTCCGGCCGCCGATGTCACTTCCTTTTCACTGCTGCGACACGCGTCGAAGCATCAGAAATTAGCGCGCGTTGTCAGCAGGAACGTCCGTCCACGCCCGGTGTCATACGGCACATTGTTGATGCTTCCGCCCGTGCCTCCCGCACTGAGCGCAGGCCGATAGGCAACGTCAGTGATATTGCTGACCGTCAAAGCCACATTGACGTCATCTGTGAGTTTGTAGTTGGAGAAGAAATCGTAGGTCGTGTACCCGTCGTAGAAAGCAGGATTGCCGAAAGATTCCGTGTTGAGATCTCCAGCCTGGCTTTTGGACGTGTAATAAGCGCGTGCACCGACCGTCAGACGCCGATCGAAGAACCTCAAGCCACCCGTTACAGTCGCGATATCACCCGGCAAATAGCTGTGCATGCCGAGCCCGTCCAACTGCGACGGCAGCGTCGTGTGGTTATGGCTGTAGCTCAGACCCGCGAAAGCGTAGCCAACGTCATACGTGCCCTGCAGCTCGACGCCTTCAACCTTCGAGGTACCGGGATTGTTGGCGTAGAACCAAAGCAAACCTAAAGGATCGACGGTGGAGGCCGTGATATAGTTTTCGACGTCCATCGTGTAATAGTCGCCCTTGAAGCGGAACGCATCGCCGGGCCGCAAAAGACCGTCTATTCGTGAGTTGAAACCGAATTCCCATCCTCGTTGCGACTCAGGCTGCAGAAATGGATTGGGTGCAAACTGGGTCGGATCTCCCCCATCCTCCGGGTGAACACCTCCCAGCAGGGTTTCGGAAACAGACGGCGATCTGAAAGAATTAGACCACTTCACATATGGCTGGAACCAATCGACGGGTTTAACAGCCAGCGTAAGTGTCGGACTGAATCCACCATCGGTTTTATCGACGCTGTACGGACCCAGCGAAAGAAATGGCGGCAATTGCGGCGTGTAGAAGCCAAAGACCTGGTCAACGAAAACGTCGCCGCTGCCTTTCAGATCATAATCGTCGTAGCGGAGGCCAACGATAAAATCGAAGATGCTCTTGGAGAAGGTCGTCTCAGAAAACACGCCACGAGTCGTCGAATCGCCAGAGGAATTCACTCCGCCCTTCTTGATTGGATCGCGGCTGTTCAATGCATCGACGTCATCATGGAAATATTCATACCCGTAGTTCGATTTGACGTGTATGCCGGCGAGATCAAACAGGGACGTGTTGGAAACGTCGAAACCTAAACCGAGATCCTCAATTCGACGTCCTGAAGAGTCCGATCCCGGGGACGGCGTCAGCCGATCAGCAGGGCTCAAGTACCTCATCGTCAGATCGCTTCCTGAAAAATTGGCTCGGAAGTTAATGAGATCGTTTCCGGGATTGTATTCGTAACTGGCGGTGTAGATCTTTGAATCGATGTTCTGGTCGTATGAGTTCGCTGTGAAATCGTTGTTGTAGAGGACAGTCCCAAAAGACAACCGCTGTGTCGGATCGATCTGGATGTGCACTTTCGCCAGTTCGGAGATCAGATCCTGATCGGTAAACGGCACTCTCTGGCCCAGACCGTTTTCGTAGTCATCTACGTCGTGCTTGCTGATGGCGCCCGCGATACTGATGGCGCCGCTTCGAATAGCGCCTGCTCCCATCTCGGAAAATCCGACGCCGTTGCTTCCCCATGATGCGGTCGTGAGTGCGCCATAGTTCTTTCCAGGCTTCAAAATGTCTTCGACATCGAGCGTGCGTAAATTGGCAGAACCCGCGAGCGCACCGGACCCGCCTACTCCCGACACGGCGCCACGCTGGACCTCGATGCTCGCCAATAGCAGTGGATCGACATATGCGAAGCCTGACGCATCGTGCCCCGTGAACCGGAAGTTCTGCCGAACACCGTCGATCATCATGTTTACGCGGCCTTCGCCCTCGAAACCGCGAATGTTGATGGCTAGACCAGGATTGTTGGGATCGTCACCCGTAGAAACGCCCGGCATGGCACGCAGAACGTCCTGAACATTGGTCTGACCAAACGTGGTGATCTCGCTGCGGCCAGCAACGCTGATGCCGGCTGGCGTGTTATACGGCGCCTCGACGCGCGCGGCTTCGATGGCATCATTTCCTTGAGGCGCTGTGGGCGCAGCCTCGGCCGCGGGAGCTGCAGCCTGAACCTGCTTCGATTTAGGTTTGCTATTAGCGGCGCTGCTTTTCTTGGCCTTGGCGCTTTGGACGTTGATACCGGGAAGCTCGGTCTCCTTAGCGCTTGCAGCCTCGACGGAGGCCAACGCTGCAATAGACAAGCCAAGCGTCAAGGACCGTGCACATATTTTGAATACAGGGAAACCGTGAGAACCATTGAGACCGCGCGTCGCCATAACAACCCCGTTGCTTTTTGATTTGGTATGGGCTGGCTGGCTCGCGCTTATCGCGCACCGTGGCGGGCTTGCCTCGTCTTCGTCGCACCTCCCTCAGGGGAATGGACGAAGAACCCGATTTTCGGATCGGACGTGTGCACACTGATAAATATTACTAAATAAGTCAACAAAATGAGTGAAAGAAAATCGATCCGCGGTAATCCCCGACGGCGCGGTAAAATGGCCTTTTTTTATTGAGATTTACGGTAACTTCTGGAGGCCGAGGAAGATTTGTAATCATTCAACTGGCGCCGGTGTTGCAGATATCACCCAAATGCCTACCTGCGGCGGCAAGCGCCGCATACAGCTGTCAAATCGACAAGACTGCCCGAGGCATTTGATTCTCGCCCAGCGCACCCGCTTTATGAGCGCTATCAAGTGGCCGCCACGGTGTACCGTGGCAGTGTTCTGCCGCGATTGAGACCTCGAATATCTCTTCGATCAAATCACGCGAAAGCGGTTCGTTACGCGTCGCGATTGTTGCGAGCTTGCCTTTTCGCAGAACCAAAATCCTATCGGCAAACGTATGCGCCAGCGTCAGATCATGAAGGACCACGATCACCAGCACATTCCCGCTACGCGCGAGCGTGCGCGCATGGTCCAAAAGCGCCAACTGGTGCCGGACGTCGAGGCTGGCTATCGGTTCGTCGAGCAATAATATCTGAGGAGATATGTGCGTTCGACCTGCGGCCAGTTGCGCCAGCGAGCGCGCGAAGCTAACGCGCTGCTGCTCACCGCCCGATAATGTCAGAAAATTCCGCTCCGCAAATTCTTCTGCGTCGACATTCGCTAGCGCCGATAACGCGAGTTGATCTCTATCCCGGCGCGACAGACCGACACCTATTCCCTCCGTTCCGAGGCGCACCACTTCAAATGCCGTAAAAGGAAAAACGACACGCGAATTCTGGAGCATCACCGCACGCCTGGACGCTAGCTGCCGCTGCGGGATAGACGCTAGCTTCTGCCCTCCAATCGATACGCTCCCCTCGGTTGGGTGCTCCTCACCCGACAGCATGCGAAGCAGCGTCGACTTGCCGGCGCCGTTTGGCCCGACGATCGCCAACACCTCTCCTGCTTCTGCGGCGAAGCTGATCCGCTCCAAAAGCTTACGATTGCCGAGCTGATACGTCAGATCATGAACAGCGAGCAATCCGGTCATACCGCGAACTCCGGGCCGCGACGTATCAAAAGCCAGATAAAAAACGGCGCGCCGAATGTGGCGGTGATAATCCCGATCGGCAGTTCGCTCGGAGCAACGATGGTCCGGGCGCAAATATCGGCGCCGACCAGCAGCGATGCGCCGAGCAAGGCCGACGCCGGTAGCAAGAAGCGGTAATTCGCGCCGACAGAAAGCCGGAGAAGATGCGGAACAATGATACCAACGAAGCCGATCAGGCCGGAGCACGCAACCGCTGCACCAACAGCGATTGAAACGAGAAGGATCGCTCCGGTTTTGAGCCGATCCACACTGATCCCGAGATGAAAGGCTTCTGCCTCACCGAGCGCCATTGCGTTGAGGCCCCGCGCCAGAAAAGGTACGGCGATGAGCGTCGGCAGGACCATTGGCACGACAACGGCGACCTTGCTCCATGTCGCGCCGCCTAAGCTGCCCATCGACCAGAATGTTAAATCGCGAAGCTGGCGATCGTCGCTGATATAAGCGAGCCATCCGGTTCCCGCTCCCGCCAAGGCCGCAAAAGCAATACCTGCAAGAAGCATGATGGCCATCGATGTCCGGCCGCCACGGCTGGCAACCACATACAGGATCAATGTCGACATCAGCGCACCGACAAATGCGGCCATCGGCAGGAACGCAAATGGCAGCTTCGTTGCTGCGTCGGGCAAAAACCGGCCACCGAGAACGATTGCGACCGCAGCGGCAAATCCAGCGCCGGACGAAACACCGATCAGACCCGGATCGGCAAGCGGGTTACGAAAGAGCCCTTGCATCACGGCACCAGATGCCGCAAGCGCCGCACCGACCGCCGCACCTAGGATCAACCGCGGCAGTCGAATTTGCGTGATCACCAGCGCGTCGCGGGCGAAATCAATCTGCCCGGACGGCTCCATTCCGAAAAGAACTTCGAAGACGCGCTTCGGCGCTATGGAAATCGAGCCAAGAGAGATTGCAGCGACCGCAATCAGCACGAGCAATACACAGAGTGCCATCAGCACGATCGACCTACGATACGCGACTTGTGGAATCTGATGCATCACTGAAGATCGGAGCGCTTATCTTGCCCGGCGAGCTTAGGATATGCAGCCAGAAGAAGGTCGCGCGCGGCACTTGGAGTCCGCGGTCCGAATCCCAAAAGATATCCGCCGTCAAAGATGAAAATCGATTTCGATTTGGCGGCCGGAGTTGCGGCGAACGCGGGAACGGCCAGGATACTGTTGACGGTCACATCCTGCGGGCCGTGACCCATCGCAATGATGATATCCGGCGCTGCGTCGAAAAGCGCTTCGTCGCTGATCGGCTTCCAGCCATTGAGCGTCGAAGCCGCGTTCTGCAATCCTGCGAGCGTCAAGATTCCATCGGCCGAGGTATCGCGGCCTCCGACCATGGCGCGGCCGTTCATGAACGATAGAATGAACAATGCCCGGCGCGGCTTTTCGATTTTGGAGCGAAGCGCACTGAGCGCGGCGAACTGCTTGTCCGTTTCCGCCGCAAGCGCCGCACCCTTGACCGGTTCGCCTACGAGTTTCGCCACTTCCTTGATCTTTGCCGAAATTCCGGCCGGCGTCGCAACATCGGGAAGATGGGAAACCTGCACGCCCGCATCTTCGACGGCCTTCAAGATATCCGGCGGCCCGGCAGATTCGATCGCGATAACCGAAGTCGGATTGAGCGAAAGCAGCCCCTCGGACGAAAGCGCCCGCACATAGCCGACGTTGGCTTTTTCCTTGAGCGCCGAGGCCGGGTACGTACTCGTGCTATCGACGCCAACCAGAACGTCGGCACGCCTGAGAGCGTAAACAATCTCCGTCACCACACCACCGGCTGCGATGATGCGCTGAGGCTGAGACGCATGCAGACTTCCGCTCTCGTTTGCCTTTCCAGGATCGCCAATGGCCGGGAGCGATGCCAAAGACACTCCCAGAAGGGTAACGAGAGCAGATAAGGAAACGATTTTCATTAACGCTCTAATCTTCTCTATAACGCTGTCTCAGCGCGTAATTTCTCGAACCGAGCGAGCTGCTCCGGCTGCAAATTCTTGTTTTCTTCCCGCGAGACGAAAATCTTGAACATGGCCTGCCCATCGCAGTTGATGAACTGGATCGAGCACGAGCGACGTTTGAAGAATGGACGATCGATGAAGTAGATCGCAGCGCAGCGTTCGATTTTCAAATGGCCGCCAAGCGGACTGTCGCCGTGAATATTGAAATAACCCCGCGCATGTGAGCCAGCGGGAATGGTGCAGGCGGTTTCAAAGACACCATCATCGGTGTGCACGATAAAGACCACCGGCCCCCAGCTCGTAAGATCCTCCCAAATTCGATCGAATCTCTCTTTCGATGCGACAGCCGCGCTCCCGGACGGAAGACAATCGAGAACGGCTCGGTAAGGAGCGCAATGAGCGGCAGCGACGGCCTCAAGAACGCCGTCCGGATTTTCGCGGAGCGCATTGCGCACCGCGCTTTCGATATTTGGATCGGACAACGAACCGTCCCGCACCGCGAGTGTCATCCTCAAACGCCTCTTACTCAGCCGCAGCTTTATTATTGAGGCTCAGCGACTGCACGACCTGAAAACCTTCGAATTGAGGGTGGCCGAGAAACAGCGGCTTCCGCTCGCCTGCGCCCTTGTGCGAAGCGCGGAACTCTTCCGACTTCGTCCAAGCCTCGAAATCCGCGAAGCTTGCCCACGTCGTATGGGATGAATAGAGCGTGTGATCCTCGTGCTCAGGACCACGAAGAAGATGAAATTCAATAAACCCTTTCATTCGGTCGAGATGCGAGTCACGCCCTTTCCAGGCGGATTCGAACTCACTTTCGAGGCCCTTGATTACCTTGAACCGGTTCATCGCAATGTACATTGAAGCTCCTCACTTGCATTTGCCGAATGAACCGCCAACGCGCAGCTCTTTTCGGAGTTTCCCGATCTCTTGCCTACAAAACACCATCCGCATGGAAATTTTTCCGCAGATGCCTGAGCTTGGACGGAGATCGAACGCATTTCAACTGACTTACCGACTCGCGCAGATTCCATCGGAACGCGCTTGTTGCCGTCACCCGACCATCACAAACTGAGAATTGTTGAATGACAATACTTTACTATATATGTCAACAATTAACATCGGCTCGAAATGACGCCGCAGCTCAGCCTTGGCTGTCGAAATCATCTCATATGCTAGGTGATTGATGATGGTCCGGCCGTCTTCAAGGCAGCTATTACGGGATGAGCAGAGGCCATTAGAAGCTCGACGAGCGATCGTGCTCTACTGCTGCGCGAGGCTCAGGTTCTGATCACGAGCTGCGAGTGACATCACATGCCATCAGAGCACGTCCCGCGCTCAACTCTCGTTCGCCCATTCCAGAAGCGCGGTTGTTACCAGATCACGCCGGAGCCCGCACAGACCGGCGGCGGCTCCTCTCCACGTGAGGCGCGCCACCGCGAGAAATTATTCGCGTACTCAAATCGAGTTTTAATTTGCGTCGTTTGCCGCACCCGCAAATGAGCCATGCTCGCTATCATTTGTCCGATTCGATCGGGAGGATGGACGAGCATGGGCCATTACGCTTTTCGTAGTGTGGCATTGATCGCCTTGATGTGCGCGTGCGGAGGTTGCGCCATTAGAGACGCCGACTTGGCGTTACGTGCCAAGTCGGAGCTGATCGGGCTCCCCGAAAACGATCTCCGCATGTGCGCGGGGCATCCCACCAACGAGGACAATATTCCCGGCGGAAAGATCTGGATGTACGAACACGCCGACGCCGTCCCGACTGGCGTTACCATCACGCCGGCGCTTCCTCTGGGCACGGTTCTGACACCGCCCAACGGCGGTTATTGCCGGGTGCAATTTCGTATCGCTCCCGCCAAGGTCGCGGAGGTCACATACGCTGGCGCGACCGATCAATGGGGCCGTCGTGATGCGGGATGCGCACCAATCGTCCGTAGCTGCCTAGATTATAAGGCTGATCACTCCAAGTGATCGTGCTCGTCAGAAGGGCGACCAGCCGTGACTTCCCGCAACGGCGCCAAAGATCGTCACGAGACTGAGGACGAGCAGAACCCAGTGCGCTCGATGCAAACGAGCGAACGCGGCTTCAGGCTGAGCCGCTGCCCATCGACGAAAGTAGCGCTGTAGAATGAACGGCTCGGCAACGAAAAGAAAAAAGGCAAACAAGAACCATACGCCGACCATCGCATGCATCCACCAGAAGGTGGCGGACTGGAATCGATCCCAAAGATCGAGACGCCATATCATGTAAAGACCGCTAAGGCCGACTACGAGAACGGCAAACCTGGCCTGCCACAC
>ERZ778017.1183-NODE-1183-length-27463-cov-9.409005_pt1 | contig 27463 bp, 18 predicted proteins | sample MGYA00375747_ERZ778017 | MGnify/ENA primary metagenome ERZ778017 (study PRJEB29350, sample SAMN05509838) | bioreactor metagenome | biome: bioreactor; material: wastewater | place: South Africa: University of Cape Town | collected 2014-03-17 ...
CCGTAGAAGCGGCTGTCGTAGTCCATGCCCAGCAGGCCGAGCAGGGTGGGTGCGATGTCGATCTGGCTGACCCGGCGCTCCACCCGGCCCGGTGCCACCTGGCCGCCGGGCGCGTAGAACCACAGCGGGATGCGGTAACGGAACGCAGGCAGGGCAGCGATGCCTGCACTGGAGGCGCAGTGGTCGGCGGTGATCACGAACAGCGTGTTGCGGAACCACGGCTTGCCGCTGGCGCGGCGCAGGAAGTCGCCGATCGCCCAGTCGGTGTAGGCCACCGCGCTGTCGCGCTTGCCCTGCGGCCACGGTCCGCGGCCGGCGGGGAAGGTGTACGGGCGGTGGTTGGAGGTGGTCATCAGGTGGGCGAAGAACGGCTTGCCGGCTTTGAAATCGGCATCGAAGTGCTTCATCGCCATGCTGTAGAGGTCTTCGTCGGCCACGCCCCAGACGTTCTCGTGGTGGATCTCCTTGTCGGGGATGTCGGTGCGGTCGTGGACGTCGTAGCCGTTGTGGCCGAAGAAGCGGTTCATGTCATCGAACGCGCCGTAGCCGCCGTACAGGAACATGGCGTGATAGCCCTTGCCGCGGAACACCTCGCCCAGCGTGGCCAGGCCTTCGTTGTGCTCGCGGCGGACGATGGATTCGCCCGGGGTGGGCGGCACCGACAGCGACAGCGCCTCCAGCCCGCGCACGGTGCGGGTGCCGGTGGCCCACAGGTCGGCGAGCAGCAGGCTGTCCGTGGTCAGCGCGTCCAGCCGCGGGGTCAGCGAGTCCTTGCGGCCGTAGGTACCGGAGAAATCGGCGGACAGGCTTTCCACGCTGACCAGCACCACGTTCATGCGCTGCTCGGGCGCCGGGTTGTGGATGTGGCGGGCGATGCCGGTGGGACCGAAGAAGGTGGCATCGGGCGTGGCCACCTGCGCGCGAACCTGCGCCCACGCTTCGTCGATCGGTACGGTGCGGTAGTAGCGCGGGTAGTCCAGCGAGGCGCTGCGGTAGGCGGCGAAGAACTGGTAGATGCCGTTGCCCGCCAGTTCGTTGACGTAGGCGTTGCTGCTGCGGTCCTTCATCTCGCCGCTGACCAGCCAGGTGGCCAGCAGGCTGGCCGCCAGCCAGGCCGCCACCACCACGCTGCGGGCCGCGAAGCCGGCGCTGTCGTGGACTACCCGCCGCCAGCGGCCGGTAGCGGTGAACGTGCCCAGGGCCAGCGCGGCCACCGCGGCCAGGATCCAGCCCACCGGGTAGGACTGGCGGATGTTGCCGATCACCTCGGTGGTGTAGACGAGGTAGTCCACCGCGATGAAATTGAAGCGTGCCTGGAACTCCTCCCAGAAGGTCCATTCGGCCACCGCCACGAACAGCAGCACGAACAGCAGCAGCAGGCACAACGCGCCCACCGCCAGCCGCCCGCGCCGGCGCAACAGCCAACCGGCGGGCAGCAGCCACAGCAGCAGCACCAGCGGCCAAGCGAAGTACACGAAGGCCAGCAGGTCGTAGCCCAGCCCGACGCCGAATGTGTAGAGCCAGGCACCGGGCGCCGCCGGCACCCCGCTGCCAGTGGCCATCAGCAGGGCCAGCCGGGTCAGCGCGGAAATCGACAGGAAGCAGAGGGCCAGCCACGTCAGCGGGCGGAAGCGCCCGGGGCGCGTGTCGGGGAGCAGAGTCATGCAGGCAGCCTGCGGGGGCGCCGGTAAGTGCACCTCAGCCGAATCTCAGCCGCCCGTTAACACGGCACCGTGCAGTGGTGGCAGGCTATCGCCATGTCCAGCCCCGCCCCGCCCGGCCCGCCCGCTGGTGGTCTGCGCGTCCTGCTGATCGAAGACCAGCACGATATCGCCGCCAACATCTGGGACTTCCTCGAACGTCGCGGCCACGAAGTGGACCACTGTGCCGACGGGGTCGCCGGCCTGGCGCGCGCGCTGCGCGGCGGCTTCGACGTGATCGTGCTGGACCTGGGCCTGCCGCGCCTGGACGGACTGGCGCTGTGCCGGCGCCTGCGCGAGGCCGGACACGGCGTGCCGGTGCTGATGCTGACCGCGCGCGACACCCTCGACGACCGGCTGCGCGGTTTTGCCGAAGGGGCGGACGATTACCTGGTCAAGCCGTTCGCGCTGCCGGAGCTGGAGGCGCGCATCCGCGCAGTGCAGAGGCGCGGACGACCGGTCGCCGGCGAGGTGGCCTACGCCGCGCTGGCCTACGATCCGCGCACGCTGACCGCGCGGCGTGAAGGGCGCGACATCCCGCTGACCCGCCTGCAGGGCGCACTGCTGGGCGTACTGCTGCGCGAAGCGCCGCGGATCGTGCCGCATGCGCGCCTGATCGAGAGCGCCTGGGGCCCGGGCGGCGCCGACACGGCCGCGCTGCAGACGCAGGTATACGAACTGCGCACGCTGGTCGACCGGCCGTTCGCGCAGCCGCTGCTGCAGTCGGTGCGCGGCGTGGGGTACCGCATCGTGGCGCCGGCATGAGCGCGCGCCGCCCGCTGTCGCTGCGGCAGCGCTTCACCCTGCTGGCCGCCCTGCTGGGCCTGCTGCTCGGCGGACTGGCTGCGGTCACCGTGCTGGCGGTCGCCGAGGACAACGAGTACGTGCTGGCCACGGAAATCCTGCGCGGCCAGGCCGAGGACTACGGCCTGCGCCTGGCCAACCACCTGCCCGCACAGCTGCCGCGCACCCAGCGCCTGCGCGGCTACCGCGGCGACGATCCCGCGCTGCCGCGCGGCTACGCGGCTTTCCCGCCCGGCGTGCAGGAGGACCCGCAGGATCCAGCCACGCATGTCGGCGTGTTCGATACCGCGGCCGGCCGGCTGATCTTCGTCATCGACCTCGGCGACATCGAGGCGATGGAGCGCCGCCTGCACCTCTTGGTGGCGGCGATGCTGCTGTCCTGCACCGTGCTGGCTGGCTGGCTGGGCTGGTGGCTGGCGGGGATTGCGCTCAAGCCGGTCCGCGCGCTGGCCGAAGGCGTGGATGCGTTGCCGGTGCAGCCGCAACCCACCCGGCTCGCCGCCGCGGTGAGCGACGACGACCTCGGCCGGCTGGCGCGGGCGATCGATGGCTACCAGACGCGCCTGGTCGACGCCGACGCGCACGAGCAGGCGTTCCTGGCCGACGCCAGCCACGAACTGCGCACCCCCTTGGCGGTGATCCAGGGCGTGGCCGAGGTCCTGCTGGACGACGATGGCGCGTCGCCGGCGCAGCGGGCCCGGCATGCGCGGCTGGCGCGTGGCGTAGGCGAGATGCACCGACTGCTCGAAGCCATGCTCGCCGCGGCGAGGCGGCGCCCGCTGCAGGTCGAGACCCTGGAGGCCGCGCCGCTGTTGCGGGAGGCCGCCGACATCGCGTTGGCCGGCAAGCCGGGCATTGCCGTGCAGGTCGATGCGGTGGGCGATCTGTCCACGGCCCCGCGCGAAGCCGTGCTGCTGATCGCCGGGCTGGCACGCAAGCTGGCGCAACCGCGTACCGAGGGCACCCTGCGGCTGGCGCGCGTGCAGGACCGGATCATCCTCGCCATGTCGCCGGAAGACGCCGGTGGCGATGCCACCCTGGCCACGCGTGCGGATACCGGCACGGGATCCGCCCTGCTCGACCGCCTCGCCGCGCGGCTGGGGTGGAGGGTGGCGTTCGATGCGCCGGCGCAGACTTTGATTCGCCTGCGCTGACATGGGCCCACCAGCACGCACATATGTTTCGATAACATATTGTTTTAGCAAAACATTTTACGTTTCGGAATCAGATGCTGACTCACTATCTGACTCACAGATTGAAGAGATAGCGCTGGATCGTGGTGGACACGCTCGGAGTCGGCTGTCTCATCTGCCTCAAGTTCCATAGTGCGAGGAGCCCGAGGACGGTGGCAACCCCAGTGGCACCTGTAGATGTAGGATTGGCCAGACTTGGCAACTCCTGCCAAACAGCGGATGTCGGTCATGGGGACAACCAACCTGGAAGGGGAAATCCTGACGCTGGATGAGGTCGCTGCCTTCCTCAAGGCCGGGAAGCGCACGGTCTATCGCTTTGCCCAGAGTGGCGAGATTCCTGCCTTCAAGCTTGGCGGCACCTGGCGCTTCCGCCGCTCGGAGCTGGAGCGCTGGATCAACCAAAACTCCAACCAGCGCGCCCCAGCCAAGCCAGCCCCGGTGAAGAAGGGGCGGCGCTGATGGAGATCATCGACAACATCAGTCACCTGCTCGGCGATGACCTCAAGCAAAGCCTCCGTCCTGGAGCCAGGCTCAAGGTAGCGGCGTCCTGCTTCTCGATGTATGCCTACGAAGCCCTGAAGGCCGAACTTGAGCAGATCGAAGAGCTGGAGTTCATCTTCACCTCGCCGTCCTTTGTGGCCGAGGAGATGACGGACAAGATCCGCAAGGAGCGTCGCGAGTTCCACATCCCCAAGCTGGAGCGCGAGCGCAGCCTGTACGGCAGCGAATTCGAGATACAGCTGCGCAACAAGCTCACCCAGCGCGCCATCGCCCGCGAGTGCGCGGATTGGCTGCGGCGCAAGGCCAGGTTCAAGAGCAACCGCAGCAAGTCACCCATGCAGCAATTCGCCTGCGTGCAGAGTGAGGCCAACGGCCCAGCCGCAGCCTACATGCCCTTGCATGGCTTCACCGCTGTCGATCTGGGCTACCAGCAAGGCGATGCGGTATCGAATCTGGTCAACAAGATCGACGAGCCCAGCTTCACTGCCACCTACCTGAGCCTGTTCGATCAGATCTGGACCGACTCGGAAAAGCTCGAGGACGTGACCAAGCAGGTCTGCGATCACATCGACACGGTTTACAAGGAAAACTCGCCGGAAAGCATCTACTTTCTGATGCTCTACAACATCTTCAATGAATTCCTCGATGAGGTTGACGAGGACGTTCTCCCGAACGACCGCACCGGCTATCAGGACACCCTGATCTGGAACAAGCTCTTCAACTATCAGAAGGACGCGGCCACCGGCATCATCAACAAGCTAGAGACCTACAGCGGTTGCATCCTTGCCGACAGCGTGGGCTTGGGCAAGACATTCACCGCATTGGCGGTCGTCAAGTATTACGAGTTGCGCAACAAGTCCGTGTTGGTGCTTTGTCCGAAGAAGCTGGCGGACAACTGGCTGACGTATCGCCACAACCTCAAAACGAACATCCTTGCGCGCGACCGGTTCAACTACGACGTGTTGAACCACACCGATCTGAACCGCACCAGCGGTGATTCGCATGGCATCCCGCTCAATCGGATCAACTGGGCGAACTACGACCTGGTCGTCATCGACGAGTCGCACAACTTCCGTAACAACGATGCGGTCAAGGAACGTGAAACCCGCTATCAGCGACTGATGAATCAGGTCATCCGTTCCGGCGTGAAGACCAAAGTGCTGATGCTTTCCGCTACCCCGGTCAACAATCGCTTCAATGATCTGCGCAACCAGCTGGCACTGGCCTACGAAGGCGACTCGGAGAATCTGAGCAAGAAGCTGCGCACCAGCAAGACGGTGGAAGAGGTGTTCCGCAACGCGCAGAAGGCCTTCAACACCTGGTCGAAGTTGCCTCCGGAAGAGCGCACGCCCCGTGCCATTCTGGACGGGCTAGATTTCGACTTCTTCGAGCTGCTGGACAGCGTGACCATCGCACGCTCACGCAAGCACATCCAGACCTTCTACGACACCAGCGACATCGGCCAATTCCCGGAACGCCGCAAACCACTCTCATTCCATCAACCCCTGTCCGAGAAAGACGGGACGATGAGCTTCAATGACATCTTCGCTCTGCTCACCCAGATCAGGATGTCGGTCTACGCGCCGGTCAGCTACATCCTGCCCAGCAGGATCAAGAAGTACGAAGACATCTACGACACCAGGGTCGGCGGCAACAAAGGCACGCTGCGCCAGGCTGACCGCGAAAAGAGCCTGCAGCGGCTGATGACGGTCAACTTGCTCAAACGGCTGGAAAGCTCAGTCGAGGCCTTCCGGCTGACGCTTGAGTCCCTCCGGAAGAATCACGTCCGCACCTTGGACAAGATCACCAACTTCCGACAGGTGGAGGGCGGCAGCGTCGAGGACTACACCGAAGTCCTCGATGAACTAGAGGGCGACGAAGACGATCTGCCGGACGACGAACTGGACCGCAGCATCGAAGGCAAGGTCAAGATCAACTTGGCTGACATGGATCTGCCGCGCTGGCAATTCGACCTTAACCAGGATCTCGAGCACATCGAAGCCTTGCTTGAGGCCATGCGTGACATCACGCCGGAACACGATGCCAAGCTGCAACACCTGAAAGCGCATGTCCTGGAAAAGATCGCCAACCCGATCAACCCCGGCAACAAGAAGGTGCTGATCTTCACCGCCTTCGCCGATACCGCCGACTATCTCTACAGGAACCTGACGCCAGCCCTGATGGACCTCAAGCTGCACACCGCCAAGGTGACAGGCAAGGGTGCGCCACAGTCCACGCTGGGCCGTGGCTACGACTTCCAGGAATTGCTCACGTTGTTCTCGCCACGCTCGAAGGACAAAGCGCTGGTGCTTCCCAACGAGCCAAACGATGTCGAAGTGCTGATCGGCACGGACTGCATTTCCGAAGGTCAGAACCTGCAGGACTGCGACTACCTCATCAATTACGACATCCACTGGAACCCGGTTCGCATCATCCAGCGATTCGGTCGTGTGGATCGCATCGGTTCACCCAATCAGTGCATCCAGCTGGCGAACTATTGGCCTGACATCTCGCTGGACGAATACATCCGACTCAAGGAGCGTGTCGAAAGCCGCATGACCCTGGTGGATGTCACCGCCACCGGCGATGACAACGTCCTCTCTGCGCAAGCGAATGACATGTCCTATCGCAAGGAGCAGTTGCGGCGTTTGCAGGAAGAAGTGATCGAACTGGAGGATTTAAAGACGGGCGTAGCCATCACCGATCTTGGCCTCAACGACTTCCGCATGGACTTGCTGAACTACGTCAAGACCCATGGCGATCTGCAGAACGCGCCCAATGGCCTGCATGCGATTGTTGCAGCCAACCCGGAGCGTGGCTTGCAGCCAGGAGTCTTCTTCACCCTGCGCAACCGCAATGGTGCGGTGAATCCGCCCGCAAATCTGCCGCAGCACAATCGGCTGCATCCGTACTACCTGATCTACATGGGCAACGATGGCCGGACCATCCATGACCATACCGAGGTCAAGCGCCTTCTCGATCTGGCACGCACCTGCTGCAAAGGCCAATCAGCACCCATCGCTGACCTGTGTCAGAAGTTCAACAAAGCCACGGCAGATGGACGCAAGATGCAGCCTTACTCCGAGCTGCTGGGAAAAGCCATTCGCTCGATGATCGAACTCAAGGAGGAGAAGGACATCGACAGCCTGTTCTCCGGTGGCAAGACCAGCGCCCTGACCCAGACCATCAGCGGGCTGGATGATTTCGAGCTGATCTCCTTCCTCGTGGTACAGGAGACAGCGTGAGCAGTGGCAAGGCGTCCCCGGCACTGATTGCATGGCCTGCGAAAGCAGCCGTCAATCGTGTCGTTCCCAAGACCAAGTTCTACGAACATGCGGCGGTGAACTCGCGCCTGAAAGACTTGTTCGTGAAGGAAGTCGAGCAAATCACCTGGCTCGCAAAGCTGGCGACGGAGACGATCAATCTCCCAGCCAAGGACGGCGTGTCGGAAATCCAGATTTTCAGTATCCAGCTCAAAATACCGGAGCTGCATCAAGACGTGTTGCGCTGCATTGATGGGGCGATCAACCACCCGATCCTGTTCGAGCTCCACCATGATGGCCGCGTGCAGGTCATCGCCAGCTTCAAGCGCCCTCGCGGCGGCGATGTCACGGGCAAGCTGCTGCTCTCGGAGTATTTCGCCACGCCATGGTTGCCCACGGACAGCGGGCGTACCGACCTTCCGACGGCGCTGAACCTGGCCGTCCTCTACGAACGCCTGCTGCTGCGCCTGATTCCCCTGCCTGCACGTCCCAATGAGCCGTTGCGCGCCCTGATTGAGCGTTTTGACAAGATTGGAGCCGCAAAGCGCGAACTGGACAGGATCGTCTCAGCTCTTGAGAAAGAAAAACAGTTCAATCGCAAGATTGAGCTCAATGCCACTGTGCGGAAGCTGCGCATTCAACTGGATCAGCTGGGCTACCGCAAGCTGGATCCGACGTTTAAGACCAATGAGTTGCCCACTATGAATGCCCCTGCTGAAGTTACGGTCAACGAGATCCTCGAAGCAGTGGACCTGAAAACCCTCAATGGCCTGCTTACCCAGGCCATGAAGCAACAGCAGCATCAGGCGTTGCTGAGAGATAAGCAGTTGGGCCAGGTGGTCGAAGCCGTGGTCAACCTAACGGAGACTGCGCCTAGCGGAGAAGAACTCTTCGCCGCTGCAATTCTGGGGCGATTGGCGGCCGTCGCGCGAGGCCGGGAATCGGAAGTCTATTCCCGCGTGAGCGAAATTTTCTCCGAGGAACCCGCCAGTATCGAGACGTTGTCCGACGGCGATGAAAAGGAATATGCCGCCAAGGCCTTGGCTTGTATAGATGAGCCATGGCTTCTGGCGTATTGCGCCCGCGAGGCGCTTGCGATCGACACGGCCAACAATGCCCGCAAGGAATTGCTCCGCATTTTGTTGAGCAAGAATGAGAATCTGGCAAACGGCATCCGTCAGCTTACTGAGCCGCAAGGCACCCTCAAAGCCGTGGAGTCTGCCGACACACGCATCAAGCGCGTGCGCCGTATTTTGGAATCGTTGGCTGAAGTCTCCCGCAACTACGATGGCGATGTCGGACAAGAGCCTGGATCAGCACTTTCCACCTGCGTACAAGCCTTCGTGCGAGGCGCAGTTGATGCAGATTCGGAAGCGCTGAACGCCAGCATCGAGGCCTCACTAGGTGTTTTGGTGCGTTTGATCGAACTGCGCTTCTCCCACGCCCTGCAAGCTGAAACCTACCGGCTTCTACAGGAGGGAAAGAAGTTGCTTTCCACCGGCTCTTGGACACGGTTCATTGAATCATCGCTCCTGATCCACAAAGTTCAAGTCAACCTGCTCGAGGCTGCACTCGTACTTTCTCGCCAGAATCGCACAGACAAGGAAATCCTGAAGGCCATGGAGGCCGCTTGGCCTTCCCATGCCGACATCACACGCGCCCTCAAGAAGCACTTCAAGGATGCAGTCGATATCTCTCCAGATGTGGCCGACTACTGGATGAAGCTCGGTCGTGTAACCGAGAGTGAGCGCGCTGCCGAGCACAAGCTTGGCAATACAGAAGATCAGCAGATCGGCGAGCTGCTCATCCAGCTCGACGCGAACCGCGACATCATGGATAAGCTCAATCGAGCCGTGGTGCCGATCCTGAAAATCTCCGACCCATACCAAGCGCCGACTGTGCAGCGTGCAGCCACAGGCTACGAAAGCATTGCGCAGTCTGCCGAGCGGTTGGCACGTATGCGCAAACTGAGCAAAACAGACCTGCTCGGGAAAATCGTCGATTACAACCCCATCGAACATGACATGGAGGGCGGCCATCGCTCTGGTATTCGCCGGGTTAAAGTCGTGCGCGACGGCATCCAAAAAGAGTTCGGCGGAAAGAAGAAAACATTGGTCAAGCCCCGCGTGGAGCCAGAGGAATAAGCATGGACAACACGACCGCAAAAATCATTCTTTCCAACCTGCGCGAACGCATCGAAATCGGCAGCGATGGCAAGCACCGACTTTCCGGGCTCATCACGCTGAAGGAATTGGAGGCACTGGACCATTTCATAAGCGAAGTTGCACCAGAGCCTATTGCTCCGACCCGAAGGCTTGAGCCCGCCGCGGCGGAAGCCAAGGAGCAGCCGCAAAAATTCAAGCCCGATCCGGTGCAGCCTGTTGCGCCTGAAATCCACTTGAATCTTTCCACGCTTTCTCTGCCGGAGAGCAATGCCGATTACCGCGTATGCCTTGACTTCGGCACAGCCATGTCCAAGGCAACCTTTGTCCACGATGACGATGACGATGACCTTGAAGACATCCAGGTGTTGAAACTTGGAATTCCGGGCGATCAGGAAAATATCGACGAATACATGCTGGTGTCGTCTATTTTCATTGATGCCGATGGCGTGCTTTGGTTCGGGCAGAAGGCAGTCGAACAGTCGCAGACAGTGACTGAAGGCGATCATTTGCGCATGGACAACATTAAGCGCGCGCTCTCTGAGGGAAATCTCGGAGAGGTGCTTGACTCCCGATTCAATCCGACATCGTATCCATTGACCTACGAGGATATCGTTCTCGCCTATCTCAGCTTCTTCACATGGGCAGTCAACTACGCTGTCTTGCACGACGTGGATGCCGCCGAAGTCGCACCCAATTTCAAGCGTCGCTTCGCCATGCCGTGCTTTCCAAGAGTCAATGCTAGGTTGGTGGAAGCAAAGCTGAAGCAACTCTTGGGTGAAGCCCAAGTGCTGGCTGACACCTTCGGTGATGATCTTCATCAAGGCCTTCCGTTGGAAAGCTTTCTCGCCGCTCTCAAGTCACTACGTTCGGAAAAGCGCAACTATCCATTCATTGATGGCAGCGTGACCGAACCCTTGGGCGTTGCAGGCTCCCTGCTGAGCTGGCGCGGCTCGCATGACTCCTTGGCACTGGTGGTGGACATCGGCGCCGGCACCAGTGACTTCAGCCTGTACCGCCTCCATGTCACCGAAAACGAGGACGGCAGCTTCAAGTCCGTTGCTGGTGAGGTGGATGGCACTGCTCACGGCATCACCGAGGCTGGCAACCATCTGGACAACATCCTGAAGGCCTACATTCTGAGCAAGGCCAAGGTGAATGCCCAGCACCCACGTTACATAAATATCGTCCATGCACTGGATCGTGATATTCGCCACTACAAGGAAGACTTGTTCACCCAAGGCTCTGCATTGGTGGTTCTTTACACTAACGATGCCGTTGAGGTTTCGCTGGATGACTTCCTGCAACTGGACGCGGTGAAAGCCTTCGGTGATTCGCTTCGCTCTGAGTTGGTGAAAACCATGCAGGATGCCCATCCTGATTGGGTGCACTGGGTGCGCGCCAATCCCAGCCGATACCTGACCATCGTACTAACCGGCGGTGGTGCCGCGCTACCAATGGCGAAGAAATTGGCCGAGGGAACAATTACCGCACATGGCATCACCATTCCGGTTGCTCCCGCCAAGGCCTTCCCGTCCTGGCTTGAAAAAGACTACCCCGACTTGGAAACGCCATACTCGCGTATTGCCGTATCCCTTGGTGGAGCTCGCAAGAACATCATCTATCCGATGCAGCGTCCGTTGACCGCCACCGGAAACGGAATTGGTGGCTACACCCTCGAACGATTCCCGTCTCGGGGCAACTGATTCGAAAGCGATGATGGACACCACGGCCAACAACGAATCCGCCAATCTATCAACCGTGGCCGACTACGTCGCGGCGATGCAGTGCGTAAGCTCCGGCCAATTCATCAGCAGGTTTGGCGAGAGCGTGCAGCAGTTTTTCGCGTCGACCTTCGGTGCTCCCTTGTTTGCCTTGTCCAGGCTTGCGCCAGAAACCATTGCCTCAAACGAGAGCAGCCTAGTCGCCATCACATCTGACCCTGCTCATGCTGCAGATGGTGGTCGTTGGTGGTCCCTCTACGCAAAGATCCACAAGCCAAGCAAATTTGGTGTGACGGTTTGCTTTTCCCACAAGCCTCCGAGTGGAAAACCGCCAAAGCCGCTGTTGTTCCAGCCGCCTCAACAGATCGTCAGGAGTTGGCAGAAGCATCTTCAGTCCTTGGGCTCGCCGCCTGATGTCGTGATGCTGTATCCAAAAGACTTCGATGAGCTCGCGGCCGTCAACAGCGAGCTGATCGCGCGCGCATCAGGCAGCAAGTTGCTTGTGGCATTTCACACCCATCTGGAGGCGCTGATTGCCCGCTGCTTGTTGGTTTCCAGTGGTTACTCTGCCGGTGATTTGATTGACTTCCGTCAATCTCAGGATGAGCCTCAACATTTTGCTTCGGGTGCATGGTGGTTTTCTGCATCAGTCCCTGAACCCGGAAAGTGTGTAGCCGCGGATGTCGAGCTGGTCGCCAGGCTCAGGGAGGGGTACTCCAGGTTGTCACAGTTCTTGCGCTTGCCCGATACCAAAGAGGAAGCGGCGGAAATCGCCAGGTTGATTGCCTGCCGCAGCAACGACATCGTTGAAGGCGAGGCAATACAAGCTGCCAGGCTTTCTGGCAGCAGCGGCGTTGATCTCGCATCGGGCCGCTTCTTCAAGATGGGGGAGGAGGCGGACACGGACAGCTTCGTTTGGGATGGCAATGTCATGAGCGCCGACTTGCTGGCGCTGCAACCACCCGCCGACCCGGAGGGATCGGAAGACGAAGATCGTCTGGCGCTGTTGCTATGGCTCAGTCACGCGGCAGCACAAGAAGCAGAGCGTGAACTGAAGAAAATGGCGGGCGAGGATGCCGCATCTCTGTCTGAAGAAAGTGAGAGCGCAAGATCACCCGGATCATCTTCTGGTGCGGCTGTAGAAAGTCTGGTCGTACCAGCAACGACGATTGAAGCCGCATCAAAGGACGCAACTGCCGAATGCGCCACGATCGAATCTGCTGATGCCTCTTTGCCTCCCGCCACGTCGGTGCCGGTCGAGGCTGGAGACGCCAGCGCAGGTGCGAATATCCTCGGCCGCAATCGTCCCAAGCTCTCGCGCAGCGCTGGCACGGTCAACGTGCTGGCGCTCGCGGCCATGCTCGGGAAAGGTGGTGAGGATTCGAGCATCCTCTTCGAGCGGGCCAAGGATCAAATCCTTGCATGGCTTGGCAGCAGTGGCGTTGCTCTCCAAAGCTCCACTGAGACCACCCACATCGAGTCCCCGGCAGGCGAGGTGACCGTCGAGACCGATGGCCAATCCATCTGGACGATGCGGTTCGACAACCGCAGCACGATGGGAACGGGCGCGACTTGGCGCGTGGAAGCAACCCTGATCGGACAACCTGTGCCTGCCATCAGCTTGCGTCTGATTCAGGTGCGCAGCAGCGAGGATGCACCGCCCCCAGTCATCAGTGGCGTGCCGCGTTTGATCGTTGCCATTTCCGAGAGCGTTGGCTTGCAGGATGCAGGCGAGCAACTACGCAATACGGCTCTGCACTTGAAGAGCGAAGGCGATAGCACTTGGCTCGGCCGCCTTCTGCTCAATCCACATCGCACGCAGCCGGTGATTGTCATCTCAGGCAAAGTGGATGCCTCAGCAGATCGTCTCGCCAAGAGACTTGCGGGTGTTGCGCATGTGGTCTGCATCGATCACGCCATGTCCAACAGGATGATTCGCGCGTTCGGACGCGAGCGCTCGGTGTTCGGCAATGCCGTTCGCCTGTATCGCCCTGGCTTCAGCGTGCATGCCAACCCCTATCAGCACCCGACATGGGCTCTGAAAGGTGTGCAGCTTCCAACGTGGTTGGCCAACAACATCTTCGAGGAAGCTTGCGCGATCAGCCTTGAGGCCGGTGATCTGGATGAGCGCGCGCCATCGTTTCAATCCATTCGCAACCTGCTGACAGCCAAGCGCATCGCTTCGTCGGAGCAGCGCATTTCCGAGCTTCGGCAGCAAACCGAGAAGGCCGTCTCCAGCAAAGACGAAAAAATCCGCCAGCTTCAGGAAGTACGCGACGAGCAGCAGTCAATGCTCGCCACGTACCGAGAGGAGAACGACAAGCTCATCCAGCAGATCGAACAGCTGAAGCGTGATTTGCAGTCTGCACGGCTGGAATACAGCGCCGCTGCAGAAGAAGTTCGTCAGCTGAGCTATCGGCTCAATAATCAGTGGGCAGACGATGCGCTTGGCGACTCCACCCAGAACGAAGAGACCTATTACCCAGACAATTGGGACGAACTTGAGGAGTGGGTTGACTGCTACGGAGATGGCAAGCTCGTGATTCACGAGAAGGCCCTCAAGGCCGTGAAGACGTCTCCGTTCAAGGACATCCCGTTTGCCTACAAGGCACTCGAGTACCTGGTCCGTTATTTCGTTCCCATGAAGCAACGCGCCCCGGAGGATGATGCCCCCTTCCATGCTGAAATCGCTGCGCTCGCCGAACTTGGAATGGAGCGCGAGCCAGTCGGCGACGCATTGAAGAATCACCGCTACAAGCAGTCATATCGCCGACTCTACGAGGGGAAAACGATATGGCTGGAAGACCACTTGAAGTGGGGCGTAGGCTTCGACCCGGCCACGCTGTTCCGCCTGTATTTCCATTATCACGAAGCCAGCGGCAAGGTGATCGTCGGTCATCTGACCACGCACTTGCCCAATAGCCTGACCCATACCTCCTGAGCATCATGGCTCCAATGGACCTCGCTGCCTTGCTCCACGAGTTCATCACCACCCGGGAGCGAGGTTGTGGAGTTCAAGCCGACAACCGATACCTACGGTACCGACGCATCCGCAAGTACTTCTGCATGTTGTCCAAGCTCCGCCGCGTGGGCCGCACCTACAACGCCGGCAGCGATGGGCAGCCGGCTTAGGCTCTTGCAGAATGAATGCAGAAATCTGCAGAACGCCAGCCCCGCCACCTGGCCCGTAAATCAATCACTTACGACAACCCCACGCCTTGGCTTGCAGAAAGCCGGCAAAGAGAAGCCTCACGATGGACAAGCTGAAGATGCATTCCCCCGACCTGACGGCCGCCAACATCGCGCGCATCCGTGACCTGTTCCCCGGCTGCGTGACAGAGGCGCGGGGCGAAGATGGCGAAGTGAAGCTGGCGGTGGATTTCGACCAGCTTCGGCAGGAGTTGTCGGCGTCGCTGGTGGAAGGGCCGCAGGAGCGGTATCACCTGGATTGGCCGGGCAAGCGTGAGGCGCTGCTGACGGCCAATGCACCCATTGCCAAGACCTTGCGCCCGTCACGAGATGAGAGTGTGGACTTCGATACGACGAAGAACCTGTTCATTGAAGGCGACAACCTGGATGCGTTGAAGCTGTTACAGGAAACGTACTTGGGCAAGGTGAAGATGATCTACATCGATCCGCCTTACAACACGGGCAACGATTTCATCTATGAGGATGACTTTGCGGAGAACGCGGACGAGTACCTGCGACGTTCGAATCAGGTAGATGCGGAAGGCAATCGGATGGTGGCGAACACCGCGGCCAATGGTCGTCTTCATTCCGACTGGTTGAGCATGATGTATTCGCGTCTTCGCCTGGCCCGTAACCTGCTTGCAGATGATGGTGTTTTCCTTGCCTCGATTGATGACAGCGAGGCATCCACGCTAAAGCAGATCCTCGACGAGGTTTTTGGCGAACAGAATTTCATTGACACAATCACTGTCGAGATGTCAACAACCTCTGGGCCGAAGACAGTTAATGCACAACAGGGCACGATCGTAAAGAACGCCGAGTTCATCCACATTTACCGAAAATCCGAGGAATTCGATAAGAAGCCGCATAGACCACTTCTTGATGGAATCGACTCATTCGATACGCACTATTCTATTTGGCTCCACGAAGACGGAAGCCTTGGGTCGCTTGCAGACGTGATGCTCTCCAATGAGGCTGTTGGGGCGGAAATCAGGCGATTTGATCTGATTGAGCGAAACAGGTTTAGCATTAAGAGCATAGATAAATTGATTGCAGTTTCAGATAAAGCAAAGTCTTTCATCGAAAGTAATCTGGAAAGAATCGCTCGTATAGATAGGCCGCCCGTTTCTGCCTCCGGCAGATCGACTCGTGTCGGACACTACGAAACATTCGAGGCAGACCGCCGAACCTACCTTCTAACGACTCTCGAAAATGGTGCGCTTCAAGCCTTAATGCCCCTCTCTTTGAACTATCGAATGTCTGACGATTACAAGCCAAGATTCGGTAGAACAGTAATTCGTGGCGACTTGTGGAAGGGGTTCCATCAAGATATGGGTAATGTTGCCAAAGAGGGTGAAATTGCGTTCTCCAATGGAAAAAAACCTGTTCGCCTTATCAAGCAGCTGATTCTTTGGGCTAACAATTCTGAAAATGGAACTATTGTCGATTTCTTTGCGGGATCTGGAACTACTGCGCATGCGGTCATGCAAGCTAATGCCGAGGATGGAGCGAACCGCCGCTTCGTCGTAGTGCAGATTGGAGAGAAGCCAGATCCAAAATCTGACGCAGCAAAGGCCGGGTTCGCAACAATTGCAGACGTGAGCAAGGAGCGTATTCGCCGCGCTGGCAAGAAAATTGCCGCCAACCTTGCCAACGGCAGTGTGGACACCGGCTTTCGCGTTTTGAAAGTGGAGACATCCAACATGGCGGATGTGTTCTACAGCCCGGATACCACCACGCAAGACGACCTGCTCGCTGCCATCGACAACATCAAGCCTGACCGCACCCCCGAAGACCTGCTGTTCCAAGTCATGCTGGACTGGGGCGTTGATCTGGCCCTGCCCATCGAGAAGAAGACCATCGCCGGCAAGGACGTGTTCTTCGTAGACACCGACGCGCTGGCGGCCTGCTTCGACGCCGATGGCGGCATCGACGATGCCTTCATCATGGCGCTGGCGAAGACCAAGCCACTGCGCGCCGTGTTCCGCGATGCCGGCTTCAAGAACGACGCGGCCAAAATCAACGCCGAACAGATCTTCAAACAGCTTTCGCCCGGCACCGACGTGAAGACGCTCTGAGGCCCGCATCATGAAGTTGAAGTTCAAGACCCAGGCCTACCAGACCGCCGCCGTGCAGGCCGTGGTGGATTGCTTCAAGGGCCAGCCGCCTGCCAGCAAGGAAGCAACCAGCTACCGACTTGACCCCGGCAAGGCCAAAAAGGGTGTGGAGGATCTATTCCTTGGCAATGCCTTTCGCAATGCCGACCTGCAGATCAGCGAGGCCGACGTTCTGGAGAACATCCAGGCCGTGCAGCGCAGCCAGAACCTGCCCGTTTCCGAAGCACTGGGGCGCTACACCGTGGTGACCGCCAACGGCAACCGCACCGATGCGCCTGCGGCCTACCTGAAAGCCGCCAAGGCCGTGTCCAATATCCACCTGGACGTGGAGATGGAAACCGGCACCGGCAAGACCTACGTTTATATCAAGACCATTTTCGAACTGAACAAGCTGTACGGTTGGAGCAAGTTCATCATCGTGGTGCCCTCCATCGCCATCCGCGAGGGCGTACACAAGTCCCTGCAGATCACCGCCGACCACTTTCTGGAAAGCTACGGCAAGAAGGCGCGGTTCTTCATCTACAACTCCAAGCAGCTGCACCAGCTGGAAAGCTTCTCGTCCGATGCCGGCATCAACGTGATGGTCATCAACGTGCAGGCGTTCAATGCCACCGGCAAGGACAACCGCCGCATCTACGAAGCGCTGGACGACTTCCAGTCGCGCAAGCCGATCGATGTCATCAGCGCCAACCAGCCCATCCTGATCCTGGACGAGCCGCAGAAGATGGAGGGCGGCAAGACCCTGGATTCGCTGGTCAACTTCAAGCCGCTGGCGGTGCTGCGCTACTCGGCCACCCACAAGACCACCCACAACAAGGTGCATCGGCTGGATGCGCTGGACGCCTACAACCAGAAGCTGGTCAAGAAGATCGCCGTGCGTGGTATCTCGGTGAAGGGGCTGGCGGGCACCAATGCGTATCTGTACCTGCAGTCCATCGACATCTCGCCGAAGAAGCCACCGCAGGCCCGCGTCGAGTTCGAGCAGAAGCTGGCGGGGGGCAACATCAAGCGCATCGTGCGCAAGCTGGGAAAAGGCGACAACCTGTTCGACCTGTCCAATCAGCTCGACCAGTACAAGGGTTTCGTCGTCTCCGACATCAACGCCATTACCGACACCCTGAGCTTCACCAACGGCGTGGAACTGAACGTTGGCGATGCCTCCGGCGACGTGAACGAGGCTGCGCTGCGCCGCATCCAGATCCGGGAAACCATCAGGGCCCACTTCGACAAGGAGCAGGCGCTGTTCGCTCAGGGCATCAAGGTGCTGAGCCTGTTCTTCATCGACGAGGTCGCCAAGTACCGCGACTACGCGCAGGCCGACGAGAAGGGTGAGTACGCCCGCATCTTCGAGGAAGAGTACAACGAGCACCTCAACGAAGTGCTGGAGCTGGAAGAAACGCCGTACACGCGCTACCTGAAAGGCATCGCGACCGAGAAGACCCACAACGGCTATTTCTCCATCGACAAGAAGAGCAAGCGGCAGGTCGACTCCGCCGTTGCAGCGCGCGGTGAGAATGCCGGCCTGTCCGATGACGTGGATGCCTACGACCTGATCCTCAAGGACAAGGAAAAGCTGCTGTCCTTCGACGAACCGACGCGCTTCATCTTCTCCCACTCCGCGCTGCGCGAGGGCTGGGACAACCCCAACGTGTTCGTGATCTGCACGCTCAAGCACAGCGACAACACTGTCTCGCGTCGGCAGGAAGTGGGCCGCGGCCTGCGCCTGGCGGTGAACCAGCGCGGCGAGCGCATGGATCACCCGGCGACCGTGCATGACATCAACCTGCTCACCGTGGTTGCCAGCGAAAGCTACAAGGACTTCGTTGCCGCCTTGCAGAAGGACATCAGCGAGTCCCTGTCCTCGCGCCCGCGCAAGGCCGACGAGGGCTACTTCACCGGCAAGGTGCTGAAAACGGCCACAGGCGATGTCGCCGTTACCCGGCAGATGGCGAAGCAGATCTACAAGTACCTGCTCAAGAACGACTACATCGACGACAACGACCGCATTAGCGAGAACTATCACCAGGCCAAGCACGACGGCACGTTGGCCGAACTGCCGGCGGAACTGAAGGAGTACGCCGAACAAGTGTTCGCGCTGGTGGACAGCGTCTTCAGCGACAGGCAGCTCCCGGACGTTGGCGACGACCGCAGGCCGAAGAAGAACCCGCTCAATGACAACTTCAACAGGCAGGAATTCAAGGAACTGTGGAGCCGGATCAACCGCAAGGCCGCCTACAGCGTGGCCTTCGATTCGGACGAGCTTGTGAACAAGGCGGTCGCCGCCATCAACGCCAAGGATGCCGGCCTGCGCGTGACGCCATTGCAGTACACCGTCGAACGCGGGCAGCAGGTCGATGAGATCAGCTTCGACGCAATGAAGTCCGGCGACGGCTTCCGCGTTGGCGAAACCCGCACCGAGAAGTACAAGCAATCGGTGCATTCCGCCGTTCGCTATGACCTGATCGGCAAGATCGCCGAAGGTACCCAGCTCACCCGTCGCACGGTGACCACGATCCTGAAAGCCATCAACGTTGCGGTGTTCGCCCAGTTCAAGACCAACCCGGAAAGCTTCATTGCCGAGGCCATCCGCTTCATCAATGAGCAGAAAGCTACGGTCATCATCGAGCACCTGGCCTACAACCCGATCGACGGCAGCTACGGCCTGGACATCTTCACGGACGGGCAGACCAAGCAGGACTTCAGCAAGGCCGGTGACAAGCTACGGCACCACATCTACGACTATGTCGTGACCGACTCAAACGTTGAACGCCAGTTCGTGAAAGAGCTGGATGTCAGCAGCGATGTCGTGGTCTACGCCAAGCTGCCGCGCGGCTTCCTGATCCCCACGCCAGTGGGCGACTACAACCCTGACTGGGCGATCACGTTCAAGGAAGGCACCGTCAAGCACATCTACTTCGTCGCCGAGACCAAGGGCAGCATGTCAAGCATGGCCCTGCGTCCCATCGAGGGCAAGAAGATCGAGTGCGCCCGCAAGTTCTTCGCCGAGATGAACAAACGCTTCGCCGCCGAGAATGTGCGCTACGACGTGGTCGACAGCTTCGGGAAGCTGATGGAAGTGGTGAAGTGACGGTGGTCAGGATCGGGGTGTCCGACGAGAGCAAAGATCAGTCGTGGCCACGGTTCGAATTCGGAAACAATCTCGATCCCCGGGGCGAAAAAACGGCAACCATCAAGGACTTGCTGGCGGAGATGAATTCGGAACGAAATCATGCCGAGGGCTCTAGTTACGACATCAAAAGCCTCGGCACGGTTCTTCGCTTTCTTTCCTCTATAACAGGTCAGCGATACCGAAGCATTGTCCAGGAGCTCCCGCTTTCAACCATCAAAACTATCAAGCTGCTTCATAAGAGGAGTCGGTATATCGATGCCCACTTGATGAGGCTCATTGAACCTCCTGGCGACAAATCAAGCGGACTGCTCGACTTTCTAGCAACTCCCGCCTCCGAAGAAGGCGAAGACGTAAAGAAGTTGATCAAGGCAATGATCGGCGAGCTCAGCAGGGAAGTCGACCCGATAGAACTGAGCCTCATAAATGCATTGTCGGACCCGGAGCAGCTACGAGAAAAATTCCGTCGAGATACCAATAGTGCGATTGACGGAATCCTTTTGGCCCACATACACATCGATAGTGACTTGCTCATCAAGTCGGACGCCTATCAAATTGAGAAAACCCGCCAGTTCATGGCTGGAATGAGTCCACTTCAGCGAGAGTCGCGAGCGGACGTTGCAACCCTTGTCTACCTCAGCATCCTCGATTACGTGCATCGACTTCATTTCGATGCATCCACTCAACTCTCGATCCCTGATGACATCGAGATACCCAACATCGAAATCGATGTCGGGAACCTATGCCTCTCCGCATCCAGGCAAACAGGAAAGAAAATAGAAATAGACACCAACTTCCTGTCTCTGCACGAGATGTGGGATTTTTGCCTCGAGCACACCTCCGACCTCGTAGCTGCCATTAAGCAAGCAACAGGCTTTGACTACGACAATAGGGCGCTAAGAAAAGACATGATGCGCGCCTGCCTTGTTATGTACATGTATCTCAGTCATGCTGAAATTCCGACTGATGCGGAAACGAAGCCAATCGGCATAGCCCATTTAGTTGCATCATTTGCATCAATTCTTCACCAAAGGAGCTCAAAAGCGGCCTTTGTGAAGAAGTCCGTTAAGTACACAAGCTCCGTTGCAGATCCGCAGCGGCAGCTCGACCTCTTCCTCAGCAAGAAGTCACGACATATCCCGTTGACTACGCAATACATCTACTCGGAAAGGATGAAGTCCCATTTGCATGTCCTGCTCAACCGGAAGGGCATATACGACTCCTACAGGGCGCTTCAACTTGCACAAACAGAGCTGACCAGGGACGTCTTTCTGTCGCTGGATCCGACACGGATCCATGAATTGATCGTGAGCTACAGAGACTACATGCTCTCAGCTGCCACTGAGTTCATCGCTGCGCATGGTCTCCAGAACATCCGCTATGAATGGGAAAAACTGTACAGGACTGGTTCTGCCTAGTATTTATTTACATACACATCCCCATCCTTTGGAGATGGGGATTGTTTTCAAGATGCATTGCGAACCCAGAGAGAATCACTGCGCTGATATCACTCCTGCAAGAGGATGAAACACGCGCACTTACCTTTTCTCGAAGAACGCACAGATAAATGCTCTGAACCCACCTCCTTGGCACTCGACGCAGCCATCGCGTCGAATTCTATGACCATAGAGAAAGGGTGATACACCAGTGGCCAGTTTCCACCACAGCATCAAGAGCGGCAAGAAGGGGTGCGCTCGTAGGCACTCCACCTATATCGGCCGAGAAGGTCTCCACAGCACTCGCGAGGACCTGATCCATACGGGTCACGGCAACATGCCGGACTGGGCTCAGAGCAATCCGGGCTACTTCTGGAGCATGGCAGACAGGTACGAGCGCGCCAACGGCGCGGCTTACCGTGAACATGAGATCGCACTACCAAGCGAACTGACCGTCGAGCAACTGATTGATCTTGCGGAGCAACTGGTTCGTAATCTGGTCGGGATCAAGCCTTACCAGTACGCGATTCATACGCCTGAAGGCAGCATCGGAAAGATCCAGAATCCGCACATCCATCTGATGTACTCGGACAGGGTGCCCGACGGGATCAGCAGGGCACCGCATCAGATGTTCTCGCGGTTCAATGCAAGACAGCCCGAGACTGGAGGATGCCGCAAGGACAGCGGCGGCAAGACACCGCTGCAACTGCGCCAGGAGGTCACGGCAACCCGCAAGATGGTCGCTGATACCCAGAACCAGGCGCTAGCGGCCCACGGCCATGATGCCCGCGTCGATCACCGGAGCCTGCGTGAGCGCGGCATACGGCGGGTTGCCGAACGTCACCTGGGCTCGTACTTCATCGATGGCATGGCAGAGGCTGAGAAGGCGGTGTACGCCATACATCGCGGCGGAGAGGAAGATCCGCAGGCATAGTTCGACATACAACGTGCGATTCCGCTACTTCGTAGCACATTCGCCTGTCGCCGACTCGAGCTTCCGCATAAAAACGAAAGCCCCGGCTCCTGGCCGGGGCTTCCTGGGTTCCTCCTTCGGGTTACATGCCACCAAAGAAATGGTTGTTCAGTCGCACGTAGGTCTTCTTGTCCTTGGGCGCCACCACCACTTGAACCGCGCCCTGGGCTCCAAGCAACTCCAAGGCGGCGCTCAGGCGAGTCTTGTCACGAACGGGTCCGTTACGACGCAGATGGTTCTTCGGGACGTACGTGTCCGACGTCGGGCCGAGCCAGGAATGGAGCGTCAAGTATCGAGCAATCGCTTGAGCATCCAGCTGATCCTGAGGGACCACGAATTGCGGCGAGAACAACGTCTTGTAGGCTCCGACATGCCAGTTGATGATCGCAAAGGAGCGCTCCAGCGTATCGAGGGTGATCCTTCCGCCTTCTCCTCCGAAGTAGTGCAATGCCGCCGCCAGTCGCGCCAGGATCTCCATCACCTTCGATGCGAAGTCATTGATGTCGCTGAGGTACTGGCCTTCGCGCAGCAAGACTTCAGTTTCTGAAGCAAGGGCGAACCAACGCGCTTTTGCATCGTCCGAGAACTCAATCAGTTCGCGCGTGATCATTCCCGACTCGATCATGGCCTGGTGCTTGCGAAGAAGTTCACTGATCCGGGCATGGAAGCTCGGGAGATGCTCCCACTGCTGTTCGTTCGGGTTCACCCAGCGGAAGCCCTGCGTCGAAGCGGGCCAGCCGACGAGATAGCGCGCCCAGTGACCGGAACCTTTCGCCACCGACCCGCGCTTTTCCAGGTACGCCTGGAGCGGCGCCTTCTGCGTCATGATGCTGACCGACACGCGAGGGTTCATGGCCAGGATCGGATCTTTTCCCGCGCGATCCAGCGGCAGCACCTCCGGTGAATCCCACAGCCGGTTGAGCAAGCCGACTTGCGCCATCGCGAAGCTCTGGAACAACACGTGACCTTCGTCGGTGGTGATCGCGATCGACTCGTCGCTGCCCTGCAAGGCCTCCATGATCGCCTTGCCGGTGATGTCCTGACGCAAGAAGTAACGCAGGCGCGGTTTCGTGGGCTGCAACTTCGAGTGCTCGACCAATTCCATTTCCAGATTGGACGTGTCTTCGCCCTTGGTGCTGGCCTTGCTGATAGCTCGACGCAAGCCCTTGTTCTTGGCCTCCCAGGCATGCAGCTCGGCCTGATACTCCATGGTCTTGCAGCCATGACTGGTGATCGACTTCGTATCGGCTTCACGGAACGGCGCGAGGAGAAGCGACGCGACCGTCGACTTGCGTTCGCCAGATTCGGCCACGATCAGCAGGTTCTGCGACACAGGACGGATCTGGCCCGTCGGCAGTTTCACGTCGATCAAGCTCTGGCAGGCCATGGCAACAGCATTGATCAGCGCCATGCCGACCATCGCATCCGGCGCTTGCACGTTGCGCACCAGCTCGTAACCGGTCTCGCGGACGACCGTCAAAAATGCATCCAACGGGTACGGTGCGGGAACAATAGGCATCAGGGTCATGGCGTTCATCACTCGATCTCCGTGTCGTAGTCAGGCTCAGCACCGTCAGCGACGGAGTGCAGGGGCTTGTTGCAGTGGTTGCACTTGACGGTATCGCCGCTGGCTGCACGGCTCTTGCGCTCCTCCAACAACATCTTGCGGAACTGCGGCTGGTGCAGCTTGTGGCCGTAGGCAGCGTTGAACTTGTCGCACGCGGTCTTCCGCGAGCCGTTGTTGGCCAGATGCTGTTCGATCAGCGGATACGCCTCCTTGAAGTCGATGGCCTTCTTGTTCTTGCCGGCAGCGATCTCCTGCTGCAGCGCGATCGCCAGTTTTTCGAGCGCGGTATTCGCGCCGGGCACGATCTCATTCGTCATGATGTTCATCTCGTTTTCCTAGTTGGGGAGGGGGCTGTTGTTGCGGCACTTGCTGCTGCGCATTTCGATCCACGCCAACGCATCGCGGACGCGGTACACCTTCGGCGAGCGCTCGCCGTCGTACAGCGGAATGCCTTTCGGAAAGGTCGGGTCCGTCTTGATCAGCTCGTACGCCTTCGACTTGCTGACGCGCATGAAGCTGAGCAGCTCCTTGAAGCGGAGATTCGGACCGGCGGACTGCCAGGTGAGGGGGGCGACCAACTCCTTCTCGCCAACCGCGCACGAAGGCTCGCTGCTGAGACCGATGGGAATGTTGCTGTTGCTTGCCATTGAATGTTTTCCTTCTGGGTTGAGGCTGCAAATGAAGGAATCCGGCCGGAGTTCCAGGCCGGATGTCGTCCGGCTTGCGGCGAATTTTTAAGTACCGCTCGAACCTAAGCACCGGAAAAAAATTCAAGTTTTTTGCAAGCAAGGCACCCGCCTGCGATCGCAGCGCAGGCGAAGGCACAAGTCAGTGAACGGTGTCTCGTCCAGCTTGTGTTTCGACCATGCGTTTGGCGTTGATGCCCCAACGAGCGTTGGTGTCGACAGCACCTGATCTCAGTCGCGAGGGGATTGATCCCGATCCAGCAAAAAAAAACAGGCGTCAGGGCGGGAGCCATAGCTCCCCCCCTTTGCGTTCAGTGCTCAAGTAGCTCTGACCGATCCATCCTTGGTAAGAGCAGGAACGACACAGGCCTGTCACCAGCCCATCGCCGCCATGCTCACGATGTCGCGCCCGCCCACAATGACGTGGTCCAGCAGCCGGATGTCCACCAGCCGCAACGCTTGCCTGATACGCTCAGTGACCGCCCGGTCTGCCGCCGAGGGCGTCACGTCGCCCGATGGGTGGTTGTGCGCCACGATCATGGCAGCGGCGTTGCTGCGCAGGGCCTGTTTCACCAGCTCGCGCGGATGGACTTCGGCGCCGTCGATGGAGCCGTAGAACAGCTCCACGTAGCTGATCAGCCGGTGCCGCGTGTCCAGCATCGCCGCAGCGAACACCTCCCGCTCCTGTCCCGCCAGCTTGTCCTGGAAGTAGCGGCACACGACCTGTGGGTCGGTGAACATCTCGCCCCGCTGCATCCGGACGCCAACGATCTGGCGCGCGGTCGCCAGTACTGTCTCGGGCTCCGCTCGCGCATAGCGCCCCGTGGGGCTTCGCACGTACAGCGCTTGTGCTTGTTCCATTGCGATCTCTCCTATGGTCCAAAACGACAACGGGGTGCCTCGATGGGCACCCCGTCGTATGTCCGCCGCCAGCCGTGGCCGCAGCCTGTGGCTGCACTACATGGCCGGTTGAGCCTCCTGCAGTTCGTTATGTGTCGCCACTCCGTTGCTGTAGACCGCCACCACGCTCCTGTGCGGCCAGGGCCTTTCGGTGACGACATAGCCCAGCCGGTTGACCACATGGCTTCCCGGAAGCGCGTAGAGCGTCTCCGACTCGCCGGTATCCACGACTGTCCAGAGCGTGGTGGCGGCCAGATTGTTGATGCTCCCCGGCCCGCGGATGGCTTGGCCTTCTGCGGGATCGACCACGGGCCGGTACTTCTCCCAGAACGTCTGCTCGTCGATTTCCAGCAACGCGGGCGGTGGCAGCGTGCGTCGCCGCCTCATGCTGCGGACTCCTGCGGCAGCTGGCCGACTTTCGCCTCCAGCTTGCCCTTCAGACCGCTGGGTACGGCGGTCGGCCCCGGGGTGACTGTTACTTCGGGAAAGAACTCCTCGACCACCGCCGGCACGTCCTCTTCCAGATCCTCGAACGCGCCGTTGGCAAAGCCCGCCCACGCTGCGGCCTCCATGGCCCCCAGATCGATGCCGGCCTCGCGCCTGCGCTTGGCACGCTCGCGCGCTTCGGCAATGGCGGTCTCCAGCGTGAAGCCCGAGCGCACCACCAGGTCCACGTAGTAGATCGGCGCCCGGTAGCTCATCGTGGTGGACTTGCCCCGCAGCTTGAGCTCCAGCGGCAGGCTTGCCAGCAGGCCGCCCGACAGCGCGCTGTAGTAGGCCATCCGTGCCGCCAGCGTGCGGATGGTGTTGAAGGACGTGGTGCGCAGCACGAAGCTGCCCAGCGCGTCTTCCTCCCCATCCCCGATCAGCACGTTGAGGCGGGCGTAGGCCTTGCACTCCCCATTGGAGAACGCGCACTCCTGCGGCCCGGGGCACGGCAAGGACTCCACCCCTGCCTGCGTCATCCGCCGGCAGGTCTCGCCATTGCCGACGCAGACCGGGCGACCCGTGGAGCGGTCGAACAGCGAGTAGTCCGCGCGCAGGTTCAGGGCCGGGTCGTTGAACAGCAGCCGGACCGGGATCGTCCGCAGTTTGCCCCCGGCGTCCTTGCGCAGGCTCTCGTCCAACGGATGCAGCACCCAGCCCTCCCTGTTCTGCACCTGGCTCGTCAGGGTGAACTGGTCGTCCTTCTCTGGCAGGCGCTTGCCGTTGCGCTCCACCACCCGCCCAATCGAGATCCGCCCGACCACGGGCGGGGTAATCGCCAAGCCTTTCAGCATGTCGTTCTCCTTGCTTCGTCTTGTGTGTGTTGGGCCAGCAGGAACCGCCTGGCACCGGATCGGGTGGTCGTGTAGCGGGAGGCCAGCGCGGGGTGGTCAGCTGCCAGTCGCTTGGTGTCCAGCACCTGCGCGTCCTTGGCCCGCCGGAAGGTCACGACCCCATTGGCGAAGACCGCCTTGGACGCATCCCCCATGGCCTGCTGGATGGCTTGCTTGAGGCGCTCGGCCTCCTGCTCCCGGGCGTCCAGCTCGGCCTTGAGCCCGGCCAGTGCATCGAACGTGGCGCACAACCCAGCGTCCTCGGTGAAGTCCAGGCTGGTGTCGTTGCCACTGAACAGCTGCCGCAGCGCCCGGCCCGACGACTCGCTGCCGTCTGCCGGCGGCGGGGTGTCGGAGGTGACGTACTCCCAGAAACGGCACTCCAGCAGGGTCAGCCGGGCGATCACGTCCTCGTCGCGCGGGATCCGGTGGATCTCCAGCGCCTGCCCGCACAGCAGGACCGCGACATCCGCGGCGGCATGGCCGGTGACCGCCAGCTGGTGCTGCACCTGCAACTGGATGTACTCGGGCACCCCGTCTTTCCACAGGCGTGACCCGAATTCCCCGGCGGTCTTGCACTCCAGGATCCTGACCTCGGGATCCCCCACCACCTCGCGGTCGATATTGGCCAACATGAAGGGGAACGTCGGATGCTGGAGCACGGCGTTGCAGCGCCGCACCTTCCGATCCGTCTTCTGCGAGTAGGCCACTGCCACGTAGGGCTCCAGCAGCGTGCCCCAGTAGCGCGGGTCGTCCATGCCCGGCGGGGTGGTTTCGGCCGGCGTCCTGCCGGTTTTCTCCA
>ERZ778017.1188-NODE-1188-length-27317-cov-29.411378_pt1 | contig 27317 bp, 25 predicted proteins | sample MGYA00375747_ERZ778017 | MGnify/ENA primary metagenome ERZ778017 (study PRJEB29350, sample SAMN05509838) | bioreactor metagenome | biome: bioreactor; material: wastewater | place: South Africa: University of Cape Town | collected 2014-03-17 ...
GCTCCTCGCCGACAATCGGATCGGGAAGCCACGGTCCGACATAGGTTTCGCGCCGTACCCGCGCCGATTTGAGCTGATCGAGGCAGAGCCGCGTCACGGTGCGCCGCAGAAAGGCGGCAGGTTCATGCACCGCCGCACGATCGGCGCCGAGCCAGCGGATGAAGGCATCCTGCACCACATCCTCGGCATCGGCGACCGAACCGAGCATGCGATAGGCAACGCGCGTCAGCAGCGGACGCAGCGGATCGAAACTCGCCGCCGCATCCGCCGCATCCGCGTGCGAAGGCGCCGTCGCTGTCACGCGGCGCGCGCCCGCTGTTCGAGCCAAAGGTCGAAACCGACCGCGATGCGGTTCCATCCGTTGATGATGTTGATCATCAGCGTCAGCTTCACCTGTTCCTCCGGCGTGAATTCGGCCTCGAGCGCCGCCTTGGCTTCGCCCTGTGTGTGCCCCTGCGACAGACGCGTCAAGGCGTCGGTCCAGGCGAGCGCCGCGCGTTCGCGGGGCGTATAGCAGGGCGCCTCGCGCCAGGCCGACAGCAGATAGATGCGCTGCTCGCTCTCGCCGCCGGCGCGGGCTTCGGCGGTGTGCATGTTGATGCAATTGGCGCAGCCGTTGACGATCGAGGCGCGGATCTTGACGAGTTCGGTCAGGCTTTTCTCGAGGCTGTCCTGCACCGCGAGCGAAACCGCCATCCACTGCTTCATCAACTGCGGCGCTGCGGCGAAGGGTTCGGTTACCTTGGTCATCTCATCACTCCTTTGTTCGGGTTGTGCCGACATGACGAGGCAGCGCCGGTCGATTGTGACATGGCGCACGAAAAAAATTTCGCGACGACGCTCTTTTGCGATAGCGTCGCGCATCGACAACGACCGAAGGGGGCGTGTGATGAAGTTTCTCGATGGATATCGTGAACAGGCCTATGCGCTGCTGCGCATCGTCGCCGGCCTGCTGTTCCTCGCGCACGGGGTGCAGAAATTCTTCAATTTCCCGACCGATTTTCCGATGCCGCTCAACCCGCTGCTCTATGCCGCCGGAACGATCGAACTCGTCGCGGGCGCGCTGATCATCATCGGCCTGTTCACGCGGCCCGCGGCCTTCATCGCCAGCGGCATGTCGGCGGTCGGCTATTGGGTCGTTCACGCGCCGAACGGGCTCTATCCGATCGTCAACGGCGGCGAGACGATCATCCTCTATACCTTCATCTTCCTGTTCATCGCGACGCGCGGCGCCGGGATATGGAGCATCGACGCCAGCCGCTCCAAAGGCTGAACGGCTTTCGCGTCAGGGCACCGTCGCTCTCAGCTTCCCGGCCCCTCATAAGCCTCGACGATCCGCCCGACGATGGGGTGACGCACGACGTCGGCGCTCGTGAAGCGGCTGACGTTGATGCCTTCGAGGCCTTCGAGCCGCGCGACCGCATCGGCGAGGCCCGATGTCGCGGGTAGCGGCAAGTCAACCTGCTTGGGGTCGCCGCAGATCACCATGCGGCTGTTCATGCCGAAGCGGGTGAGGAACATCTTCATCTGCGGGATCGTCGTATTCTGCGCTTCGTCGAGGATGATGAAGGCATCGGCAAGCGTGCGCCCGCGCATGAAGGCGAGCGGGGCAATCTCGATCTCTCCGCTCGCGATGCGACGTTCGACCTGCTCGGCGGGCAGGCAATCGTGCAGCGCGTCGTAGAGCGGACGCAGATAGGGATCGACCTTTTCCTTCATGTCGCCAGGCAGGAAGCCGAGCTTCTCGCCCGCTTCGACCGCGGGGCGCGACAGGATCAGGCGCTGGACGCTGCCGGTGATGAGCTGCGCGACGGCCTGCGCAACCGCAAGATAGGTCTTGCCCGTGCCCGCGGGACCGAGCGCGAAAATCACGTCGTCGCGTGCCAGCGCCTGCATATAGGGAATTTGCGAGGGCGCACGCGGGACGATCGTCTTTTTGCGCGTGCGGATCATCACCGGCGGCGCGTCGCTGGTTTCGTGGCGGATGATGCCGTCGAGCGTCGGCTGCGCCGTCATCGCGATCACCGCGTCAACCAGCCCGCTGTCGATCTCTTCGCCGCGTTCGATCCGCGTATAAATTTCGGTCAGCACATCGCGCGCCCGCGCCGCGGCTTCGGCCTCCCCTTCGATCTGCACGCGGTTGCCGCGCGCCGAAATATAAACGCCGAGCCTGTTCTCGATCGCCACCAGATTACGGTCAAACTCGCCGAACAATATGCCCAGAAGCTGGGTTCGCTCGAACTCCACCGACAATCGGACGCGGTCGCCAGGTTCGGCGGGCGATGCGGCGGTCAGCGGGCGTTTCGACACGTGGGCAGGGCTCCTTCTTTCAGTAACAACCTGTGTACTCCCGCGAAGGCGGGAGTCCATCTCCCGTGGCACCGGAATGCGGCGAAAGGAGATGGGTCCCCGCCTTCGGGGGGACACCCAAACTCAAAGCCGGCACTAGGCAACCGCTTCCGTCAACGGCTCGGCCCCCAGGCTGTTGGGCCCGGCCGATGTAATCCGCACATCGACCATGTCGCCGATCGCCAGCCCCGGCGCCGTCACATGCACCGATTGCAGCCAGGGTGACTTGCCGATCAACTGGCCGTCATGCTTGCCCTTGCGTTCGAGCAGCAGGCGCGTCGCGCGCCCGACCGTCGCTTCATTGAACGCCTGTTGCTGCTGATTGAGCAGCGCCTGCAGCCGCTGGAGGCGGTCGTTCATCACCGCTTCGTCGATCTGTTCGTCCATCGTCGCTGCGGGCGTGCCGGGGCGGCGCGAATATTTGAAGCTGTACGCCATCGCGTAATTGGTCGCGCGCACGATATCGAGCGTCGCCTCGAAATCGGCGTCGCTCTCACCGGGAAAGCCGACGATGAAGTCACCCGAGATCGCAATATCGGGACGCGCCGCGCGAACGCGCTCGATGACGCGCAAATAGCTGTCGACGCTATGGCTGCGGTTCATCGCCGCCAGAATGCGATCGCTGCCCGCCTGCACCGGCAGGTGAAGGAAGGGCATCAGCTTTTCGATCTCGCCATGCGCCGCGATCAGCCCGTCGGTCATGTCGTTGGGGTGGCTGGTGGTATAGCGGATGCGCTCCAGCCCGTCCTCCCGCGCAAGCTCGCGGATCAGGCCGTCGAGGCCGATCGCCCGGCCCTTGTCATCCTCGCCGTCCCACGCGTTTACATTCTGCCCGAGCAGGGTGATTTCGCGCACCCCGCCCGCGATGAGCGCGCGCGCCTCGGCGATCAGGTCGGCGAAGGGCCGGCTGATCTCGGCGCCGCGCGTATAGGGCACGACGCAATAGGTACAGAATTTGTCGCAGCCTTCCTGCACGGTCAGAAAGGCCGTCGGGCGCTGACCATCCGCGCGCTTCGGCAGCGCGCCGAACTTGCTTTCGAGCGGCATGTCGAGGTCGATCGCCTTTTCGCCGCGTTCGGCGCGCGCGATCAGGTCGGGCAACCGGTGATAGGCCTGCGGGCCGACGACGACATCGACGCTCGGCGCGCGGCGCGCGATTTCGGCGCCCTCGGCCTGCGCGACGCAGCCCGCGACCGCGATCGTCGGCGTGCTGCCGTCCTCGCGCTTCAGTCGGCCGATGTCCGAATAGACCTTCTCGGCCGCCTTTTCGCGGATGTGGCATGTGTTGAGCACGACCAGATCGGCATCGGCGCCGTCGGCGGCGGGAACATAACCCTGCGCCCCCAGCATCTCCGCCATGCGTTCGCCGTCATAGACGTTCATCTGGCAGCCGAAGGATTTGACGTGGAAGGTCTTGGCGGGATTTTTGGCGGGGGAGTCGGATGTCATCGGCGCCCTATAGGCGATGGCGGCTGATCGCGGAAGGGTTTGGCGTCTCCGCCATCGCGCCGGCGATCGCGGCGCGCGCCGCCTCGGCCAGCAGCTTGCGGTCCGCCTCCGCATCGTTGGGCAGCGGATCGAGATAGTGGATGGTCAATGTGATCGGCCGCTTGCGCGCCAGCAGTCGCTTGAAATTGTCGAGGCCCGATTCGGGATCGAGCCACGCAATATCGGGTGCCTCGACCCCGTAGTCGAGGAACACCGGCTGCACCTGAAGCCGCGGCGGCGTCGGAATCACCGCCTGCAACAGCGACGGCCGGAACGGCAGCAAGCCGTCGCCGGGGCCGGTCGTCCCTTCGGGAAACAGCGTCACCGGGCGCCCGCGCGCGAGAGCATTGCGCAGATCGTTCGTCTGATTGTGAATCTCGCGCTTCGCCTCGCGCTGGACATAGATGGTGTGATTCTGGTCGGCGAGCCAGCCGACCAGCGGCGTCGTGCCGACCTCGGCCTTGGACACGAAGGCCGATCGCGCCGCCCCCCCGAGCGCCAGAATGTCGAGCCAGCTGACATGGTTCGACACGAACAGGACATCGCGGCGCAGCCGCGTGCCGGTCGTCGTGATCCGCAACCCCGCGATCCAGCCGACCGCATTCAGAAAGGCCATGACCATCGGCGATGGCCGCCCGATGGCGCGGTAGAAAAGGTGCGGGACGATCAGGAAAAGGAGCGTCAGCACCATCAGCGCAAGGCGAAAGACCGAGCGCCAGGTGATCCGGGCGCGATCAGTCGCGCTTGCGATCGATGACGACACCGTAAAGCTCCATGCGGTGATCGACGAGGCGGAAGCCCAGCCGTTCGGCGATCACCTTCTGCAACGCTTCGAGTTCGGGATCGACGAATTCGATCACCTTGCCCGTTTCGACGTCGATCAGATGATCGTGATGCGCCTCAGGCGCGGCTTCGTAGCGCGAACGGCCGTCGCCGAAATCATGGCGGTCGAGGATGCCCGCTTCTTCGAACAGGCGCACGGTGCGATAAACGGTCGCGATCGAAATGCCGCTGTCGATCTTCGACGCGCGCTCGTACAGCGTTTCGACGTCGGGATGATCTTCGGAATCCGAAATCACGCGCGCGATGATGCGGCGCTGTTCGGTAATCCGCAGGCCCTTTTCGTGGCAAAGGGCTTCAAGATCGATGGAACCGGGCATGATGGCCTTTCGTGCAAAGCGCGCAGGTCGCGTCCTGTTTCTTCAATCTGTATAGGGTCGCCCCGCGCATAGAACAAGGGCGGCGCCCCCCGGCACCGCCCCTGCATTCTGCGCCGTGAAAAGCTCAGACTTTCTTGCGCTTGCGGCCACCGCCGCGTCCCTTGGTGCCCAGGCCGATCTCCTTGGCGAGCGCGCGCCGGCGTTCGGCATAATTGGGCGCAACCATCGGATAATCGGCCGGAAGGCCCCACTTTGCGCGATAATCGTCGGGGGTCATGCCATAGTGGGTCATCAGGTGGCGGCGAAGCATTTTCAGCTTCTTGCCGTCTTCCAGACACACGATGTGATCGGGCTTCACCGACGCGCGGATCGACACCGCGGGCACCGGCTTTTCTTCCTCGACCGGCTTTTCGCCAAGGTTCGATAAGGCTGTGTGGACGTTATTGATCAGGATCGCGAGATCGGAAATCGCGACGCTGTTATTGCTGACGTGCGCCGCGACGATGTCGGCAGTCAGTGTGACGAGCATTTCATTTGTATCGGCAGACTCCGACATGAAACTCATTCCCCATATAAAGACCCGGATAATCAGCGATTTGATTATTGGGGGGTTCATACCCCGAGGAAATTCATGCCATTTTGGTGGGAATTTCGCAATGCCTCAATTGCTAATGATCGGCGTCCTTGACTGGGCGCCGCATCGTAATCGCATCGCGCATTACGCCATCGCGCCCGCGATAATAAGCAGGGCGCCGTCCGCACTCCGTAAAACCCGCTGCGCGATAAAGATGAATCGCATCATTGTCGGCCCGCATTTCAAGGAAATAGTCTTCGGCGCCTTCGCCCGATGCCCAATTCTGCCAATCGGCCATGAGTTTTTTTGCGACGCCGCGGCCGCGAAAGGCCGGGTCGACGGCGAGCAGGAGCAACTCGCTTTCGGGACCGGCGATCCGCGCCGCATAAAAGCCGCACGCCAGCTCCCCTGCCCATGCCAGACAGATGCGTGCCGAAGGTAGTGCGAACAGCGTCAGCAACTGACCTGCGCTCCACGCTTCGCCATAGGCGGGATCGAACGCCGCATCCATGATCCGCATCGCCGCGTTCAGGTCCGCGACGCGCGCGGTCGCGATCCGCACCGCCTCGCTCATGGCGTCGCCATCGGTTTTGCGTCGGGCGCCCGCCCGTAAATGGGACGGGGGTCGTCGAACAGGGCTTCCGCCGGCAGCGCCGGCAGCGCACGCGCGTCGGGCAGCGTCGCCAGCGCCTCGCCGAAGCCGCGGCGCGCCACAAAGGCTTCAGCGCGATTGCCAACGATCAACGCATCCCCGTTCGCGATGGCGGCGTCGGGCAACAGCGATTGCACCGGCCCGCGCGGCGTCAGGTCGGCGTCGAAGGGCTGGACGAACCATTGACCGTGCCCGCCCTCCATGACGACGAGCGCGCCGCCTGCCACCGCAATCGGCGCGGCCACCGCCGCGGCGACGAGGGCCGGGGTCGAAAAGCCGCGCACGGGGACGCCCCAGGCCAATCCCAGCGCGCGCGCTGCCGCGACGCCGATGCGCACGCCAGCAAAGCTGCCCGGCCCGCAGCCAACCAATATCCCGGCCGCTCGTCCCCCACCTTGCAGCTCGGCGATCAAGGGAACCAGCCGCTCGGCATGGCCGCGTCCGATCACCTCGTGCCGCGCATCGACCACGCGCGCGCCATCGATCAGCGCGACCGTGCAGGCCTCGCTGGCACAATCGATGACGAGCCGGAGCGCGTCAGGCGATGCGGTTGAAGCGGTCAAAGTCCGGCCGCGGGCTGCGGTCGAAGATGCTCGCCGGGTCGCCATAACCCAGCGTCGAGATGAAATTGCTCTTCACATTGGGCGTATCGGCGAAAAAGGCGGCGTCGACAGCGTCGTTGTTGAACCCCGACATCGGCCCGGTATCGAGCCCCAGCGCCCGCGCGGCCATGATGAAATAGCCGCCCTGCAGGCTTGAATTGCGGAACGCGGTGGTCGCGGCGTGCGGCGCATTGCCCGCAAACCAGCTCCGCGCGTCGGTGTGCGGAAACAGCTCGGGCAGATGTTCGTAGAATTCATTGTCCATCGCGATGATCGCGGTGACCGGCGCCTTCAATATCTTTTCGGCGTTCGCGGGCATCGACAGCGCGGCGAGCTTTTCCTTGGCGGCGTCCGAAACGCACCAGACGATGCGCGCCGGCAGACTGTTCGCGCTCGTCGGGCCGAATTTCATCAAATCCCAGATCGCGCGAAGCTGTGCGTCCGACACCGGCTTGTCGAGATAGCCGTTATAGGTACGCGCGGTGCGGAAAAGCTGGTCGAGGGCGCTGTCGGAAAGCGGCTCGCTCATCGGGACATACTCCTGTGGCTGGGATCAGATCAGACCGCGTGGACGGCGGTGACTTCGGGAACATAATGTTTGAGCAGCGACTCGATCCCGTTCTTGAGCGTCGCGGTCGACGAGGGACAGCCGGCGCAGGCGCCCTGCATCTTCAGATAGACATTGCCCTTGTCAAACCCGCGATAGACGATGTCGCCGCCGTCGTTGGCGACCGCGGGGCGGACGCGCGTTTCGATCAATTCCTTGATCTGGTCGATGATGTCGGCATCGGCAGGATCGTCGGCAAAGCCCCCCTCCGCCTCGCCCGGCACGCTGATCCCCGCGGCGCTCGCCGGGTTGAACAGCGGCATATCGCCCAGGAAATGATCCATGATGATGCCCAGCACATCGGGCTTCGCCATCGACCATTCGGCGCCGGGCGCGATCGTCACCGACACGAAGTCGCGCCCGAAGAAGACGCCGCTCACATCGCCGAGGGTGAACAACGCCTGCGCCAAGGGCGAGGCTTCGGCCTCTTCGGGGCTGGCAAAGTCGCGGGTTCCCGTTTCCATGACCGGACGGCCGGGCAGGAATTTGAGCGTCGCGGGGTTCGGCGTCGATTCGGTTTCGATCAGCATGGGTCGCATTTGGGACCGGGCGGCCCTTTGTGCAAGGCGCCGCGCCGCGCTACACGCCAAATATGCGCCCATTCACCCATTTTGCCGCGATCGACTGGTCGGGCGCCCGCGGCGCGCGCCAGCGTGGTATAGCACTCGCCGTGGCGAGCGGCGCGGCGGCGCCCGCGCTCGTCCGGCCGGGGCATGTCTGGTCGCGCGCGGAAATATTCGACTGGCTCTGCGACGTCGCAGCACAAGGCACCGACATGCTGATCGGCTTCGATTTTTCGGCTGCTTTCGCCTTTGCCGACCGCGACGCCTATTTCCCCCAATGGCCCGACAGTCCGCCCGATATGCGCGCGCTATGGGCGCTCGTCGCGCGCCATGCGGCGGACGATCCGCATTTCGAGGCGCATGGCTTTCTCAATCATGCGGAGGCCCGCCGCCATTTCCGTCACGCAAAGGGCGATGTCGGCGACTTGTTCGAGGGTGGCGCAGGACGGCTGCGTATCGTCGAACAGCATCAGCGCGCGACGCGTCAGGCGGCAAGCGTGAGCAATTTCAACCTCGTCGGCGCGGCGCAGGTCGGCAAGGCCAGCCTGTCCGGGATGCGGCTGCTCCACCATCTCGGCGGTGCCCTCCCGCTCTGGCCGCTCGACCCGGCGCCCGAACGCGGCCCGCTGCTCGTCGAAATCTACACCGCGCTTGCCGCGCGCGCCGCGGGCGTACCTGCCGGGCGCAGCAAGATCCGCGACGGCGCCGCACTCGATACCGCGCTTGCAGCGCTCGGTTCTCCGCCGGCGGGGCTCGCAGGGCCGGTCAGCGACCATGCGAGCGACGCGCTGCTCAGCGCCGCATGGCTTCGCGCGATCGCCGCCGATGCGGCCCCTTGGTCCCCCGAACCGCTCACCCCGACGATCGCACGCACCGAGGGCTGGACCTTTGGCATAATTTGACGCAAGGGGCGCGAAAGCGCCGGCTTAGCTCAGTTGGTAGAGCAACCGCCTTGTAAGCGGTAGGTCGTCAGTTCGAGTCTGACAGCCGGCACCACCTAAGATACCGAAAACTTAGTATTATTGTCGATTTTTGGCAGTCATTCTGGTATCACCGTGGTTATCGGTGGGTCCAGATTGTTTCCGTTTGCTCCACCCCATCGCTCGGCTGAGGGGCCAAGAATTGAAGGGCCGTTTCGGCAAGCAGTTTGGTGGCCCCACATATGCTCTCAACATTGCAGATTCGTGCCCCTTTACCTAGGGCAAGCCCCTACAAAGTAGCGAATTCGAAGGACCGTTTTTCTTCTCGTTCCACCATCCGGTTCGCTGCTCTGGAAGCCCACTTTTATGAGCAGCTCAAAGTGATCGGCGAACAAATACATGATCCCCGCTCGTCGGCCACCGATGGTCCCGGCAGCAAATGGTCGAGCGCGACCACGAGAAGCGACGCGACAGCGCCCATGATTGTCAGGCCTATACTGGTCGGCAGGCCGATGAAGCGGTGATTGATATAGGCAAGCGCCGCCGCGAGCACGATCAGGATTGCCGCAGCATCGAAGGGCGTGATGACCGATGCTCATCGTGTCGCTTCCCTTCTTGTCGCCGTCCGCTGCGGCCGTTGCACCGCTTCTATTCTTCGGGCGGGGCGGCGGCCCATGCAGCGCGTGCCTTGAGACGGTCGAGGTCATGCTCAAACATCCCGGCCTTGCCCGCCCGTCCGAGCGCCAGCGCCGCATGTGACCGCGCGCAGTCTTCATAAAGCGCCGGGTCGTTCCTCGCCAGCGCCTCGAGGGCGAACTGGAGGCGCATCTGAACTTCGACCAGTGCCGCACCGTCGCGGGCGATCGGATTGAAGAAATCGTCGAAGAGGTCGCGCGGTGCCAGGTCATGGGCGTGAAGCCCCTCGAAACAGGGCTCCTGTGGCTCGGACCGTGCATCGCCATAGGCGAGCATGACGCGCAGGCCGGCACCGATTACTTCGATTGCCGTGCCCGGGTCGTTGACTGCGGGCGACAAGGCTCGCGACGCGATTTCGGAGAGCACGATCAGCCCGAAGCGTGGATCCTGATCATATTCGCGATCGGCACCAATGGTAATGCATTTGGCGATCCGGGCGGCGCAGTCATCGTGCGCGGGCGGCGACACGTAGGCGACGGGGCGCGCGGCATGAACGAAGGATCCCGCGATAACGTCTATATGAATGGTAACGCCGGCATTGGCGGCGATGTCGGCGAGCGCGGCCATGTCGATGTGCCGGACATAACCGACGTCCGGGCACATAACTTCGGACGCGCCATAAGGGATCATCGTCCAGGGCCGCGCCCCGAGGCGCGGGCGGCTCCCCCATTGCCCCGCAGGCGCTGTCGCGGCCTCTTCGACACGCTTGATCGTGTCGCCTACGCGCCCGAACTTGCCCAGTTGCTCGATCCAGCGCAGCAGGGTGCCGGCAATGATGAGCAGGACGGCAAGCGTGGCGCCGAACAGGATGATGCGGCCCTTGTCGCTGTAGAAGCCGGCGGCGAGGCCGATGATCCCCACGATGCTGAAGAGAAAACTGCCGATGAAGGTCGCGAGGGTGTTTTGCGCGACGGAATCGCTCAGCAGCAATTTGGTCGACCGCGGGGTGACGTTAGCCGCCGCCGCCGAATAGGCCGACACCATGACCGAAAGCGAGAAAGTCGTGACCGCCAACATGCTCGAAGCGAGGATATCGAGGATATTGCCGACCGATCCTGCCGCCAGGGTGAGGTTGAAGTCATAGGGGATCAGGGGCTCGGCTATCGCGGCGAGCACCGCTGTTGCTACCGCCGCGAGGCTGAACATGGCCGCGCGGACCCATATCTGCTTCCTGAACTGGCGCAGCAGCCACTTGGTCCGGCCGATGAACGGCCCGTCGAGCGGCATCATTATGGCCTTCCGAACGCCATCGCAGCGTGCCGTATGGGCGGATATTGCAACTTCATCCTCCTGTCGCTGCTGCCTTTGCCCCGGTTATCGGGCGGGGGGAGCGCTGCCCGTGTTGGTAGCACGGGCGGACCCCGACTGCATCAGCCGCGCATCCTCGTGCCGTTCAGGCCGGATGTAGATGGAGCTGATGTCGGGTGCGGCCGCCTTGAGCTCGGCCTCGATCGCCGCGATGAGCGTCTCTGCGTCGCCCATGCGCAAGTCATCCTCGAAATCGACGCTCACCGCGACGAATATCGCCTTTGGCGCGGTGTGAATGGTGCGGACATGGTTGACCGCACTGACGCCCGCACGCGCGCCCACCATCTGCCGGATCATGGCAATGAGCGCGGGGTCGGCGGCTTCACCGATCAATAGCCCCTTCGCTTCGCGGGCCAGCAGCGCGGCGACTGCAGCGAGGATGAGGCCGATCGCGATCGATGCGGCCCCATCGATCCGCGCATCGCCGGTCGCATGACTGAGCCAGACTCCTGCCGCGGCGATGAGGAGCCCGGCAAGCGCCGCGCTATCCTCGAACAGGACAATGAAGGCTGCGGGATCCTTCGACTGCCGGATCGCCTGCCACCAGCTGCGTCCGCCGCGCGCGGCATCGAAAGCCCGCACGGCCAGCGCCCAAGATGCGCCTTCGAGCAGGAAGGCGATCACGAGTACGATATAGTTTATCGCGGGATCGCGAAGCGGAGCAGGAGCGCGGATATGGATCCAACCCTCATAGATCGACATGCCCGCGCCCGCCGCGAAGATGAGGATCGCCACCACGAACGCCCAGAAATAGAGTTCGCGGCCGTACCCGAAGGGATGGCGGGCATCGGGCGAGCGGCTCGCCCGGCGCTGGCCATAGAGCAGCAGCATCTGATTGCCGCTGTCGACGAGCGAGTGAATGCCCTCGGACGCCATCGATGAGGACCCGGTGATGGCGGCGGCGACGAACTTGGCCGCAGCGATGCCGAGATTAGCGAAGAGCGCGCCAAAGAGCACGATATTCGCCTTTAAATGACGAAAGGAAAGCACGTTACTCATCGGTCCACCCCGACGAGCATCGACGACCCGACTGTCAGCATATCCCGCGGTCAGGGCAGCGCATAGGCCACGACCTCATCACCGACGGGTGTCTCCATGAAATGATGACCGCCAGCATAGATGACCAGATATTGTTTGCCATTGGCCTCATATGTCATCGGCGTTGCCTGGCCGCCGGCGGGAAGGACGTCGGACCAGAGCGTCTTTCCGGTAGCGAGGTCGATTGCCCGGATCAGATTGTCGGTGGCGGCGGCGATGAATACCAGACCGCTCGCGGTCACCACGGCGCCGCCATTGTTCGGCGTGCCGATGGTGACGGGCAGCATCGAGGGGATACCGAATGGCCCGTTGGTGCGGGCGGTGCCGAGCGGCCGGTCCCAGATCGTCTTGCCGGTCGCGATGTCGATCGCGCGAATGCCGCCATAGGGGGGCTGTTTGCACAGCAGCCCCGTAAAGGGCAGCCGCCATCCGGCGTTGACGTCGATCGCATAGGGGGTATGGGCCTGGGGATCGCCTGCCCCTTCGGCCCCGCCGATATTGCCGCGTGCCTGATCGCGCGGCGCCCAGCCCATTTCATTTGCTTTCCGCCGCGGTACGAGGCGCACATAGTTAGGCATGTCGTTATAATTGGCAACGATCACCCCGCGCACGGGATCGACAGCGACCCCGCCCCAGTCCGTGCCGCCATTGTAGCCGGGATATTCGATCGAGCGCCGCATGCTTTCGGGAGGTGTGTAAAAGCCCTTGTAGCTCGCCTGGCGGAACTGGATACGGCAGATCATCTGGTCGATCGGCGACATGCCCCACATATCCTTTTCCGTCAGGTCGGGCTTGCGCAGCGTGTGCCAGAGCGACACGATCTGCGTCGGCGCGCGATCCTTGGGCTCGACGCCGCCGCCAGGCGCCCTGATCGTCCCGATCGGGGTCAGCGGCTTGCCCGTTCGCCGATCGAGCACATAGATGTCGCCCTGCTTCGACGGCAGCACGATCGCTGGCACGGTTCCGTTCGCACCCGGAAAATCGATCAGCGTCGCTTGCGCACCGAAATCATAATCCCACACGTCCTTCTTGACCGCCTGGAAATGCCAGCGGGGCTTGCCCGTCGTCACGTCGAGCGCGACGAGCGAGGTTGCATATTCATTCTCAGCGGGGCGCCGCAGGCTCGAGTAATAATCGGCCGCGGCATTGCCCATCGGCAGATAGACGAGGCCAAGCGCTTCGTCGCCCGAAGCGATCGTCCACATGTTCGGGGTTCCCCGCGCCCATGTTTGGCCTGCGGGAGGATAGCCGTCCCAATCGGGATGCATCATGTCCCATGCCCATTTGAGCTTGCCGGTTACCGCGTCGAAGCCGCGGATCACACCCGATGGTGCCCAGCGGTCCTGCCCGTCGAGCACTTGGTGCCCGGTCACCACGACCCCGCGCACGATCGTCGGTGGCGAGTTGATCGAGACATAGCCGGGGGGCGTGTTCCCCATGCCGATTTTGGTATCGACCTGACCGTTCGCGCCGAAATCCTGGCAGGGTCTGCCGGTGGCGGCGTCGAGGGCGAAGAGCCGCGCGTCAAGCGTTCCGAAGATGATCCGCCGCGCGCAGGGCTGACCGTCAGCTGCGGTCGGAACGGCATAATAACTCACGCCGCGGCACGCCGCTGTATAGGGGATCGCATCGTCGGGAATCTTCGGATCGAAACGCCAGCGCTGCTTGCCGGTCGCCGGGTCGAGCGCCATCACGATATTCTTCGGCGTGCAGATGTAGAGGCTGTCGCCAATTTTAAGCGGCGTATTCTCGGCGCCATAGGTCCCTTTGGCGGCGCTGGACGGCAAATCGCCGCTATGGATCATCCAGGCGCGCTTGAGCGTGCCGACATTGGCGGGCGTTATCTGTGCGAGCGGCGAATAGCGGCGCGCGCTTTCGGTGCCGCCATAGGCAGGCCAGTCGGCCCCAGCCTGCATCAGCGCCGGATCGGTCATCGCCATCCGGCTCTCCGGAAACGGACCGAGCGGGCGCGACGTGTTTAGCCAGCCAAGGATGGCACCGCCGCCAACAAGCAGGAAAATAACGAGCCCGCTTCCTCCAAGCGCAAATCGCCAGCGCCGGCGCCGCGCCGACAGCGCGGCCATCGCAAACAGCACGGCGATCAGGAGCACGGCAGGCGCGACGACGCGCGGTACGAGCGCCCAGCCGTTGCCGCCCACTTCCCAGAAGGCCCAGAGCAGCGTGAACAGCATGACCGCGCCGTAGAGCCATCCGCCGAGCATCCGCCCGCGCATCAAGAGCAGACCTGCGGCCAGCATCGCCCCACCTGCCGCAAGATAATAGAGGGAGCCGCCGAGTAGCGCGAGCCATATCCCTCCTGCCACAAGCACGAGCGCAATGATCGTCAGGACCGCGCCGACGAGGAGCGCGATAAAGGGAGCCGGAAAAAGCGTGCGGAAGCGGGTCATCGCCAGTCCTTCTTGTGGGGCGCGTGCAAAGCGCCGGACGCGCGGCGGGGCCGCCGCATCGCGCACCCCGACAGGGGAACAACACCCGGCAGCGCCGAACGATGCGTCCCGCCGACGTAAAAAGTCGCACCGACGGGTCCCCACCGCCCCCTTTGCATTGAGACTGCTGTCTTGGAGCCGGCATCATTTGCAAAACTGGCCGGCCGCATCGGGCAACAGAATCGTAACCAGGCCGGGCGCCAAACCGGCCAAATCGGACCGGCCGAACCAGCAGCCGCTCCTGCAGCCACGCGCCTGGCCCATCGATATCAATGCTGAGCAACAGCAATCGAGTGCCGCGACCAGTCGGTGCGCGCGCTCGGATAATGGAGGATCGAGCGCCCGTCGCGCATTCCAAACCGGTCGTGGAGGTAGGTAGTCGAATTCTGACCCTGATCCCGAATTGACGCTCTACTTCGCAATTGTAGACGCAAGCGCAAGCGACCCGAGGGGGCCGGCACCTTTGCCCAAGCCAGGACTAGCGATCAACGCGTCGACATCGTCGCATGTCCCATATCCTGCCATGCTGTCGCGAAGGCTTTGACGAACCAGCTGGAGCAGTTGCGGATGAGCGGCGGCAACACCACCACCGATGAAAATGCGCTGCGGGAGGGTTGTGAGCACAAGGTTATGACACAGCATGGCAAGGGCATGCGCGACATGGCCCCATATCTCGTCGTCGGATGCAATATCTCGGGCGGGCTTGCCGGCCCGCGCTGCGATCGCCGGACCGCTCGCCAAACCTTCGACGCAATCGCCGTGATAGACGCAGGTGCCTCCGAACAGATCGCCTGGCAATTTCGGTACGCGCTGATGGCCCGCCTCGCTATGCCCCGCACCGCGCAATATCTGCCGGCAGCAAATCGAGCCGACGCCGACCCCCGTGCCAACCGTTATATACGCCCAGCTTTCAACGTCCTGGGCAGCACCCCAAAGCCCCTCTGCCAGCGCGGCGCCATTGACGTCAGTGTCAATCGCTACCGCGCCACCGCGCGCTAACGCTGTCAGATCAGTTCCGCTCCACCCCGCTTTGGGCGTCGAAATGATACTGCCGAACCTTGCCGAAGTGCGGTCCAGTTGCAGTGGCCCAAAGCTGGCGATGCCGAGCGCCTGAAAGTCCCACCCGTCCAGAATATCGCGGATGGCCGCCAGGGTCGCATGGGGGTTGGTGGTGGGAATCTCGACCTGCGCCCGAATATCGTCCGGCCCCATGCCCAGCGTGCAGATGCATTTGGTGCCGCCCAGTTCGACCCCCGCCAACATAAGCTTAGAACTGGTCCTTGAGCATTTCGCCGATCGAATTGTTGAAATGACTCTCCATCGCCGCGCGCGCGCGCGCCGGATCGCGCGCGGCGATTGCTTCGGCGACCTCGCGGTGCAGGGCGAGCGTCTCGTCGCGCTCCTCGCGCGTCGTGCGCCCCGCCCAGGCGCGCGGGATCGCCGCCGCCATCAGCTGTTCGAAGGAGCGCACGATTTGCAGGAACAACGGGTTGCCGCTGGCTGCTGCGATGGTTTGATGAAAGCGCGTGTCGGCCGCAGTCCGCGCTGCCTCGTCATGCTCGACCGACAGCGCGTTCGCCGCACCGAGGATCGCGCGCGCCTGTTCGTCGCTGCGGTTGATCGCGGCCAGTTCGGCGGTGCGCAGCTCAAGCGTCCGGCGCACCTCCCACACATCGGCAAGCGACACCTGCGCCGTGTTCACCGCATGCCCCATCGAAGCCGCCATCACCGACCCGTCGATCGCCGCGACACGCGGTTTGCGGCCGTTGCCGACGTCAACAAGCCGCAGTGCGGTCAGCGCGCCGAACGCCTCGCGCATCACCGGGCGGCTGACACCGAGCTGGGCCGCAAAACTCCCCTCACCGGGCAACGTATCGCCGACCTTCAAGTCGTGAGCACGGATATAATCGCGTACCGCCTCGACCGCGCGATCGACCAGCGAGCCGCGGCCAAGATCGATCATCCCGCTCATGCCGCCACCCCCATCCGCCGCATCGTGGTCGGCGCCATACCGAAGCGCCGCGAAAAGGCGCGCGTAAAGCTGGCGTTATTGAGATAACCGCAGCGATAGCCGATACTGGCCACCGGCAAATCGCTCGCCGCCAGCAGCGTCCGCGCCTGCCGCAACCGCCGCTCGCTCAGCGCTTCGCCGACGCTGCAATGATAAAGTTCGCGAAAACCGCGGGTCAGCTTGTCGCGATTGATCCCGCAGCTGCGCGCAATAGTGTCGATCGTCAGCTTTTCGTCCCAGCGGGTGTCGACGATCCGCCGCGCCGCCGCGATCCGCGCAATGTCGCCCTCGGTCAGCCCCGGCTGGCCGTCGACCGCGACCAGCTTGCCCGCACCCAGCGCCGCAAACAGCTGGCACAGCATTTCGATGCTGCGCGCCAGCCTGAGCGTATCCTCAGCCACCGCGTCGCATTCGGGCGCCACGATCGACTGCCCAAGTGCGCGGAGGTCGGACGGCAGGTACCACCGGCCGCCCGGTTCAGGCAGCGCGCCAAACAGGCGACGGCACGCGCCGCGCGACACTGCGAACACCAGCAGGTGATCTTCGCTTTCCAGCTCACGAAAGGTCAGAATGCTCACTACCGGTCCGCCACTCCCTCCGAACCCGATCAGCAACGCGTCGGGCGGCAAGAGCAACCGGTCGCAGGCTCCCGCGCCGACGAAGGTTGTCATTTCGGGCGAGACGATGACGCTGTGTTTGGTCGGCATGGCGCAAAACTCCCTCGCCCCTCTCTAGACCTATCTTACAGCTCTGGCAAGAGCTGTAAGATAGGTTCGGGGGCGCGGCGCATTGCGAGTAGAAACGCCAGGAAAGACAGCGCGCTGACGATCACCCCGACCAGCGCGAGCGCCTCTGCCAGCATCGCCTCGCCGCCCATCAGCCCGCTCACCTGCGTGACGATCCACGGCGCGAGGCCAAAGCCGATCAGTCCGGCGATGGCGATGAACGCCCCGATGCACAGGCCGCGCAGCTCGTTGGGCAGCAGCACGGTCAGCGCGACCGATACGACCAGCCCCGTAACGGCGCCGCACATCGACATGACACCGAGCGTAACCGCCAGCCCCGCGACGCTGGGCATCAGCGGGAACAGGGCCGCCGGCACCCCGATCCCCGCCGCGATCACAGCACCCAATAATATACCACCGCGCCGCTGGCTCTTCTGGCCCACATCGGCCGACAACCCGCCAAGTACCGCGCCCGCCACCCCGGTGCAGAACATCAATGCGCCGACCCAGCCGGCAAATTGCTGCGGTTGGAGACCGAAATCGCGCGACAGCACCGGCGCGACCCACACTCCTGCGGCGACATCGGCCATGACGACGGCGACCTGACCCGCGAAGAGCGGGCCGAGGAACGAGCGCCGCGACCACAGTTCGGCTGCGACAACGCGGAACGGCGCATTGGGAGTGGCCTCGACCTCGCGGCGTTCGGGCTCGCGCAACAACAACAGCGGCAGCAGACACAGCGCGCTGATCGCCGCAAGCAGCACATGCGTGCCGCGCCAAGGCGCGAGGCCGGCCAGCCAGCCCGGGGCGGTAAGTTCGGTCAGCAGCCCGAACAGCCAGCCGGTCAGCGCAAAGCCCAGCGCCACGCCCAGTGCCTTGCCCAGATTGACGATCAGCAGCGCGCGGCCGCGCTGGTCGGGCGCGCAAAAATCAGCGCACAGCGACAGCGCCGCGGTCAGCGACCCGGTCGATCCGATGCCGACCAGCATCCGCGCGGCGGTGAGCCATCCTGCGCTCGGGGCAAAGGCGGTGAGCAACGTCCCGAGCGTCCAGAGCAACGCCAGCCCGATCATCAGCCGTACCCGGTTACGCCGATCGACGAGGATACCGACGGGAATCGAAAACAGCACCATCGGCACCGCAGCGCCCAGCCCCTGGATCAGAGCGAGCGCGTCGTCGCTCAGCCCCAGTTCGGCCTTGGCGCTTTCCTGAATCGTGCCAAAGCTGCCCAGCGCGGTGAAGCCCATCGTCGTCACCAGCGCGAGGAGCAGCAGCGGGATCAACGTCGCGGGCGCGGTCAGCCGCGCGGCGCGTTCGGTCAGCGGTTCGGGCTGCGTCGCCATCAGAGCGCGAAAATCTTGCCGGGATTGAGCAGATTCTGCGGATCGAGCGCGCGCTTGATCATCCGCATCTGTTCGACCGCATCGCCCAGCTCGGCAACCAGCCATTCCTGCTTGCCGATGCCGATGCCATGCTCGCCGGTGCAAGTGCCGTCCATCGTCAGCGCGCGTCCGACCAGCCGCGCGTTGATCGCCTCGACCTCGACCATTTCGTCGGGCGCGTTCGGATCGATCGAAAAGATCACGTGAAAATTGCCGTCGCCGACATGGCCCAGGATCGTCGCCGGGACCGTTGCCGCCTCGAGATCGACGTGCGTTTCGGCGATACATTCGGCGAGGCGGCTGATCGGCACGCACACGTCGGTCGCCCAGCCGATCGCGCCGGCGCGCATATTCACCGCAGCATAATAGGCTTCGTGCCGCGCTCGCCACAGCTTCGACCGTTCTTCGGGCAGGTTTGACCAGTTGAACGCGCTGCCGCCATTGGCTTCGGCAAGCGCCTTCACCGTCTCCACCTGTTCGGCGACATTCATCGCGCTGCCGTGAAACTCGAAAAACAGCGTCGGCGCTTCGGGATAATCGAGCTTCGACCAGCGATTGACCGCGATCATCTGTTTGGCGTCGAGAATTTCGACCCGGGCGATCGGCACCGCAGACTGGATCGACTGCACCACCGTATCGACCGCGCCGCCCAATGTTTCGAAACTGCACACCGCTGCCGAGATGGTGTCCGGAACGGGGTGCAGCCGCAGCGTCACCTCAGTGATGATGCCCAGCGTCCCTTCTGACCCGACATAGAGCCGGGTCAGGTCATAGCCCGCAGCCGATTTGCGCGCGCGCCGCGCGGTGCGGATCACCGTTCCCTGCGGCGTTACCACCTCGAGGCTGAGCACCGCATCCTTCATCGTGCCATAGCGCACCGCATTGGTGCCCGACGCCCGCGTCGACGTCATGCCGCCGATCGTCGCGTTGGCGCCGGGATCGATCGGAAAGAACAGTCCCTGGTCGCGCAGATGGAGGTTGAGCTCCTCGCGGCGCACGCCGGGCTGGACGACGCAATCGAAATCCTCGGCATTCACAGCAAGCACCTGGTCCATCTGGCTCATGTCGAGCGAGATGCCGCCGTTGACCGCCAGCGCATTGCCCTCGATCGACGTCCCGGCGCCGAAGGGGACGATCGGAATGTCGGCCGCCGCACACAGTTTCACCAGCGCCACGACATCGTCGGTGGAACGGGCAAAGACAACGGCGTCGGGCAGCACGGGTGCGAAATGGGACTCGCTCGATCCATGCTGCCCGAGCACCGCGTCGCCCCGCTGGAAACGGCCCCCGAACCGCTCCTCCAGCGCCTCCACCAGGCTGGCGGGGAGCGGCCTGCGTTCCCCCGAATGCGCCGTCCCCGCCATGGTCAGAACTTCAGGCTGGCGCGCACACCGTACCGGCGGCGGTCGCCGGTGATGCCCAGGTCGGACGCCGGCAGCCCCGCGAGCGCCAGAGTCGTCTTTTCGATATAGCTTTCGAAATATTGGGTGTTGAACAGATTGTTGGCGAACAAGGCGATCTCGACGGGACCCGTGCGGTACGCGATCGACGCGTTGGTCAGCCAATAGCTGTCGAGGAACGTCGGGGTGGTTTCGTTCAGGGTCGCGGCAAGGCGCTTGCCCTTGCCGAACAATCCCGCGCTCAGCACCACGTCGCTGTCGCTGCCGGTCTCGATCCGATAATCGGTTGAAATATTGGCCAGCCAGTCGGGCTGGAAGGTCAGCCGGTCGGACGACAGCTGGCGTCCGGTGGTGGCGACATAGGCGCTGTCGTCGGTGATGCGCGCGTGCATATAGGTAAATCCGCCGCGGATCGTCCATGCTGGCACCGGCCGCACCATCGCTTCGAGTTCGACACCATAGCTTTCGACGTCGCCGCTGTTCAGATCGACGGTAACCAGCCCGCCGCCCGCCGCCGGGGCAATTGAGTTGAGCCCGATATAATTCCTGTAATCATTGTAAAAGACCGCCCCCGACAGCATTACGCCGGGCGCCGTATATTTCGCGCCCGCCTCATACGTCCATGCCGAATCCCCATTATAGGTGCGCGTGGGCGCAGTCGGCGCGTTAAACCCGCCGCCACGATAGCCGCGCGCGACGGACACATAGGTCATCAGGTCTGGGGTCCATTTGCGCGTAACCGTCAGCTTCGGCTGCCACTCGCTCGACTTCAGCTTGGCGGTCGGCACGACTCCACCCGACGGCACCGCCCCCAGCACGGTCGTCGTGACACTATCGACTGCCCCTTGCGACACTCGATTTTCCCGGTCGTACCGCAGACCAAGCGCGACTTCCCAACCCGAATTCGGTTTCCAGAACAGGGTGCCGAACGCGGCATAAGTGTCGGCGACATTTTTGGCGACCGTGTTGCGAACGATGCTGACCGGCCCCAGGATCGGGTGCACCAGCGCGATCGTGTCCATGCTATTGGCGCGCGTCTGCTCGTTGCTGGTGAACAGGCCGACGAGTGTGGAAAACTGGTCGGACCATTCGCTGTCGAGCCGCGTTTCGATCGTCATCGTCCGCAGACTGTCGCGTCCGACCGATCGGACCGTGTTGTCCGGACCGAAATCGCCGTCGCTATCAGGCGCAAAGCTGTTGCGCATGTCATACGCACCAATGACGCTCAGCTTCGATCCGCCGCCTAGGTCGGCTTCAGCGCGCGCGTTGATGCCGCGATACTTGTACGAGATGCTGTTCAGCGCGTTGAACTGGATATCGCGCCGATAATCGGTCGGTCCGCTGACGCGCGAATAGGGAACATTCACGCCATCGACCCAGTCGTAATAACCCTTCACCGTCAGCGAAAAGCCGTCCGAGGGCGTCAACCGCAGGGTCGCGTTGACCGAATCGGTGTTGAAGCGGTTGGCGTCCTTGTTCAAAATTGTGTTGGTCAGAAAGCCATCCTGCTGGCGGTGCGATGCCGCGATGCGGAACCCCAGCACATCCTTGATCAGCGGCCCACTGACTGCCCCCGACACCAGCCAGCTGTTGTCGGGACCGGCATAGCTGCCATTGGCGCGCGCCTCGAACGCATCGCTCGGCTGCCGCGTGATCACGTTGATCGCGCCGCCCAGCGTGTTCTTGCCATAGAGTGTGCCCTGCGGTCCGCGCAGCACCTCGATCCGCTCAACGTCGAGTAGCGGATTGTTCAAATAAGCCGTGTTCGGCTGGTAAATCCCGTCGATGAACAGGCCGACGCCCGGCTGCACCGACTGCACCAGAGTTACCCCGACGCCCCGAATTGCGATAAAGGCGCGGCCCGAACCGTCACTGTTGATATTAAGACCGGGCGACAGCACCGCGGCTTCACGCACCGAATTGATCCCGCGCGCGGTCAGCGTATCGCCATCGATCGCGGTCACCGCAATCGGCACGTCGGACAAGGTTTCGTCGCGCTTGCGCGCGGTCACCACGATGACGCCGTCGCCCTCACCTTCGGTTGCAGCAGGCCCGGTTGCGTCTTGCGCATAAGCCGGCGCCGCGGCGAGCAGCGTCGCCAGCACGGCAGTCGAAACGGCGAAATTCAGCTTGGTCATCAGACATCCCCAAATACGGCGGTCTCGGCCGCCCGTAGGAACCTATCTGACAGCTTTTCAACCTATATGAAAGGTTATCGATTGTGCCGATTGGCAGCGCTGGTTTGCAGAGTGTGGGCAAAAGAGCCAGCAAGCCGCAAGTCTCGCTGCCCTTCCGATCAAGGGCGAGGGCAGGGCGTCACCAACAACTATATCCGCCGTCGGCCAGTACCACGCTCCCGGTCATCAGGCTCGCCATATCCGACGCCAGGAACAGGATCACCGCTGCGATCTCCTCAGGCTCGCCCAGCCGCGCCATGGGCGTGCCGTCGATCCAGCGCCGATACATTTCGCCTTCCTTGTCGGCAAAAGCATTCAGCGGTGTCGCGATATAGGTCGGCGCCACGGCATTCACCCGCACGCCGCGCCCAGCCCATTCGGCGGCCAGGCTCTTGGTCAGCTGATGCACCGCCGCCTTGGAGGCATTGTAATAGCTTTGCGGCTGCGGCCGGTTCACGATGAAGCCCGACATCGACCCGACATTGACGATACTCCCGCGCCCCGCCGCCAGCATGTGCCGCCCGAACGCCCGTGCGCACCAAAAGCTGCCGTTGAGGTTCACGTCGAGCACGTTCAGCCAATGTTCGTCAGCGACGTCCTCTGCCGCTGTCTCACTGCGCGCGATCCCGGCATTGTTGATCAGGATGTCGATCCGCCCCTCGCGCTCCAGCATTGCCGATGCGGCGGCATCCACGGCGGCGCTATCGGTCACGTCGAGCGTCTCTCCGAAAACCGTATATCCTTCAGCCGCAAAGGCAGCGATCGCGCGGTCGATCGCCACGGCATCGCGATCAGCAATCGTCACACGCGCGCCGGCCTCGGCGAGCGCTTGCGCCGCCGCCAGCCCGATCCCCTGAGCGCCGCCGGTCACAAAAGCGGCGCGCGCATCAAGGCGCAGCTTCTCCAGATACATGGCCTTAGTCTGGCACAAAGGCAGCGGCGGGCATCACCCGTTCGGGAACCGCTTCGCCGCGCGTGATCTGATACACCAGTCGATCGGGGCCGAACTCGGGCCACGGCATCGCTCCACTGCGCGCAAAGCCCGCCCACAGATTATGGACTTGCTCGGCCAGCGCCTGCGGCGGGTCCATCCCTCCCAGCCCTTGCGGCCCGGTAACGGTCGGCAGCGTTTTGAACACGAACGGCAGCTCGATCCCGTGGCACGCGCCCAGCTCGCCGTCGCACGCGGGCGACCGCCAGTCGAACTCGTACAGCCACGTCTTGCCCTGATGCGCCGCGGCATATTGCCGTGCGGGCCAGCGGAACACCAGGTCGTTCATCGCGTCGGTCATCGCGTCGCCCGGTCGCACACCCTTTTGCTTATATCCATATGCCTTCAGCACCGCCTTCGCCTGCGGATGCGAGCGCCCGAGCAGCCAACGCGCGAGCAGCCCGCCGATCTTTCTGCGCACCCCGGTCGGCACAAAATACAGGTTCATTTCCTCGGCATTGGTGCCGATCACAATTTGCACATCGCGCCCCGCGCCTTTGCGTAGCGCATCGATCGGCTTGTCGGGCAGCACATCGTCACCATAAACCGGAATGAACCGGCTGATCCCATACACCGGTTCGCGCCCGTCCTTATCGCGCAAGTCGATCGCCCACGGCTTCGCCAATTTGTCGATCGCGTCCATCGCTGCGGCGTGTGATACGCTCCGAAATCCGTCGGCATCGGGCGCAACACGCAGCAGCTTTGCAAGCTTGCGTACCAACCGCTGCGCCACATCGATCTCGCGCACCATCGCCCCATGCCCGCTCTGGATGATCGCCCGGGCGAACAGTCCTTCGGCAAGCGGCGAGGTCACAAGATCGGCAATTGCCATGGCCCCGGCGCTTTCGCCGAATATCGTGACATTTGCCGGATCGCCGCCGAAAGCCGCGATATTGCGCTGTACCCAGCCCAGCGCGAACAGCATGTCGCGCAGCCCCAGATTCGTCGGCGCGCCTGGGACGGGCAGAAACCCGTCGATTCCCATGCGATAGTTGATCGCGACGCAGACAACGCCCGATGCCGCAAAGGCAGTGCCGTCATGAACCGCCGCGTCCTTGCTCCCGACAACAAAGCCGCCGCCATGAATGAAAACCATGACTGGCGCGGCCTTGGCGTCGCGCGGCGCCCAGATATTCAGGCGAAGATAGTCATCGTCACTGCCATCACTGCCGTGGCCCACGAGCGGTGATGGATCGATCGCTGGAAAGGCTTTGATCCGGTGGGGCGCGGCCGGGCCGACATCGTCCGCAATACGAAGGCCGGTCCATGCAGGGGGTGTGTGCGGCAATTCGAAACGCGCGGGCGGCGCAGCGTATGGAATACCAAGGTAGCGACGAACGGGGCCGTCATAAGATCCCTGGATTTCTCCACCTTCGATTGCGATCGCTTCGGTCAATGCATCAACAACGGTCATTATTGCATCATAAGCTCTGAGCCTCCCCGCTGCACGGCCTGTTTCATGTGCAGATCAGAAGTCCGGCTATGCAGAGAGACCCGTAGTGGCCGGTTAAAGTCCGTCAGGTTTTTGGGAGTCCCCCTGCTGAAGCGGACGGTCGATCGCGGACCCACTCGCTGTAGACGAGACGCCTGCCAAATTGACCCGGGCGGGCGGATCGTTCGGCATTCGGAATGATAAGCGCATATGGGTACAAAGCGATCACTTGCAAAGGCGCCCGGCATCGGGATAGAGGGCCGCCATTCGCAAGGACCCGGTGCAACTCCGGGTGGCTATTCCGGCCGCCGATCCGCCGGACAACATCGCACATGCAAATATGAGCGCGTCCGCCCGGGCGCCATGTGTCTTGATGTGAGCTTTTCATGTTCAACGGATTTACCGCTTACCGCCAGCAATGGTTCGCCGGCGCAGCGACCGCACGCGCCGACATCCTTGCCGGCATTGTCGTCGCACTCGCACTGATCCCCGAGGCGATCGGCTTTTCGATCATCGCCGGGGTCGATCCGCGCGTCGGCCTTTATGCATCGATCGCGATCGCGATCGTCATCTCCTTTACCGGAGGGCGGCCGGGGATGATTTCGGCGGCGACCGCCGCGGTGGCCGTCCTCGTCATTCCGCTCGTCCGCGAACATGGCGTCGAATATCTCTTCGCAGCGACGATCCTGATGGGCATCATCCAGATTATCGCCGGATTGCTGCGGCTCGACCTCGTCATGCAGTTCGTATCGCGCTCGGTGATCACCGGGTTCGTCAACGCGCTCGCCATCCTCATCTTCATGGCACAACTGCCGCAGCTTATCGATGTGACGTGGCAGGCATATGCGATGGTCGCGGGCGGACTTGCCATCATCTACCTGCTCCCACTGCTGACGAAGGCCGTTCCCTCGCCGCTCGTCGCCATCCTGATCCTGTCGGCAATCAGCATCGGGTTCGGCCTGCCGGTGAACACGGTCGGCGACATGGGCAAGCTTCCGGAAGGTCTTCCGAGCATCGTCGTGCCAGACGTGCCGCTGACTTTGGAAACGCTACGGATCATCCTGCCCTACTCGCTGACGATGGCCGCAGTCGGCCTGCTCGAATCGCTGCTGACGGCGCAGATCGTCGATGACATGACGCACAGCGACAGCGACAAGCGCCGCGAATGTGCCGGACAAGGCACCGCCAACATCGCCGCCGCCTTCGTCGGCGGGATGGGCGGCTGCGCAATGATTGGTCAGTCCGTCATCAACGTGACCTCGGGCGGGCGGACCCGCCTTTCGACCTTCACCGCCGGCGCGACGCTCCTGATGTTGCTCGCTTTGCTCGGCCCCTATGTCGGCCGCATGCCGATGCCCGCGCTGGTCGCGGTGATGATCATGGTGTCGATCGGCACGTTCAGCTGGAACTCGATCGCGAACCTGCGCCGCCATCCGCCGACCTCGTCGATCGTGATGGTGACAACCGTCGTGGTGGTCGTCGCGACGCACGACCTGTCCCTGGGCGTGCTCGCTGGCGTGCTGCTGTCGGGGATATTCTTTGCTGCAAAAGTGCAGCGGATGTTCGAGGTGCGGCGCGAGGCCAGTAATGACGCGAGCCGCGCTACCTATTTCGTGACTGGCCAGATTTTCTTCGCCTCGGTCGACCGCTTCACACGGAGCTTCCAGACTGACGAAACCGCACCCGACATCCTCATCGACGTGTCGGCCGCACATTTCTGGGACATCTCGGGTGTCGGCGCGCTCGACAAGATCATCGCGCGCCTGCGCCGCGAAGGCCGCACGGTGGAAGTCGTCGGTTACAATCGCGCCAGCGCCGACATCGTCGACAAGTTTGCGTTGCACGACAAGACGGGGTTCGAGCTAGGAGCGGTGCCCCACTGACCAAGGATAATCGGCGGCCCCTGCTTGGCTGAAGACGGTCATCTTTTTGATGTCAGACGAGGAGAGCGGGCGCTCCGAGGCAATGCAGAGCGCTCGCTCTCTAGGGTCAGGACCCTGCGCGGACGTGACGCCGCGCGCCACAATCGCCGACAGCAATGGGCTATCGTCCCGGCCCACATTCTCTCGCTTTCCGTGGGCCTCGCTTGGATCGCGGTCGGTTCCGACACAGCGAAGCCGATCATCGCAGCGACGCATTGCGCGCGCGAGCAGCGTCTCGGCGAAGGCACGCTGGTCGCGCTGCCTGATGGAGGCGACATTGCAACACGGTTCACCGGCAGCGAACGCGGCGTCAGCATGAGCGGCGGCCAAGCTCGTTTCACCGTCGCGACAAACGAGCCCGGCGCAATTATCGAGCGCGCCAACCGGGTGACGCGCTGGGATGTCGACGATCCGCGCCAGAGGCAGTTCCATTGCCAATGCACTAACATTCCACCCAGGCCGCCAGGTGGGGGTCGGTCCGCGCTTCGCATCTCAACGTCGCAGTTAGTTCCGGTGTCGCTGGAGCGTTCGCTCATCGATGCCGCGCTCAGTATAGCGCGAAGAGAAAAGTCACGCCCTCCGATACGACAATTCGAATTACCGCCGATAATCCTTGGCCCTGAGGCCATATTTCGTCAGTCGGTCGTAAAGCGTCTTGCGCGGCAGCGACAATCTTTGCTGCACCTCGTCCACCTGTCCCTTGGCATCGCGCAGCGCGTCCTCGATCACCGCGCGTTCGAAGCGGGCAACCATTTCGCGCAGGCTTTGCGGCTCCGCACGGTCCGCCGAGCCTTGTGCGATGCGCGTCAGGCCCGTGGCGAAGTTGCGCGCGAAGGTGCGCAGTTCGCGTATATTGCCCGGCCAGTCGTGGCT
>ERZ778017.1193-NODE-1193-length-27242-cov-40.756979_pt1 | contig 27242 bp, 27 predicted proteins | sample MGYA00375747_ERZ778017 | MGnify/ENA primary metagenome ERZ778017 (study PRJEB29350, sample SAMN05509838) | bioreactor metagenome | biome: bioreactor; material: wastewater | place: South Africa: University of Cape Town | collected 2014-03-17 ...
ATACGGTGCGGATCTGGATGGACGACGAGCGCCACCACAGCATCTTCGGCGCGATTGAACAGACGGTCGCCTGACGCGCCGGCGGCAAAAAAGAAGGGGCGGGAATGATCCCGCCCCTTTTTTGTTGGGTTTGCGATGCGGCGTTCGTCAGGGCTTGCCGCCGCCGAGGCTGCCGCCCGACATCGCATCGCTGAGCGAGCAGGCCGCCGGGCCCAGGATGACGATGAACAGCACCGGCAGGATGAACAGGATCAGCGGTACCGTCATGATCGCGGGCAGGCGCGCGGCCTTTTCTTCGGCGCGCATCATGCGTTCGTTGCGGAATTCCGCCGACAGGACACGCAGCGCGCTGGCAAGCGGCGTCCCGTATTTTTCGGTCTGGATCATGGTGGTGACCACGCCCTTCACCGATTCGAGGTTCACGCGATACGCCAGATTTTCGAACGCTTGCCGCCGTTCGGTCAGGAAGCCGAGTTCGATCGAGGTCAGCGCGAATTCCTCGCCCAGTTCGGGATAGGCACGGCCGAGCTCCTTCGACACGCGGGAAAAGGCCGAGTCGACAGTCAGACCCGCTTCGGCGCAGATGACCAGCAGGTCGAGCGCGTCGGGAAGGCCCTTGCGGATCGCGTCGGTGCGCTTTTGCCGCTTGTTCTGGATGAACAGGTCGGGCGCCTTGTAACCGAGGATGAGCATGGCCATCGTCGCGCCCGAACGCTTGAACGGCGTCAGGTCGGGCCACATGTCGACCCAATAGATGAGCAATGCCGCGATACCGCCGAAGACGATCGGCAGGACGAGGCGGCCGAAAATGACCGCGACGGCCAGATCCTTCGACCGGATGCCGGCCTGCGCCAGCTTTTGCTGCACTTCCTTGATCTGGCTGTCCTGCAGCACCTGCAGCTTGCCGAGGAAGGTGCGCATCTTGTCGGCAGTATGGTTCTTGCGGACGAGGCGCGCGCGGCGCTTGGCGGTCGAGGCGGTGATCCCCGCCTTCAGCTGTTCGCGGCGATCGTTGAGCGCCTTCACGCGCTTCGCCATCGGGTCGCGAACGGTCAGCGCGCCGTAAATGGCCACCATGACCGCGAAGATGCCGACCGCAACGAGCATGGTCGAGGCCCAGACGACGTCGACGCCCAATAGCGTCGGGCCGGGCTGCGATCCGGAGAAGGCGGTGAGGAGGAGGGTGCTGTTCATGCTGCGTCCTTCCTCAGATTTCGAACGAGATCATGCGCGACATGATGAAGGCGCCGATGCTCATCCAAACCAGACCGCCCAGGCCAGCGACGATCAGCCGCTGTTCGAAGAAGAAGCCCTGCAGATAGCCAGGGTTCATCGACCAGACGACGCCGAAGACGAAGAACGGCAGGGCGCCGACGATATAGGCCGAAGCCTTGGCTTCCGAAGACATCGCCTTGATCTTCAGCTTCATCTGCGCGCGCTTGCGCAGCACGTCCGACAGATTGGCCAGCGTTTCGGCAAGATTGCCGCCCGTTTCGCGCTGGATCGCGATGGTGATGCAGAAGAACTGGAATTCGGGCGTGCCCAGCATTTCTGCCGATTCCTGCAACGCCTGTTCCATCGTGTTGCCGATGCGGATGCGTTCGACGATCCCGCGAAACTCCTCGCCGACGGGGCCGGGCAGTTCCTGGCTCACCACCTGAAAGGTTTCGGTTACGGGAAGCCCCGATTTCAGGCCGCGAACGAGCAGGTCGATCGCGTCGGGAAAGCGTGCGTTGAATTTGAGGACGCGCTTTTTGATGATCCGCCCGACCACCATATGCGGAAGCCCAACCCCGGCGAGCAGCCCGAACATCAGCGCCAGCATGAAAGGCGCACGCACGGACAGCATGCCGCCCGCAACGATGACGAACAACGCCATCGACGCGAACATATATTTGCTGAGCGTCCAGCCCTTGCCGGTCCGGCGAAGGCGCAGTTCCATCAATTCGCGCCGCGGCATCAGGCTGCTGATGCTGGTGTTGCCGCTATTGCCAGCGGCTGCGATCGTCTTGCGCATCTGGGCCGCGACGACCGCCTCGGTCGAAGCCGCGTGGCGATCCTTCACCGACGACAGGCGGCGGGTCTTGGCCTTGCCGGCAGAAGGTCCGGCAAAAGCCAGCGCCAGCATGCCGACCGCCAGCAATGCGGCGCCGAATGTTAGGATGATTGGCAGGTTCATGATCGCCCTTTGCCCCGTTCCCGCTGTGGTCGCGGCGGGGGCCGGCCTGCGCCAGCCCCCGTCACGTGCTTATTTCGCGCCTTTTTTGACGAGCGTACCCAGACCGCCCAGCTTGCCGAGCAGCGAGCTGCCCGATTTTGCTTTCGCCGGTGCCACCTCTTCGGCTTCGGCATCGGCCCCGTCTAGGATGACGCGCGTCAGATTGGCCCAGACCTGGCCGGCCTTGCTTCCCTTGCACACCTCGGCATAGGATTTGCCGAGCTTGGCCGCCTGCGCGACAAGCTTGGGGTCGAAGGGGACGACGACATCGATCGCGCGCTCGATCGACGATTCGAATTCCTTGCGCGACAATTCGCCGATCGTGGTCTGGAACTTGTTCGCGACGAGCACGACGCGCGCGCCCGGCACATTCTGCTTGAACCACGACAGGAGACGGATCGTATCGCGCGCTGAAGCCAGCGTGACGTCGGTGACGAGCAGGATCGTCCCGCATTCCGACACGAGGTGCGGGAAGGGGATGAGAACCTGACGCGGAATATCGACGATCGTCATCTCGAACGCGTTCCGCAGCTCTTCCTCGAGCTGATAGAAGGCCGAACCGTCGGTCATCACCGGCTGGTGGATCGGCGCTTCGGCCGACAGCAGGCTGAGCTTGTCCGAGGCGCGTACCATGGCGCGTTCGATGAACAGCCCGTCGATACGGCTGGGATTGTCGATCGCGTCGATCAGCCCGCGGCCGGGTTCGAGATCGAGCGTCAGCGCACCGGTGCCGAAATGCACGTCGAGGTCGAGCAGCGCGGTCTGGCGGTCGGCCTGTTCGCTGATCGCCCAGGCGAGCGAGGTCGACACCATCGAGGCGCCGACGCCGCCGCGCACGCCGACGACCGCCATCATGTGGTGCGGCTTGTCGTCATGCATGTCGGCATGCTTGGGGGCCGAAAGGATCGCCTGCGCATTGGTCAGCGCGTCGCGGACCTGATCGAGCGACAGCGGTTTCAGGAGGTAATCCTGAATGCCGCTCGACAAGAGATCGCGATAGAGGCGAACGTCGTTGACCTGGCCCGCCGCGATGACGACGGTGCCGGGTTCGCAGACCTCCGCCAGCGCGTTGATGTCGTTGATCGGATCGCCCGACTCGGACATGTCGACGAACAGGATATTCGGGCTCGCAGAGACCGACAGCGACTGCACCGCGTTGCGCAGGCCTCCCTTGTTGCACTTCTCGATGGGCCAGCCCATGTCGGCGGCGGCGACGCGGATCAGCTCCAGCGTATCGTCGTCGCACACAAAGGCGTTGAACGGGTCACGCAGCCCGGCTGCTTTGAAAGGCGCGTTCACTGGCTGCCTCCTGCGTTGTTGCTCGTCGCCTGACCGCGCAGGTCGCCTGCGCCCGTCGGCGGTTTGTCGCGATAGGTCTTGATCGCTCGGGTGGCGGTCGTCGGATCATTGTCGCGCTCGCTGGTGCCCTTGATCAGATCATTGGGATCGGCGACCATCGCGGCCAGATTGCTGTTCGTCGCGCAGCCATAGTTGGCCGAGGTCGCGTTGTTGACGTTGATCGCCGAACGGCTCGACCAGTTGGGGCAGCTCGGCACCGAAGCCGAGGCACGCGTCACGATCACGCGCACATAGCCCGGCGCGACCGCGCCCGTCGTCACCGGCACATCGCCGCTGAGCAGCAGGCCGCGGCGTTCGACCATCTCGCGGATCGTTTCCTTCGCGCCGCTGCTGCCATAGGCCGACGGGTCCTCGATCGCGATACGGTCGCCGTAACGGACGTTCATGGCATCGAGCCAGCCCTGCAGACGGCCTTGCTCGCTGGGGGCGAGGTCACCGCCTGCCGCCGCGACGTCGAACTGGTAGATATCGTTACGCACGACCGGCTGATGCACCGATTCAAGGCTGCGATTGCTGTTCGCGGCGCCTGCGCAGCCGGCGAGAGTGGTTGCCAGCGCCAGGACGGTCCAAGTTGCGATTTTCTTCATCACGTTGCTCCTGTTTGCCAGCATCACTTCTTGAGGTTGAAGCCGGGCGCCGCATCGGGCGAACCCGCGCGCGGCCGGTCGGCATCGTTCACCGAGGTGTCGAGGCGCGGTTTGGGACGATCGCCGCCCGTCACGCCATCGGTCTGCTGATTGAGCAGCAGGCGCTGAAGGTCGTTCGCGTCCTGGTAGCCATCGGTCGGCAGCTTGATCTCGTTCGCCGACACCGGCTTGACGAGATAGGGCGTAACCACGATCACCAGTTCGGTTTCGCCGCGGCGGAAGCTGTCCGATTTGAACAGCATGCCCAGGATCGGCACGTCGCCGAGGCCCGGCACCTTGTCGATGGCGCCGATCGAACGGTTGTTCATCAGGCCCGCGATCATGAAGCTTTCGCCCGAGCCGAGTTCGACCGTCGTTTCGGCGCGGCGGATGGTCAGCGCGGGGATCTGGAAGCCGTCCATTTCGATCGCGCCTTCGGTCGACAGTTCCGACACTTCGGGACGGACGCGCAGGCTGATGCGGCCGTTCGACAGCACCGTCGGCGTGTAGGCCAGGCTGACGCCATATTTGCGATATTCGATCGTCGTGCCGGCGAAGTTGCCGGGGATCGGGATCGGGAATTCGCCGCCCGCCAGGAAGTCGGCGGTTTCACCCGAAATGGCCGTGAGGTTCGGCTGTGCCAGCGTCACCACCATGCCCGAGCGTTCGCCGAGATCCAGCGAAGCCATCAGGTCCATGCCGAACAGGCGGCCGGCGGCCCCAAAGCTGTTGGTGCCCGTGGGAACATTGAAATTATAGGCGGTCGTGCCAGGCGCAACCGGCGGTTCGCCTTCGCCGGGATATAGGATCGAGCCCGGCGAGCGGCCGCGCACGATGCTGCCGAGGAAGCCGTTGCCCATCGCCCCGTCGCGATCGCGCGACAGCACGTTGCCGCTGATTTCCTTGACGAGCGTGCGGTTCACTTCGGCGATGCGGACTTGCAGGTTGACCTGCAGCGGCGTCGCGGTGCGCAGGCGCGAAAGCACCTTCGTCTGTTCACCGACAAACGCCTGGACGAGGCGTTCGGCCTCGGCCGCATCGTCGGGCGACTGGACGGTGCCGGTCAGCAGGACGAAGCCGTTCATCGTGTTCGACTGGATCTTCGCGTCAGGCATTGCGAGCGCGAGCATCTGGTCGATCGTTTCGATATTGTTGCCGACGCGGGCAACGGTCGAATAGACAACGCGGCCGTTGCCGTCGGTCGCATAGATACTCGTTTCACCCGGCGCCTTGCCGAAGATGTAGAGCTGGCGCGCCGAGCGGACCTGAACGTCGGCAACCTGGTCGTTGGCGACGAAAACGTCCGACATGGCGGCCGGCAGGCTGACCAGGCGGCCGCGGCCGACCGACAGGTCGATGCTGCTGCTGGCGTTCTGAATGGCCTGCGCAACGGCTTGCTGCGCGGGGGCGGAGATCAGCGTCGCTGCAACCAGGCCGACGGCCAGGGTGCGGGCGAGGGCCGCCGCCTTGAAATTGGCTTTGCTGTGCATCTTACTTACCCCCAACCGGAACTGCGGTCACTTTGTCACCACGGGTTACGCGAACCACCGGGCCGATCGGCACGGCGGCGGCCTGCGGGCTGCCGGCTGCCATCGGCATGCCGGCGGGCGGACGCGGCGCCGAGACCCGGCCGCTGACGGGAATCCAGAAGCGCGAGACGTCGCCGCCCGTGGTAGCGGTGCGCGACGGGGTCGGACGACCGGCGGCATCGGCCATCATCCGGCGCTCGGCAGCGCTGCCGCCCTTGGTCGGCACGTTCACGTCGCCCGACGCGATTGCCGCTTCGAGTTCGCCGGTGTTTTCGGCGAGCGGACGCAGCGCGAGCGATAGCTTGCCCATATTTTCGGCGACCGCGATGCGTTCGGCGATGTCGGGCGTCGCTTCCAGCGTCACCGAACCGAAGGTGCGCACCGGCGTCTTGCCGGTTTCGTCTTCGGCATCGTAGCGCTGGTCGGTGGCAAGGACGCGGACGTTCCGCACGATGGTTTCGGCGGTGTAGAGCTGGTCGTCGGGATAGGAGCTGCCCTCCTTGACCGAGATCGTCTGCGCGAGCAGCACGTCGACGCGGTCGCCCGGGAAGACGAAACCGGCGACGCCCTGTTCCTGCGAAACCTTGACCGTGACGGCGCGCATGCCCGGTGCGAGAGCGGCGGCGAGGAAGCCGCGGTCATCGGGATGGACGAGCGAGCCCTGGGTCAGCGGCTGGCCGGCGGTGATGGGGTAGCGCACGACGGTGCCCACCAGCGTATTCACGTCGGTCTTGTCCTTCAGGAAATAGGCCTTCTCGACCAGCTCCTTCGGCCACGGCTGATAGCGGAAGCTGTCGGGGCCGATGATCGTGCCCGTCGGCAGCTGCTGCGTCGCGACGAGGATCATGGGGCCGTTGATTTCGGGCGCCGCTGCTGCGCGCGCCGTCGGTGCGGAGGAACCCCGCATCATCTGGTTGACCCCGAACGCCGCGCCGATCGCAATGATCAACGCGCCGACGATCAGCATAATCTTTCGCGTATCCATGACGGTTTTTCGCCTCCTACACCCACCGGACGCGGGGATGCTTGCCCTCAGGTCGATCCGATAAACTGAAACTGGTTAAGATAGTGTTGGTGAAGCGCCCAAAGGCCCCCGACGGCGATCGCAAGCCCGTAGGGAACCTCTATCGCTTTGTCCGAAGGACGAATTTTGGACTGAATCAGCATCACAGCCGACAGGATTCCGCCCCCGATCGCCATGATGGTCAGCATGGGAAAGTACAAATAAAGTGGAATCCAGAGCATCACGGCGCCGATCATCTTCACGTCGCCGCCGCCCATCGCCCCCAGGGCGAAGAGACCGGCGAACACCGCGAAGACTGCAAAAGCGGCACCGAACTGCATCGGCATGTCGGGCCAGAATGCCATGCCCGACACGATCCAGAAGGGGATAGCGAAGAGGGCGATGGTCGCATTGAGGCCGTTCGAGATGGTGCGCGAGCGCAGGTCGCTGACCGCCGCGGCGATCATCAACAAGGCGAGCAGCCCCATCAGGCCCAATGCGATGATTTTCTGGTCCATGCCGCCGCTGTAGCGACTATGGCTTATCAAATAGTAACCATGAGTGTGCGCCCGCCGGGTTGCATTCCGCGGGCCAGCGGATATGCGGCGTCGCATGTCCGACCCGCGCCCTTCCTCCACCGACGTGCTGATCGTTGGCGCGGGCATCGCCGGTGCAAGCGTGGCCGCCGCGCTGGCGCCGCACCGCCGCGTGCTGATGGTCGAGGCCGAGGAGGCGCCCGGCTATCATGCGACGGGCCGGTCGGCGGCCTTCTGGCACGAAAGCTATGGCGGCCCCGGCGTGCAACCGCTGTCCGCTGCGTCGTTCGATGCGCTGGCGCGGCCGGCAGCCGACTTTTCCGACAAGCCTTTCCTGGCGCCACGCACCGCGCTGACCATCGGTCGCGGCGGCGCGGAGACCGCGGCGGTCGATGCCTTCGTCGCCGAATTTCGCGCCAAGGGGGTGGCGGTCGACCGCATGGGGTTTGACGCGATGGCGGCGCTGGTGCCCGGTCTGCGCCCCGAATGGACCGCCGCCGCCTATGAAGCGGCGTGCAGCGACATCGACGTCGGTGCGTTGCATGCGGCCTATCTGCGCGCGGCGAAGCGCGGCGGCGCGGTGCTGGCGCAGCGCGCGCGCTTCGATGGTGCGCGCCGGGTCACCGGCGGCTGGGAGGTCAGCGTCGGGGGCGAAACACTGCGCGCCGAGCTGATCGTCGATGCAGCAGGCGCATGGGCCGATATGGTCGCTGCGCGCTGCGGGATCGCGCCGGTCGGCATCCAGCCCTATCGCCGGACGGTGGCGCAGCTTCGCCTGGACGTGCCCATCACCGCTGACTTGCCGCTGATCGTCCACGTCGGCGGCGACTTTTATTTCAAGGGCGCCGGAGAGGGGCGCGTCTGGCTGAGCCCGCACGACGAGACGCCGTCCGAGCCGTGCGATGCCGCGCCCGAGGAGTGGGACGTGGCGGTCGCGATCGAACGGATGCAGTCGGTGGTCGATTGGCCCGTCGCCGCAGTCGAGCGCAAATGGGCCGGGCTGCGCAGCTTCGCCCCCGATCGCCTGCCGGTCTTCGGCGCCGACCCGGCCGAGCCCGCTTTCATCTGGTGCGCGGGGCAGGGCGGTTTCGGCATCCAGACGTCGCCCGCGATCGGCGCACTGCTCGCCGCACAGCTTGGCGCGCCGACGCCGGGCGGGGCGATCGGTGCGGTCGATATCGCCGCCTATGCGCCGGGCCGGTTCGGCGCGCGCTGATACTCGGCGCTTGCGCGCGCAAATCAGGGGTTTAGGATGCGGGAGCCGCGTCGCCCGTGGCGCGGCTGACCAGTGGAGGTACCCGTGGCCCATTATTTCGAGATCAAGAAGAACAAGGCCGGCGAGTTCGTCGCCTATTTCAAATATAACAGCGAAACGATCTTCTGGACCGAAGGCTATAGCAGCAAGGCATCGGCGAAGAACGCCATCGAGTCGATCAAGAAGAACGGCCCTGCCGCGGAAACCCGCGAAGCCGAATGATCCCGGCGGCGCGGGCGCATTTGGCGTCCGCGCCAGCTGGTACGCTCGAGCGAACTACAGCTTGGGCAGCGTGACGCCCTGTTGCCCCATATATTTGCCGGCGCGGTCGGCGTAGCTCGTCTCGCACGGTTCGTTCCCCTGCAGGAACAGGAACTGGCACGCGCCTTCGTTGGCATAGATTTTGGCGGGCAGCGGAGTGGTGTTCGAAAACTCCAGCGTCACATGCCCCTCCCAACCCGGTTCGAGCGGGGTGACGTTGACGATGATGCCGCAGCGCGCATAGGTCGATTTTCCGAGGCAGATGACGAGGATGTCGCGGGGGATGCGGAAATATTCGACCGTCCGGGCGAGCGCGAAGCTGTTCGGCGGGATGATGCAGACGTCGGTTTCGCGGTCGACGAAGCTGTTCGCGGCGAAATCCTTGGGATCGACGACCGCGCTGTCGACATTGGTGAAAATCTTGAATTCGGGCGCGACGCGCGCATCATAGCCGTAGGACGAGAGGCCGTAGCTGATGCAGCCGTCACGCCGCTGCGCCTCCACGAAGGGTTCGATCATGCCCTGCGTCCGGGCGGCTTCGCGAATCCATTTATCGGAAAGAATGCTCATGCCGCTGTCTTGTCGGTCCTCGGCGGCTTGCGCAAGCGGTCAGTCGGGGATCATCCCCAGATCCTTCGGCCCGAAGGCGGCGGGGAGCAGTTCGCTCAGGCGATAGGTGGCGACCGCGCTGCCGTCGCCCGAAGCGCAGTGGACGAGGATATCGGTTTTCGACCGTTCGGCGGCTTCGTTCAGTATCTGGCGGCAGCGGCCGCAGGGGTTGACCGGATCGCTGCCGATCAGCGCATCGCCCTCGGGGCGCCCGCCGACGATGGCGACCTCGGCAAGTTCGCCGATCCAGCCTTCGTTGGCGATCTTGGCGATGGCGGTCGTTTCGGCGCAGAGCGTCAGACCGTAGCTCGCGTTTTCGACATTGGCACCGGTCACGACATCGCCGTTTTTCAACAGCAGCGCGGCGCCGACATGAAAGCCCGAATAGGGGGCATAGGCGCGGCTCGCGGCGTCGCGCGCGGCATCGATCAGGGCATCGCGGGTGTCGGTCATTATTCCTGTCCTTCGGGTCGCAGCACGTTCCAGCCCACCGTTCCGCCGGCGCCGGTCAGCCGGACATAGTCGTTCGCCTGCCACATCGCCCAGGGGTGGGCGCCATAATCGGGTTCGAAAAAGTCGCGGCGCAGCCAGGTGGTGCGCGCAATTCCAGCGGTGACGCGATAATCGGCCTCGAAGGCGGGGCCGGGCGCGATCACGCTGCGCTTGCCCGTATGCGCCTCGATCTGAGCGAGGAAGGTCGCAAGTTCGCTGAGCAGCAGCGCGCGCGTCGGCCGGTCGGGGCAGCGGTCGTCATAGTCGAGCCATACCACCGGCGGCAGCGCATCGGCGCGGCGCGCGACGTGGCGGATGAAATTGGCCGCCTGGTCGGTTGCCAGCTTGCACAGGCTGTAGCGATGGATCGCGCCCACCTGCACGCCGACGACGCGCGCCTGCGCGGCGTTGCGGGCATATTGCGGATCGATGCCGTCGGCGCCGTCGGTCGCCATGACATAGGCGAAATCGGCGCCCGCCGCCTTGATCGAGCCCCAGTGGACCTTGCCGTTGTCCGCAGAAATAGTGACGCCCTGAATCGGATAGAGCGCGCGGTCGGGCGTCCAGCGCGCCGCCCACCACAGCGCGAGACCGGCGAGCAGCAGGACGAGGACGAACCCGCCGCCGATCCGGCGCGCCAGCCGCGCGGCGCGTGTCCGCCAGTCGGACAGGCCTTTCGTTGCGGTTTTGCCCTTTGTTTTTACCCCCGCGCGCATCGTCATCCCTTGATGTGAAGCACACAGATCAGCGTGAAGAGACGGCGCGCGGTGTCAAAATCGACCGCGATCTTGCCATCGAGCCGGTCCATCAGCATTTCGGCGGCCTCGTTGTGCAGCGCGCGGCGCGCCATGTCGACGGTCTCGATCTGCTGCGCGGTAGAGGTCTTGATCGCCTGATAATAGCTGTCGCAGATCGCGAAATAGTCGCGGATCGGACGGCGGAAGCGCCCGAGGCCGAGGATCACCGCTTCGAGCGGCGAGCCGTCCTCGCGGCTGATCTCGAAGATCAGGCGGCCGTCCTCGACGCGGAGCATCAGGCGATACGGGCCGGCATAGCCATCGGGATGGCCGCGCTGCGGCACGAACTTGTTGTCCTCGATCAGATCGAAGATTGCGACGCGCCGCTCCTGTTCGACATCGGGGTTGCGCCAGACGATCGAGCCCTCGTCGAGCTCTACCGAGATGATGCGCTGTTTCGATGGGTCGGCGTCGGTCATGCTGTCCGTGCTTCTACTTGGCCGGGCGCGAAGGGCAAGGGCGACTTATTCACAGCATTCCACAGTTATGATAGGTTGATCGATATCGTCGATTGCGCCCGCCGCGCCTTCGACGCATGAAAGCTGCCATGCCCGAGCTTGCCCTTTTTCCTGCCCCGGTTCCGGCCGGGGACGAACGCCAATTGCCCCGCAATATCGAGGCCGAGGCCGCCTTTCTGGGCGCGATCCTGATCGACAACCGAGTCGTCGAGGATTTGCCCGTGCAATTGACTGCGGCGCATTTCTTCGAACCGCTGCATGGCCGCATCTTTGGGCAGGCAATGGCGCTGATCGAGCGCAACAGCATTGCGACGCCGGTGACGCTGAAGCCCTTCTTCGAAAATGACGAAGCGATAAAAGCGGTCGGCGGGGTCGGCTATCTGGCGCAACTGACCGGCAGCGGCGCGGGCCTGATCGGCGCGCGCGACTTCGCCCGGCAGATTTTCGACCTCGCGCTGCTCCGCGAACTGGTCGGCGTCGGGCGCGGACTGGTCGAGGGCGCGCTCGACACGAGCGAAAGCGTCGACCCGCACGCGCAGATCGAGGAAGCCGAAACCGCGCTTTACCGCGTCGCGGGCGGCGAGGCCGAAATGGGGTCGGTCAAGAGCTTCAGCACCGCGAGCCTGACCGCGCTGCAAGCCGCCGAGCGCGCGCTCAATTCGGGCGGCCATCTGTCGGGGATCACGACAGGCATCGGCAGCATGAACGCCAAGATCGGCGGCATGCACAATTCGGACTTGATGATCCTCGCCGGGCGTCCGGGGATGGGTAAGACCTCGCTTGCGACCAACATCGCCTATAATGCCGCCGAACGCTGGCGGCGCGACGAGGAGGACGGGATTCCGCCCGAAAAGAATATGGGCGCCAAGGTTGCCTTCTTCAGCCTCGAAATGTCCGCCGACCAGCTCGCGACGCGTGTGCTCGCCGAACAGTCGGGGGTGTCGGGCGAGGCGCTGCGCATGGGCAAGATCAGCAAGGAGCAGTTCCAGCAATTGTCGCGCGCCGCGCAGGCGCTGCAGACGCTGCCGCTGTTCATCGACGATACGCCCGGCCTGACGATTGCCAGCCTGCGCACCCGCGCGCGCCGCCTGCAGCGCCGCCACGGCATCGGCTTCATCATCGTCGACTATTTGCAGCTGCTGCAGGGCTCGTCGAAGAGCGGCGACAATCGCGTGCAGGAAATTTCGGAAATTTCACGCGGATTGAAAACGCTGGCGAAAGAGCTTCACGTTCCGGTGATGGCGCTGTCGCAGCTCAGCCGTCAGGTCGAAAGCCGCGAAGACAAACGGCCGCAGCTCTCCGACCTTCGCGAATCGGGCTCGATCGAGCAGGACGCCGATATGGTGCTCTTTGTGTTCCGCGAGGATTATTATGTCGCGGCGCGCGAGCCCAAGCGCCCGGTCGAGGGCGACGATATCAAGATCCACGCGGCGCATGAGGAATGGGCGGCCGAGATGGAGCGTGTTTTCGGCCTCGCCGAGGTGATCGTCGCCAAATCGCGTCACGGCTCGACCGGCAAGATTCGCCTGCACTTCGAGGCGAAGACGACGAAGTTCAGCGATCTGGCGGACGACAGCCAGGCCTATGCGGATTATGAATGATGGCCGCGCCTAGTGCCCCTGCGAAGGCAGGGGCCCATCACGAGGTTTTGCAATCAAAAGCCTGCGTCTGGCGAAGGGGCAGGAGATGGGCCCCTGCCTTCGCAGGGGCACGCGGGTCTGTTCTCAGAACGCCGGATCGTTCGCCGGATTGTCGTCGATCGGCGTCACGGCTTCGTGGATGCCGCATTCGGTCTTGTCCCAGCCGCGCCAGCGGCCCGCGCGCGGGTCTTCGCCCGGCTTGACCTTCGAGGTGCAGGGCGAGCAGCCGATCGAGGGATAGCCCTCTGCCTCAAGCGGATGGCGCGGCAGATCGTGCTCGGCGAAATAATCGTCGAGCATTTCGCGCGTCCAGTTGGCGAGCGGGTTGAATTTCAGGCGGCCGGTGTTGCCGTCGAGCTCGAAGCGCGGCAGGCCGGTGCGCGTCGACGACTGGAAGCCCTTGCGGCCGGTGATCGACGTGTCGAAATCGGCGAGCGCTTTTTCGAGCGGCTTGACCTTGCGGATTTCGCAGCAGCCGTCGGGATCGTAAGACCAGCGCAGTTCGGTCGCGTCCTTTTCGGCGAGTTCGGCGGCATCGGGCGTGAGATTGACGAGATTGAGGCCGAGCCGCGCGGCAAGTTCGTCGCGATAGGCCAGCGTTTCGGGAAAATGCTTGCCCGTGTCGAGGAACAGCACGGGCATGTCGGGCGCGACGCGCGTCACGAGATGGAGCAGCACCGCGCTTTCGGCGCCGAAGCTCGACACGATCGCGGTGTCGCCGATCAGCCCCGCGCCGATCACGCTCGCAACCGCCTCGCCCGCGTCCTGGCCGCGGAAAAGGTTATTGAGACGGATGACATCGGCCTGCGTGAAACGCGGCGCGACGTCGATCCGGTCGCGGGTGCGGGGCTCGGCCTTCACCTCAGCCATGCCTCAGCTTCCAGATCGGCACGGCGCCGTCGGCGGCGCCCTGATAATGTTCAGGCCAGCGGCTCAGCGCCGCCTCGACATCGGCATTGTTGAGCGGCTTTTCGGGTGCGAAACTGTCGAAGCCGCAGCGCTTCATATAGGCGATCTGGTCGACCAGCACGTCGCCCTGCGCACGCAGTTCGCCAGCATAGCCCGCTTCGCGCAGGATGCGCGCCGACGAATAGCCGCGGCCGTCGCGGAACTTCGGGAAGGCGACCTCGATCAGCTTGAGCCGGTCGAGAAAAGGGATCAGCGCGCGCGCATCCTCGTCGGGCTCGAGCCGCACGGCCGTCGCGTTCGATTGCGACAGGAAGGCGTCGAGCGTGACGCAGGGCTCTTCGCCGTCGGTGTGCCACCCTTCCGCTTGCGGAAGGGACTGATTATCGGCGCGTTCAACCATAGATCGCCTCCTTGAAGGGAGCCATGCCGACGCGGCGGAAGGTGTCGACGAAGCGTTCGCCCTCGCTCCGTTCGGCGAGATATTTGTCGGTGACGCGCTCGATCGCATCGACGATGCCATCCTCGTCGAAACCGGGGCCGGTGATCGTGCCGAGCGACACGTCCTCCGCGCCCGATCCGCCGAGCAGCAGCTGGTAGTTTTCGGTGCCCTTACGGTCGACGCCCAGGATGCCGATGTGGCCGGCATGGTGATGGCCGCAGGCGTTGATGCAGCCCGAAATCTTGAGCTTGAGTTCGCCCAGCTCCTTCTGGCGACCGAGGTCGGAGAAGCGCGCCGCGATCTTCTGCGCGACCGGGATCGAACGCGCATTGGCGAGGCTGCAATAATCGAGGCCGGGGCAGGCGATGATGTCGCTGATCAGGTCGAGGTTCGGCGTCGCGAGCCCCGCCGCGTCGAGCTTTTGCCAGATCGCGTAGAGATCGGCCTTGCGGACGTGCGGCAGCACGATGTTCTGCGCGTGGGTCACACGCAGTTCGTCATGGCTGTAGGCTTCGGCGAGGTCGGCCATCAGGTCGATCTGCGCCGAGCTGGCGTCACCCGGGATGCCGCCGACGGGCTTCAGGCTGATGTTGACGATCGCATGGCCTGGCACCTTGTGCGCGGCGACATTCTGATCGACCCACACAGCGAAGTCGGGGTCGCTGCGGTCGATTTCGTCGGGCGCCGACGCATCGAGCGCGGGCGGCGCGAATTGCGCCGCGATGCGATCGAATTCGGCCTTCGGCGGATCGATGCCCAGCGACTTCACATGCGCGAATTCTTCCTCGACCTGACGGCGATATTCGTCGGCGCCAAGCTCGTGGATCAGGATCTTGATCCGCGCCTTGTAGATATTGTCGCGGCGGCCGTAGCGGTTGTAGACTCGCAGGCACGCCTCGGCATAGCTCAGCATGTCCTCGAGCGGCACGAAATCCTTGATCAGCGGCGCGATCATCGGCGTGCGGCCCATGCCGCCACCGACGTAGAATGCGGCGCCATGGACGCCATCCTTCTCGACGATCTGGATGCCGATGTCGTGCAGCCGCATCGCGGCGCGATCTTCCTCGGCCGCGATGACGGCGATCTTGAACTTGCGCGGCAGATAGCTGAATTCGGGGTGGAAGCTCGACCATTGACGCAGCAGCTCGGCCCATGGACGCGGATCGGTGATCTCGTCGGCGGCGGCGCCGGCCCACTGGTCCGAGCTGATGTTGCGGATGCAATTGCCGCTGGTCTGGATCGCATGCATCTCGACCGACGCGAGATCGGCGAGGATCGCGGGCGCATCCTCCAGCTTGATCCAGTTATACTGGATATTCTGACGCGTGGTGAAATGGCCGTAGTCACGGTCATATTTGCGCGCGATATGCGCGAGCATCCGCATCTGGCGGCTGTCGAGCGTTCCGTAAGGCACCGCGACGCGCAGCATATAGGCGTGGAGCTGGAGATAGAGGCCGTTCATCAGGCGCAGCGGCTTGAACTGGTCCTCGGTGATCTCGCCGGCAAGGCGGCGCTTCACCTGATCCGAAAATTCGGCAACGCGGGCATCGACCATCGCCTGGTCATATTGGTCATATTTATACATGTCAGATCACCCAGTCGCCGGCATTGGGATCCGCCGGTTTCAGCGTCAGGTCGGGGCGCACGGTCGGGCCGAGCGCGCGGATGCGGTCCTTGATATGCGCAGGGCGCGGGCCTTCGGGCGTCGCTTCGCCCGCGATGATATAGGGCGCGTTGACACGGCGCGCGCCTTCTTCGGCAGCGAGGATTGCCTCCCCATGCTCGCCGACATCGGCGGCGTCCTCGATATGGAGCGACCAGTCGGCGCCGGTCCACCAGGTGACAAATCCTGTTTTCAGGTCGTTGCCCGTGAGCAATTTCATGTGAAGTCCCTTATCTGTTCGGCGATCCCCGGCGCGCCGAGGCAATCGAGCGCGTCGGCGCGCGCCGCGACCTTGCCCACGACGATCAGCGCCGGGCTTTGCACCGCCTCGCGCGCCACAAGGTCGCCAAGGTCGGTGAGGAGGGTGCGCAGGACGCGCGCATCGGCGGTGGTGCCGCGTTCGATCACCGCGACGGGCAGGCCCGGCGAAACCCCGTCGGCGATCAGCTTGTCGGCGATTGCATGTGCGGTCGCGAGACCCATGTAGATGACGAGCGTGCGGCCGTGGCCGGCAAGGCCCGACCAGTCCTGATCCGAGAGGTCCTTGCACTGGCCCGCAACGAAGCTGACCGCGCTTGCATCCTCGCGGTGGGTGAGCGGGAGGCCCGCCTGCGCGGCGCAGCCCGCCGCGGCGGTGATGCCGGGAACGACCTCGACCGCGATGCCCGCCGCGCGCGCGGCATCGAGTTCTTCGCCGCCGCGGCCGAAGATGAAGGGATCGCCGCCCTTCAGCCGAACGACCTGCTTGCCGCTCTGCGTCTCGCGGACGATCAGCGCGTTGATCAGGTTCTGCTTCATCGTGTGGCGGCTGCGCTGCTTGGCGACGCTGATCCGTTCGACATGCGGCGGGATCAGCGCGAGCACGCCCGCCCCGACCAGCCCGTCATGAACGACAAGGTCGGCGCTTGCCAACAGCCGCGCGGCGCGCAGCGTCAGCAGGTCGGGATCGCCCGGCCCGGCGCCCACGAGCCACAGCTTGCCCGCCAAAGAAGGTTGCTTTTCCATGCGACCCTAAATGGTCGGCGGGCGCGGGAATCGCAAAACAGGCTTTGTTGGCGAGGGTGAAGCTAAAATTGCCCCGGATCTGGCGGTCAGAGATATTTCTTCGTCACCAGCTTCGGCGTGTCGTCGTCGCGCAGGCCGACCCCGATCGAAGCGCGCAGCGCGTCGCTTTCGGAACTGGCGACCGGATAGGCGCAATAGTCGGCGGCATAAAAGGCGCTCGGTCGGTGATTGCCGGACAGGCCGACGCCGCCAAAGGGCGCGGCCGAGGAGGCGCCGTTGGTCGGGCGGTTCCAGTTGATGACGCCGGCGCGGGCATTCGCCCAGAATTGGTCGTAAAGCTGCGGTGTCCCACCGATTAGCGCAGCCGAGAGGCCAAAGGCGGTGTTGTTCGCCTCGGCAATCGCGGCTTCGAAACTGTCGACGCGGATCACCTGGAGCAGGGGGCCGAACAGTTCGATATCGGGGCGTTCGGGCATCGCGGTGACGTCGATGATGCCGGGGGTAAGGAAGGGGCGGTTTGCATCCGGCCGCGTCATGTGGCGGATCACCTGGCCGCCGTTCGACATCAGGATCAGAAAGCTTTCGGTCAGTCCGTCGGCGGCCTCGTTGTCGATTACCGGCCCCATATAGGGGGCAGGGTCGGCGTGGGGATGACCGACGATCAGCCGTCCCGCGAGCGTCTTGACCTCCGCGAGCAGGTGATCGGCCAGATCCTGTTTGACGATCAGCCGCCGGGCATTGCTGCAACGCTGGCCCGCGCTCAAGAAGGCGGACTGGACGACGATCGTTGCCGCGGTCGCGATGTCGGCGGTGTCCCAGACGACGATCGGATTGTTGCCACCCATTTCGAGCGCGACGATCTTCCCCGGCTGATCGGCGAACTGGCGGTTGATCGCGACCCCGGTGCGCGCCGACCCTGTGAACAGCAATCCGTCGATGCCGGGATGCGCGGCCAGAGCCTTGCCCGCGTCGGGTCCGCCGATGACGAGCCGCACGACCTCTTCGGGAACGCCGGCGCCGTGGAGCAGTTCGACAAGCCGCGCGCCAACGGCAGGGGTTTTTTCAGACGGTTTGAACAGCACCGAATTGCCGGCGATCAGCGCCGGCACGATATGACCGTTCGGCAGATGCGCGGGGAAATTATAGGGGCCGAGGACGGCAAGCGCGCCGTGCGGCTTGTGGCGCACCGCGTTGCGCAGCCCCATCGCGCCTTCGATCCGGCGGTTGGGGGTGCGTTCGGCATAGGCCTTGATCGAGATATCGACCTTGTTCGCGACCGATTCGACCTCGGTCCGCGCTTCCCACAAAGGTTTGCCGGTCTCGCGCGCGATCAGATCGGCGAGCTGTTCGCCATCGGCCTTCACCCGGTCGGCAAAGCGGCGCAGCGTTTCGGTGCGGAAGGTGACGGGCTTCGCGGCCCAGGCGGGCCAGGCGGCGCGCGCGGTTGCAACTTCAGCGTCGATGTCACTGATACGGCCGCGCCATAATTCGGCGCCGGTTGCCGGCTCGAAGGACAGAAGGTCTTCGCTCATCCCCGTTCCCCCGTCGATTTGGGCGCGCAAAGGCGCCAGTGCGCTCGATCATTGGGGGGCGGCAAAAGCATTGTCGCCCTCTTATCTGCGAAAGCGTACGGCGGCAACCGCGATAGGCCCCGCAACAGCGAAAGCGGGCCGATTGTCACGGGCGCGACACGGTGGCTTGCACCGGCGCGCGCGGTTCGCGATAGAGGCGGATAGTATCGGCTTAAGGGGACGGGCAATTTTGGCGCGACAGGACGCACAGCGCGAATGGAGCGATCATTATTGGTGGTCGGCCGATGGCGTTCGCCTGCACGCGCGCATCTATGACGGACCCCCGACCGCGGCGGAGGCGCCGCCGATCCTGTGCATGCCCGGCTTGGCGCGCAACGCCCGCGATTTCGAGGCGCTCGCACCGCATATGGCGGCGCAGCGGCGCGTGATCGTGATCGAATTCCGCGGGCGGGGCGAGAGCGCCTATGCCAAGGATCCGATGACCTATGTCCCGCTGACCTATGTCCAGGATGTCGTCGCGTTGCTCGACGAGCTGGCGATCGCGCGCTTCGCGACGGTCGGCACGTCGCTCGGCGGGCTGGTGTCGATGTTCCTTGCCGCCAGCCTGCCGGGGCGGCTTGTCGGCGCCGTACTCAACGACGTCGGACCCGAACTCGAGGCGGCAGGGCTCGATCGCATCCGCGACTATATCGGAGCCGGCGGCAGCCAGCCGACGTGGATGCACGCGGCGCGCGCTTATGCCGAGCTCAACGCCGCGGTTTATCCGGACTATGACATTCACGACTGGCTGCGCATCACCAAGCGCACCCACCGGCTGACTCCCGAAGGACGCATCGTCACCGATTACGACAAGCAGATTGCGGCGCCGCTGCGCCTTGCCGGCGATCAGGAGGGTATCGACCTGTGGCCCGCCTATCGCGCGCTTGGCGATGCACCGGTGCTGATCCTGCGCGGCGCGCTGTCGGACATTCTCGCCGGAACGGCTGCCGCAAAAATGCAGGCCACGCTGCCCCATGCGACGCTGGTCGAGGTTCCGGGCGTCGGTCATGCGCCGACGATGGACGAACCCGCGGCGCGCGCGGCGATCGACGCCTGGATCGCGGCGCTTCCCGCCGCGTGACCGAAGTCGGCGCGATCGAGGAGCGGGAGCATCCGGTCCGCATCCTTCACCTTCACTCGAGCTTTTCGCTCGGCGGCAAGGAGGCGCGCGCGGTTCGCCTGATGAACCTGATGGGCGACCGGGCGCAGCACACGATCCTCTCCGCGGTCCCCGATGCGCTCGGCGCGCGCGATGCGATCGATCCAGGGATTGACGTCAGCTTTCCGACCGATGCGCCGCCGCTGGCCGGGCGGCCGTCGCGGGCGCGTTTCCGCGATCTTGCGACCTATATCTACCGCTTCGACCTGGCGCTCAGCTATAATTGGGGCGCGATGGACGGGGTGATGGCGCACCGGCTCTACTGGCATCGCTGGTGGTATCAGATGCCGCCATGCCTGATTCATCACGAGGATGGGTTCAACGAGGACGAAAGCGTCCGGCGCAACTGGAAGCGCAACCTCTATCGCCGCTATGCGCTGCGAAACGCCGCGGGGGTCGTCGTGCCTTCAACGCTGCTCGCCGGGATTGCGATGGACGAGTGGAAACTGCCGCCCGATCGCATCCATCTGATTCGCAACGGAATCAACGTCGCGGCCTATGCCGCCGCGCCATCGGTGCCCATCCCGGGCTTCGTCCGCCGGCCGGGCGAGGTGGTGATCGGGACGGTAGCGGGGCTACGCAAGGTCAAGGATCTGCCGCGCCTCGTGCGCGCCGTTGCGGCGCTGCCGCCGCATGTGCGACTGGTAATCGTGGGGGAGGGGCCTGAGCGCGCGGCGATCGCCGCCGAGGCGGCGGCGTGCGGCATGGCCGACCGGCTGGTGCTTGCGGGATTCATGCCCGAACCGGCGCAATGGATCGGTCATTTCGACCTGCTCGCGCTCTCGTCGCGGAGCGAACAGGCGCCGATTGCGGTGATCGAGGCGATGGCGGCGGGCCTGCCCGTCGTCAGTCCGGCGGTCGGCGATGTGACGGCGATGGTGGGCGAGGCGAACCGCCCGTTCATCGCGGCGGACGAGGCGGGTTTTCGCGCCGCGCTGGCGCGCCTTGCGGACGATGCGGCGTTGCGCGCAGCGGTCGGTGCGGAGAATCGGCGCGTCGCTGCCGAGCGCTTCGCCGAATCCGGGATGGTCGCGGGCTATCAAAGCCTCTATGCTCGCGCGCTGGAAGGATATGACGTTTTTACGGGGCGTTTCCTGGGGTCGGACCCCGCCTTCGATTGACAAAGGCGGTCCGGTTCCGCTTACGGAAACGGCAAATGGGGGCTGGCGCGCGGCTGCGCAGCCGGCGGAGAGAAAGAGGTTTATAGTGTTCAAAGGTTTGAAGCCCATCCTTTACGGCGGACGCGAAGTCTGGCCGCTGGTCGAGGGCGGGAAGGGCGTGTCGGCGACCAACCATATGTCGAGCGGCGCCTGGGCCGCGGCCGGCGGGATCGGCACCGTTTCGGCGGTCAACGCCGACAGCTACGACGCCGAAGGCAAGATCGTACCGCAGGTCTATCGCGCTGCGACGCGCCGCGAACGGCACGAAGAACTGGTCCGCTACGCCATCGACGGCGCGGTCGAACAGGTGAAGCGCGCTTATGATCTCGCCAGCGGCAAGGGTGCGATCAACATCAACGTCCTGTGGGAAATGGGCGGAGCGCAGCAGGTATTGGAAGGCGTGCTCGAACGCACCAAGGGGCTGATCACCGGCGTCACCTGCGGCGCGGGGATGCCGTACAAGCTCAGCGAAATCGCCGCGCGGCACAATGTCCATTATCTGCCGATCATCTCGTCGGCGCGCGCGTTTCGCGCGCTCTGGAAGCGCGCCTATCACAAGGTCGCGCATCTGATGGCGGCGGTCGTCTATGAAGATCCGTGGCTCGCCGGCGGGCACAACGGCCTGTCGAACGCCGAAGATCCGCTGAAGCCCGAAGATCCCTATCCGCGCGTCAAGGCGCTGCGCGACACGATGCGCGCCGAGGGGATTTCGGACGAAGTGCCGATCGTGATGGCGGGCGGCGTCTGGTATCTGCGCGACTGGAACGACTGGATCGACAATCCCGAATTGGGCTCGATCGCCTTTCAATATGGCACGCGGCCGCTGCTGACGCAGGAAAGCCCGATCCCGCAGGAGTGGAAGGACCGGCTGCGCACGCTCGACGAGGGCGATGTGTTGCTCCACCGCTTCTCGCCCACAGGCTTTTATTCGAGCGCGGTGCGCAATCCTTTCCTGCGCGATCTCGAAGCGCGGTCGGAGCGGCAGATTCCCTATTCGAAGCAGGAAGCGGGCGACCATGTCGCGCAGCTCGACGTCGGCGTGAAGGGGCGCAATTTCTGGGTGACCCCGCACGACCGCGACCGCGCGCGCGATTGGGTGGCCGAAGGCTATACCACCGCGCTCAAGACGCCCGACAATACGGTCGTCTTCGTCACCGAAGAGGATAGGACGGTGATCCGCAAGGATCAGGCCGATTGCATGGGCTGCCTGTCGCACTGCGGCTTTTCGGCGTGGAAGGACCATGACGATTATTCGACCGGCTACCTCGCCGATCCGCGCAGCTTCTGCATCCAGAAAACGCTGCAGGACATCGCGCACGGCGGCGACGTCGACCAGAATCTGATGTTCGCGGGCCACGCCGCGTTCAACTTCAAGACCGATCCCTTTTATTCCAACAACTTCACCCCGACGGTGAAGGAACTGGTCGACCGGATTCTGACGGGGGATTGATAGATCCTGTCATTGCGAGGAGCGCAGCGACGAAGCAATCCAGAGTGGCGTAGACCGCCCTGGATTGTTTCCTCAGGCTTTCGCAGGGTTGCAATGATGCGGTTTGAGAGGGTGAAGCCATGCGCGAACGCCAACCGGCGGTCTACATCATGGCCAACCGGCGCAACGGGACGCTTTATACGGGCGTAACGTCGAACTTGCTTCAGCGGGTGGCGCAGCATCGCGATGGCCATGGTGGTTTCTCCAATCGTTACGATTGCAAGATGTTGGTATGGTTCGAAATGCACGTGGCTATGGAAACCGCCATCGCCCGCGAAAAGCAGATCAAGGCCGGAAATCGGAACAAGAAGCTGGGACTGATCGAAGCCGACAATCCGCTTTGGCAGGACTTGTGGTTTCAAATCATTGACGGCAGCGAATGACGCTCTGGATTGCTTCGTCGCTACGCTCCTCGCAATGACGAAGCGCTATTATGCTACGTCATTGCGAGCGAAGCGAAGCAATCCAGAGCGGTATGGCGAACCGTTATCGTAGCTCAGGCTAAGCCCACCCCTCCAGCACCTGATCGGGCGGCCGGTGCCCGTCGCACCAGGCACGGATATTGGCGATGACCTTTTCGCCCGACGCCTCGCGGCCCTCGATCGTCGCCGAGCCGAGGTGGGGCAGCAGCACGACATTGTCGAGCGCGAGCAGGTCGGGGTCGACCGCGGGCTCGTGCGTATAGACGTCGAGCCCCGCGCCCGCGATGCGGCCGGTTTTGAGCGCCGCAATCAGCGCCTTTTCGTCGACGATCTCGCCGCGCGCGGTGTTGATCAGATAGGCGGTCGGCTTCATCGCACCGATACGCGCCGCGCTGACCATCTCATGGGTTTCGGCGGTGTGCGGGCAGTGGATCGTGACCACGTCGCTGATCCGAAGCAGCGTGTCGACGCTCGCATGATAGCTCGCGCCCAGTTCCTCTTCGATCGTTTCGGGCAGGCGGCGGCGGTTGTGATAGTGGATCGACAGGCCGAAGGCGCGGGCGCGCCGCGCGACGGCAAGGCCGATACGACCCATGCCGACGATGCCGAGCAATTTGCCGCCGACGCGGTGGCCCAGCATCGCGCTCGGCGCCCAGCCCTGCCATTTGCCCGAGCGCATCAGCTTTTCGCCCTCGGCCAGCCGGCGCGGGACCGACAGGATCAGCGCCATTGTCATGTCGGCGGTGTCCTCGGTAAAGACGCCGGGGGTGTTGGCGACCATGATGCCCTTCGCGCGCGCCGCGGCGAGGTCGATATGGTCGACCCCGGCCCCGAAATTGGCGATCAGCTTGAGCCGGTCGCCCGCGGCGCCGATGATCTCGGCATCGATCTCGTCGGTCACGGTCGGCACCAGCACGTCGCAGTCGGCGACCGCGGCCTTGAGTTCGTCCTTGGTAAAGGCGTGATCGTGTGCCGACAGGGCGACGTCGAACAATTCGGCCATGCGCGCCTCGACCGCCGGCATCAACTGGCGGGTGACGATGACGCGCGGGCGTTTGGGGCGGGATGAATCGGGCATGGCGCCGATAGAGCGCGGCGGCGCGTGGGGGTCAAGAGGGCCAAGCGTGCGCCGACGCAAAAGCCGCTGTGGACGAACGGGGCCGAGGCTGCGGCGAACGGTTGAAAAGCGCCCCCGATTTTGACAAGGCAGAAGGATGACCAGCCGCACGATATTCGCCCTCCTGACGCTGGCCGTGGCGACCGGACCCGCCGCGGCGCAAAGCGATCCCGAACTGCCCTATTGGGCGTCGATCAGCGTCGACGAGGCGCGGATGCGCAAGGGGCCGTCGCCCGATGTGCCCGTCGTGTGGGAATATCGGCGCAAGGATCTGCCCGTCAAAGTGGTCGCGCGCCACGATATCTGGCGCAAGATCGAGGATCCCGACGGGACGCAGGGGTGGATGGCGGCGCGGCTGCTCAGCCGCACGCGCACCGCGATCGTCACCGGCGGCATCCGTCCGATGCGCGAAAAGCCCGACGGCGCCGCGGCGATCGCCTTTCGCGCCGAGGCCGGTGTGGTCGGCCGCATCACCGACTGCAAGGACGGCTGGTGCCTGTTTAACGTGAAGGGCCGCAAGGGCTGGATCGAAACCGACCATATCTGGGGCGATTGATCGCCCGCAACGCAGGACCCCGCAACGCATGACAAAAGGGGCCGGCAGTCGCCCGCCGGCCCCTTCTCTCGTCACCGTTGGCGTTTAGCGCCAGCGGAAGTGGTTGTAATAGACGCGAACGACCTTGCCCGTGCGCACATTGACCAGCAGCAGGTCGTTATAGTGGCGGACATAGGCCAGGTTGCGGCCCGCCTTCGGCACGCCCCAGCGCGCATCATAGTTCAGGCGATAGGTCGGGGCGTAATAGGTCGAACGCAGCGAATTGCCGACCGCGAAGCGATGGTAGCTGAACGGCGCACGCCAGTTCTGGTAGCGATTGTCGCGGCGCCAGTCGCGCTTGTCCTCGCGATATTCGCGCTTCGCGTCGCGCACGTCGCGGTGAGCATCCCGCACATCATGGCGATCGCCATAGCGCTTCGCCTGGTTGAGGTCGCGCTGTTCCTGGCGAATATCCTGGCGATCGCGGGCGAGCTCGCGCGTCTGGGCCTGCGCCACGGCGGGGACCATCATCGCGGCGATCAGGCCGGCGGTGAGAATTTTGCTCTTCATAATGCCATTCCTTGTCTTGCCGTCAGGGGGAGGGGATCTGCCCGATGACAGGGAAAGGATTAGGCGAGTCGATTTGAACGGAGCCGGAATGCCGCGTTTATTTTGAGGACATTAGTGTCGCAAAGTGTCGCGCAGTTTTGAAAATGGCCGCGGCGCGATCGTCGCCATGCTTCGTCATTGCGAACGGCGGAGCCGCGCGGCAATCCAGAGCCGGCATAAACCGCTCTGGATTGCTTCACCCGGCTTTCGCCGGGTTCGCAATGACAGCATCAAGCTGGCTTAAACCAGCTCGACCGCGACCGCGGTGGCTTCGCCGCCGCCGATGCACAGGCTGGCGATGCCGCGCTTCTTGCCGTGGCGCTGAAGCGCGGCGATCAGCGTGGTGATGATGCGCGTGCCGCTGGCGCCGATCGGATGGCCGAGCGCGGTCGCGCCGCCGTGGACGTTGATCTTGTCGTGTGAAATGCCAAGGTCATGCATCGCGAACATCGCGACGCAGGCAAAGGCTTCGTTGACTTCGAACAGGTCGACATCGCCGATCGACCAGCCGGCCTTCGCCAGTACCTTGTTGATCGCGCCGACGGGGGCGACGGTGAAATCCTTGGGTTCCTGCGCGTGCGCGGCGTGCGCGACAAGTTTGGCGACCGGCGTCTTGCCCTTTGCTTCGGCGACCGACTGGCGCGTCAGCACGACCGCGGCGGCGCCGTCGGAGATCGACGAGCTGGTCGCGGCGGTGATCGTGCCGTCCTTGGCGAAGGCAGGACGCAGCGTCGGGATCTTGTCGGGGTTGCCCTTGCCGGGCTGTTCGTCGGTGTCGACGACAACCTCGCCCTTGCGGGTGGTCAGCGTGACGGGCGTGATTTCCGCGGCAAAGGCACCGTCGGCGATTGCGGCCTGCGCGCGTTTCAGCGATTCGATCGAATAATCGTCCTGCGCCTGGCGGCTGAGCTGATAGGCGTCTGCGGTGTCCTGCGCGAAAGTGCCCATGGCGCGGCCGGCGTCATAAGCGTCCTCCAGCCCGTCGAGGAACATATGATCATAGGCGGTATCATGGCCGATACGCGCGCCCGAACGATGCTTCTTGAGCAGATAGGGGGCATTCGTCATCGACTCCATGCCGCCCGCAACGACCAGGTCGATGCTGCCCGCGGCAAGCGCCTCGGCGCCCATGATCACGGTCTGCATTCCCGAACCGCAAACCTTGTTGACGGTGGTCGCCTGCACCGACTTGGGCAGCCCCGCCTTGATCGCTGCCTGGCGCGCCGGTGCCTGGCCCAGCCCGGCGGGCAGCACGCAGCCCATATAGATGCGTTCGACGTCATCGCCGGCAACGCCCGCGCGCTCGACCGCCGCCTTCACCGCGGTCGCGCCGAGATCGGTCGCGCTCGCGTCCGACAAGACGCCCTGCATGCCCCCCATTGGGGTGCGGGCGTAGGAGAGGAAAACGACGGGATCGGTGGCGGTCATGGCAAAAGACTCCGTAGGGGAAAGGTCATCGGTGGCCCGATTAGCGCCTTTGCTGCACTTGCGAAAGGGGGTGGGGTAGGGGGATCGCCCTAAACGATGCGCGTTTCAACTTGAAACCCGCTGCAGAGCGTGGTCAAACAGGCGCAATCATATGGGGAGACGGGTCATGGCCACCGCCATCAAGGAAGATATCGCCAGCGAAACCGCGCGGATGCAGCGCGTGCTCGAAACGCAGCGGGCCAGCTTTACCGCCGCGATGCCCGAAAGCCTGTCGGTCCGCACCGACCGCATCGACCGCGCGATCGCGCTGCTGGTCGATCATGCCGAGGATTTCGCCAAGGCGGTGAGCGAGGATTTCGGCCATCGCAGCCGCGAACAGACGTTGATGACCGACATCATGCCGTCGGTCAGCGCCCTCAAACATGCCAAGAAGCATATGGCGGCCTGGTCGCGCGGCGAAAAGCGCAAGCCCACCTTTCCGCTCGGCCTGCTCGGCGCGAAAGCCGAAGTCGTCTATCAGCCGAAGGGCGTCGTCGGCGTCGTGGCGCCGTGGAATTTTCCGGTCGGCATGGTCTTCGTGCCGATGGCGGGGATATTGGCGGCGGGCAACCGCGCGATGATCAAGCCGAGCGAGTTTACCGAGAATGTCTCCGACCTAATGGCGCGCCTCGTCCCCGACTATTTTGACGAGAGCGAAATGGCGGTATTCACGGGCGGGGCCGACGTTGGCGTCGCTTTCTCGAAGCTGGCGTTCGACCATATGATCTTCACCGGGGCGACGAGCGTCGGCAAGCATATCATGCGCGCCGCGGCGGATAATCTGGTTCCCGTGACGCTCGAGCTGGGCGGCAAGTCGCCGACGTTCATCGGGCGCAGCGCGAACAAAGACCTCGTCGGCCAGCGCGTCGCGCTCGGCAAGATGATGAACGCGGGGCAGATCTGCCTGGCGCCCG
>ERZ778017.1194-NODE-1194-length-27234-cov-5.162074_pt1 | contig 27234 bp, 27 predicted proteins | sample MGYA00375747_ERZ778017 | MGnify/ENA primary metagenome ERZ778017 (study PRJEB29350, sample SAMN05509838) | bioreactor metagenome | biome: bioreactor; material: wastewater | place: South Africa: University of Cape Town | collected 2014-03-17 ...
GCCCACTCAAATGCAGCGGGTCTTGTGCATCCCAAGCGTTACCAGGATGTCGAGGGCGTGTTGCTGGCTGGCATCGACGTCTGGACGACGCTCAACATCCAGCATCTTGAAAGCCTGACCGACGTTGTCGAACGCATCGCCGGAATTACGGTGCGCGAGACCATCCCCGACAAAGTTCTGGAGCGGGCCGACGAGATTGTCGTCGTCGACCTGCCGCCCGAAGAGCTGATCCAGCGCCTCAAGGAGGGCAAGGTTTATCTGCCGGATAATGCGCGCCGGGCGATGGATCAGTTCTTCCAGATGGGCAATCTCACGGCGCTGCGCGAACTGGCGCTCCGCCGCACGGCCGATCGCGTCGACGAACAGATGCTGTCCCAGCTTCGCAGGCAAGGCATCGAGGGACCGTGGCCGACGGCCGAGCGTCTCTTGGTCTGCGTCGGCAACAATGAGTTGGCAGAGACTGTGGTGCGCGCCGCGGCGCGCATGGCGGCGGCACTCAAATCCGATTGGATCGCGATCCACGTCGTGCAAAGCGAACGCGAACAGACGGATCGCGCCTCCATCCGGAAGATGGAAAAAGCCATGCGTCTCGCGGATCGGCTTGGCGCGACCACGGTCCGTCTTCATGCCAAGGACTTGACGTCAGAAGTTTTAGCCTACGCCAAGCGCAATAACATCACGCAGATTATCGTCGGCCGCTCGCGGTTGCGTTTCTTCGATCGTTGGCTCGGAAGATCGTTCTCAACTTCTCTGGTTGCCGAAGCCGCAGGGCCATCCGTCACCGTCGTAGCGCCGGATGCGCCAAGTGCACCGCTGCATCTGCCGTCCCTTCTTCCTGAAATCAGCGAACTCTGGTCAGGAGGCTTGGCTGCCGTCGTTGCGGTTGCAGGCGGTGTCATCGCCGGGAAGATGCTGGAGCAAATGACACGGCTCCCCAATCTCTCGATGGTCTTCTTGCTCGCCGTGCTCATCTGCGCATTACGGTTCGGAATTTTCTCTGCCGTCGCCGCCGCCGTGCTGTCTTTTCTGGCGTTCAACTTCTTCTTTATCGAACCCCGCTACACGCTGACGATCGCTTCACCGTATGAACTTTTCGGCCTTCTGATTTTTCTTGTTGTCGCCGCCGCGACCGGCAGTCTGGCCGGCCGCCTTCGCGAGCAGGCAAACGCCACGCGCGAGCGCGCGGAGGCCACGCAGGCGCTTTATGAATTCTCGGGCAAGCTCTCCGCGGCGACGAAAATCGACGACGTGCTTTGGCTACTCGCCGCCCAGTCGGCTGCTGTGGTCAAAGGCAAGTCGATCATTCTTCTGGAGCAATCCCACGAACTCACCGTCGCGGGCAGCTGGCCGCCGGAAGACACCCTCGGGACAGCCGACTGGGCCGCGGCCCGGTGGGCGCATCGCAATGGCGAACCCGCGGGGCACCTGACAGAGACGATGCCCTCGGCCGTCTATCAATTCCGCCCATTGGTGGCATCGACGGGCTCAGTGGGCGTTCTCGGAGTCGCAGCCGGAGACGAGGAGGACGCGTTACCGTCCGCAACGACCAGCGCGCTTCAGTCGTTCGCCGACCAAGCCGCCATCGCCATAGAACGCACGCGGCTCGTCGAACAGGCCGCCAAGGCTGCGACGGCTGCGGAAAGCGAGCGGCTGCGCGGTGCACTTTTATCGTCTATCTCGCACGACCTCCGCACGCCGCTCGCTTCCATTCTCGGCTCGGCGACAAGCCTGCGCCAGCTTGGCGATCGCATGAGTAAGAAAGACCGTGCCGATCTTCTGGCAACCATCGAAGAGGAGTCGACCCGGCTCTCAACCTTCGTTTCGAACCTCCTCGACATGACGAGGCTCGAAACCGGCGTACTCGACATCCGGCGCGGCTGGGTAGACGTGGCGGATGCCGTTCGCGGCGCCGTCGCCCGAGCCAAGAAGACTTTTCCGACGCGGCGGGTAGAGACGTTCATTCCTGCCAAGTTGCCGCTCATTCGCGGCGACGCGGCTCTACTCGAGCAAGTCATGTTCAATCTGCTCGACAACGCGCACAAGTACAGTCCCCCTCAGTCGGTAACCCGCGTCAGCATAACGCTAGCCACCGGCGGCGCCATCCACATCGTTGTCGCCGACGAAGGCATCGGTATTCCATCCGAAGCGTTGAACAAGGTCTTTGACAAGTTTTATCGTGCGCATGTCGGAGACGGTCGCCAACCCGGCACGGGTCTCGGACTTTCGATCTGCGCGGGAATCGTTACCGCCATGGGCGGCACGATAACGGCGCAAAGTCCCATAGCGAATGGAAAGGGCACCGAGATTTCGATCTTGCTACCGACTGCTGGAGACGGCTCCTCTGAGCGGAATGCTCCTAAGGACGTAGCATGACCGGCGCCCGCATCCTTGTCGTCGACGACGAACCGCAAATCTTGCGGTTTTTGAAGCCGAGTCTGACGGCCGCCGGATACGATGTCATCGCCGCGACAACGGGTAAGGACGCATTGAAGGCCGCTGCTACCCAATCGCCCGACGTGATCCTGCTCGATCTCGGGCTTCCGGATATGGACGGCAAGGATGTCATCAGCGACCTCAGGAGTTGGTCCAAGACACCCATACTGGTGCTTTCGGCACGCGACCGCGAGACTGAGAAGATTGCAGCTTTGGATCTGGGCGCCGACGATTACGTCAACAAGCCGTTTGGAATTGGCGAACTCACTGCGCGCCTGAGAACGGCCCTTCGCCATGCCGCACAGCAAGCTTCAGAGCAGACACAGTTGAAATCCGGTGCTCTTGAGGTGGATGTCCTGGCGCATACGGTGACGCTCCAAGGCGCGCCGGTAAAGTTGACCCCAAAGGAATTTGATTTGCTCGCCATCCTCGTTCGCAACGCCGGACGTCTGCTGACCCACCGCCAGATTCTCTCGGCCGTCTGGGGTTCCGCGCATACCGAAGATCTTCAATACCTGCGCGTCTTCATTGGTCAATTGCGCCAGAAATTGAGAGCTTCGCCCGATGCGCCGGAACTCATCCTGACAGAGCCTGGAATTGGCTATCGGCTGAATACGGAATGAAGTTGATTGCTGGGGGATAACTGGAAATCGACAGATGAAGATAGCCGTAAACTCGGCGTTAGAAGGCCTCATCGCTAATGATCGGGTCTTCCGTTACTGAGACTTGCAGCTATCTTCAAACGTGGCTGCGCGGAGAAAGCGGTAACAGGATCGTGCCATCACGCGTCCATTCGTCAGGCGAAATCAAGAACACACGCACCCAAGGCTGTTTAACAAGGAGATCTTCATGAAAAAGTTGGCTTAGGTCTTTGCGGCTCTGATGCTTGTATTCGGCTCAGGACTCGTTGTGGCGCAGGAGAAAACCGCCGCCACTCTCTACAAAAAGCCTGGCTGTCTCTGTTGTGACGCCTACGCAGACTACCTTCGCGCCAACGGCTTTCACGTCACGGTCGTGGAGCATCCGAACATGACAATGATCAAGAAGACGTACGGCGTTCGCCAAGATCTTGCAGGATGTCATTCAACTGTTATCGGAAAGTACGTCATTGAGGGTCACGTGCCAGTCGGCACGATCAAGCGGCTTCTCGCAGAGCACCCCGACATCAAGGGAATTTCGCTGCCTGGCATGCCACAAGGATCGCCTGGCATGTCGGGGACCAAAGAAGCTCCTTTCGAAGTCTTATCCATCACTGACAAAGATGGACCCGCCCCGGTCTATACGAAGGAGTAGGCCGACGAGGAACGATGGCGTGAGTGGAATGATTTGGGGGATTGGCGCCCTGGGGTTGTTCCACTGTGGTCGTGCTCGCTCTTCTCATCGCCGCGCTGATCGAAGATTTCTTCTGTCAGTGTGGATCGACCAGCGGAGACGAACCGTCCGTCATCAGGATGCGCGGCTGGTGGCTAGAGATCTTCACCCTCTCTGCCCCCGCGATGTCGGATACCGCAAATGCTGCGCAACTGATGTTGAAGTGCAGCTCCGCCCGCGACGGCGTGGAATGACACATGCGGCACAGCAATCCTTCCGCAACAAATATACGTAAGCCCCGGCACCTTCAAATTTTACGGAGAGGGTACCAGACTGACGGAGAGGACAACGGTCGCGGCCGCCAGCAGCACGACGACGATCCACGGTGGGGCGCGCCAGACGGTCAACAATGCAAAGCCGGTGAGAGCGAGAGCGAAGTCCCGGGACTCATGAATGGCGCTGGTCCATACGGGATTGTAGAGCGCAGCGCCGAGAATCCCGACCACGGCGGCATTGGTGCCGCGCATGACGGCCTGAGCGCCGGGCCGCAGGCGCAAAGCATCCCAATACGGTAACGCGCCGATGACGAGTAGCAGACCCGGCAGGAACACGGCCGCAAGGCACAGCGCAGCGCCTAAAAAACCGTTCGGTGTGGGCGTCATGGCGGCGCCGAGATAGGCCGCGAATGTGAATAGAGGCCCCGGCACCGCCTGCGCTGCGCCATAGCCTGCGAGGAATCGATCGGCACTGATCCAGCCGGGCGGGACAACTTGCGCCTCTAGTAGCGGCAGGACGACATGACCGCCGCCGAACACCAATGAGCCGGCGTGATAAAAAGAATTGGCAAGCGCGATCCCATGCGCTCGTGTCAGCGCAGCCAGCAGCGGCAGGCCCGCAAGAAGCGCAAAGAAGATCATAAGCGCGCCTATGCCGACGCCACGTGATACACGAAACGCCAGATGCCCGTTCGGCGCGGCGCCGCCGCTTCGGCACAGCCAGTAGCCGGCAACTCCACCAAGAACGATCGCCGCTATCTGCGCAAACGAGCCACCGAGAAAGACAATCACCATGAGGGCGGCAAGCGCGATACCCGCGCGCGTTTTGTCAGGCGTCAGGGTGCGCGCCATGCTCCACACGGCCTGCGCCACGACGGCGACCGCGACGATCTTGAGACCGTGGATCAGGCTTGTGCCAAGTGGCCCATTGAACGCGGGGGCAGCCAGCGCGAAGGCGATGAGGAGAAACGCCGACGGCAACGTGAAGGCGCACCAGGCGGCCAGCGCTCCGAGCGGCCCTCCGCGCAGCAGGCCGAGCGCGAATCCGATCTGGCTTGAGGCCGGACCCGGCAGAAACTGGCACAGCGCCACAAGATCAGCGAAGTCGGCTTCGCCAAGCCACTTCCTGCGCGTCACGAGTTCATCGCGAAAATAGCCGAGATGCGCTATCGGCCCGCCGAAGGAAGTCAGTCCGAGTTTGAGGAACACGCGGAACACCTCGCCCGGCGATGCGGTACGCGTCTCCGGTTGCAATTCGTCAGCGGCGGGGGCGATTGGGGATGACTTCACGCACCAGCTCCTGCAATTCCTTGCCCGCCGCCCCCAGCGCCTGCACCCCGTAGGGCATTGCCCAATAAATTTGGCGCTGCGAGCCGCCACGCTTGACGATTCGTGACGTCAGATACCTTTGCGCTCCAGCGCATGCAACATCGGATAAAGTGTGCCCGGACTTTCTAATCTGCCCTGCAAGTACGCCGGAAGGGTGATCCGGCGTACTTGGCCCGTCGACCTCATAGCGGCGTCTGAAGGCTGACCATGAACGTGCGCGGCGTTCCGAGGTAAGCGGTGTTCGCGCCAGGGCTTCCGACAATATTGCCGTCGGCAATCGATGAAAAATAATAGACGTCTCCGACGTTGAGCACTTGGAAGCGAGCCGTCACAGGGTGGTTGTTGAGAGTTCCTGTCGCGCGCAGTCCTAAATCGACCGTTGCATAGGGCGGCGCAAACGAATTGTTGGTATTGGTCGCCGCTCTCTCCCCCTCGGCATGAACGGCGCCGGTGAACGCGAGGCCATGGAGAATGGCCGGATGGTAATCCAAGGCAATATCAGTTTTGACGAACGGGACACCGACAACCAGTCCGTTTTCAGTTAACGGGTTGCCGGTATCCTGCAGTCTCGCGTCGATGTAGGTCACACCGCCGAACACCGAAAGATCCTTGGTAATATCGCCCTGAACGAAGAACTCGGCGCCAAGGTTGCGCTGTGTGCCGACCACCCCGAAAATGTTCGAATCCGGATCGGTCGCCGCAAGCGGACGCGTCATGCGAAAGACATCTACGGTCGCGAGCAGGCTCGGCGTGATGGCGTATTTGATGCCAAGCTCGTACTCCTCGTCATGATAGGGAGCGAGAAACTGGTTGACGTTGGCTGTCCCGGCCGGAGCTGCCTCGCCGGGTTCGACACTGTTGGCGTATGTCGCGTAGGCCGTGATGTTTTGGACAGGTTTATAGATCAGGCTGACGGTAGGACTGACGATGCCGTTGGCGTCGTTTTCACTGTTCACGGCACCGGTTTTTGAATAGCTCTCTGAGTGCAGGAAGGAGGTGCTGACGACGCCTTGCACCGCCCATTGATCGTTGAAATGGAATGTGTCGCCGGTGACGATCGTCTGGTTGGTCAAGACTCCGGATTTGTATTGTCCGCCATTGTGCGGGATGGGTTGTGTCGGGAAGACCACCGGGTCAGCTAGGTTCGCGCTGCCGAGCACGGTGGCTATGGAGTTCCTGTAAGAATACTGACCGTTGATGTATCCGTTAGTGCCGATCGTCAGCTCGTTATTGAAACCGGCCCAGTTAAAACGTCCGTTTAACGACGCGGTGTTGCTGCCAATGGTAAAATGCGGAACCGCGTTGAAGTTTTTTGTAACCGTATAATTCCCGAGATTGTCCGTTAGCGTATTGGTGATGCCGAACAGGTTGCGGACGGCATTCTGATAAAGGCCGCCAATCTCGAAATTCCAATCGTTGTTGATCCTGTGCTTGATCTTGACGAGGCCCGTATCGGTGATGAGGTCCGTACCCGCGCCCGGTTGCCCGTAGCCAAGCCTGGTCGAATCGACAGCTTTAGGCAGTACTGGGAAGTTCGGTTTGCCGAAATAGACGAAGCTGCCCGGAAGGCCGGTGACGTTGGTTTCATAATGGCTGAAATTCGTTTCGATGACGGTGTCGTGGTCGAGATGAAAATCCAGGGCGCCGCTCGCGAGCGTCCGGTTCGTTTCGCTTTCCGGCGCGTAGCTCTCGCCTTCGCCATGAACGATATTGATCCGGTAGCCGACCCTTCCATCACGCGTGCGGCCGCCCGCATCGAGGTTCTCTGTAAACACTGAATTGGAATCGTAGCTCTCCGTGAACTTCGCAAACGTTGTGTCGGTCGGACGTTTCAGCACGTAGTTGAACACGCCAGCCGGCGTAGCAGGTCCGTAAAGCGCACCGGCCATGCCGTTCAGCACCTCTATGCCAGCGAGATTTTCGGCTGGAATGGCGGTTGTGCCGATGATGTTGAGGCCGTCGAGCCGTGTAGCCTGAACGACGCTGCCTTGGAAACCGCGCGACTGAGGGCGCGAGACCTCAAAACCTTGCTGGTTCCTGATCTCGACCGAAGGAAGCATGCGCAGAGTGTCGTTCACGGTCTTCAACTGCAGGTTTTCCATCAGATCCTGAGGAACAGCGGTGACCGAAAACGGGGTATCGAGCACCTTCTGACTTCCGAGAGGCCCCATGCTAACGACGTCGGGATTGTATTGGGGGTTGGTCGCAGCGTTATGGACGCCCACAACTTGGCCGCTCGTTTGTGCGCCGGTCGGTGGTGCGGGAGTGGATTGTTGCGCGGTCAGCTTCTTCTTATCTTTTGAGGGATTTTTTTGCTTAGATGCATTCTTGCGATGCGGACCGGTTTTTGACTTTGCGACATTGACTGTGACGGGCGGTAGAGGCGTCTCCTGAGCGTGGGCAACCCCGACAGCCTCCGAAACAAAACCCGCCAACAAAATACCGGCCGCAACCACACGCTTCATTGTTTTCAGCCCCCGCTAAATTTCTCTATTGGCTCCGCAGAGGATTGATAGAGATACATGGATCGTTATATCCATACGACTATACCGGGTATTCGCGATATCTCTTTTATGCAACAGCAGAACCTTCGCGTGGAATCCCATCTGTCTCCGCTATGCGATCATCGGAAACATCTATAATCAGCGGACAGCAGGTCGGTGCTGCGCGTTTGGAAATGCGGCTGCTGGAACAAACGGTCGTTGAGGCGCTCGCGATAAATTGGGACGGGAGAGAGCGTGCGTCTCAGATCATCCACCCAGCGACGTGGATCGAAGTGACCGCAATGTCGTCACCGAGACTTGAGCAAGCATCCTAATACACGTGACGTGACGACGGCATTCGGCACAGGATGAGGTGCTCAAGGAGCTTTCCGCCGCCGACAGGGAGAGGTCACGGCGAGTCGTCTTTTTAATTGGAAAATGGGGCAGTTGCCTGACGCTCGGTGGATACCGGGATCAGCAACTTGCTAAACTGGCATTCCGAAGGTATGTTATAAGTACTGGGCTCGAGTTTTATTATTTCAATTAGATTTTATAGGCGTTGCGATGCAACTTACGCTCCACGCGGATTATTCCCTGCGCGTTCTGATGTATGCGGGATTGAAGGGGAACGAACTCGCTACAATCTCTGAAATATCAGAGCGCTTCGACATCTCGAAAAGCCACATCATGAAGGTAGTGCATCAGCTCGGCCAACTCGGCTATATTGAGACGGTCCAGGGCAAGAACGGCGGCTTTCGGCTGTTACGCAAGCCAAGTCAGATCAACATCGGCGCCATCATCCGAGACGTCGAACAAGAACTTCGCGTCATGGGATGTCTCCAGAAGCCTGGCTATTGCCGCATCCAGCCCGCGTGCATCCTTCGGCGCGCATTGCAGGAGGCGACGAACGCGTTTCTGTCCGTGCTTGACGAGTATTCGCTCGAGGATCTGATTCGGCCTACGCGTCCTCTTCATAGGCTCCTCGGTATAGAAGACCCGTCTCAATTCATCCGCACAGACCAGTGAAGACTGCCAGAGGTGACGCTTTGGCCGGCCCATAAACATACATATGAATTGCATGTTATTGGAGATCGGGTATGGAGAAGCATCGAACGTGGACGGACGAGCTTTTCATGAACTGGCGGCTTTTTTCCCAGCGATTATCGGTGTTGCTGGCCTTTGTAGCTTCGGGCGCGACGCTCAGCATAGTGATCATTATCGCGCTGACCCGCTCGACGCCGCTCAGCCTGCATCAGATCACAGGCCCTTTGAACAGCGCAGTGGCCGTGGTGCCGGTCGCTCTGGACGGCGTTTCCGGTTTACCGCGGCTCTTTTCGAAAGATGGGGAAGGGCGACGCTGGGCTATCGTCGGTAGCGCCTTGCTCGAAGTTGGGTTGGTGAAGGCAAGCATACCGGCTCTCAAGCTCGCGGTGGCTGCCGATAAAAACAATACGACGCTTCATGTCGCTTTGGGAGAAGCATTGGCACTTTCGAATAACGGATGGATCACCGAATCTGCGAAAGACCAATTCGATATCGCCATCAAGGCAGACCCCAACGATTTGATCGCAAGATTCTATATGGCGCATTGGTTGTTGCAGACGGGAAAGGCGAAGCTCGCCCTCGTCAAATGGGTTGGCCTGATGCGGACGGTTGGCGACGACAAGATTTGGTATGATCGACTGTGGGAAGTGATGCCGAAGGCCGCGGATCAGATCGGCGTCAGCAGGCTCGCTTTAAAAGCGCTTTGCACCGCGAGTATGTGAGGAGGCTTTAGCCAATCGTACGGAAAGGCGACGTGCAAAGTGACGCGGGATTAAAAAACATTCATTTCATATGTTGCTTTTCTTCTGTGCGAGCGTAAAACCGCTCACACTTGTCAACCAGCGAAGTTCGGAGGGGCGCGTATATGGACCAAAACTCACCAAAAGAGTCCATTTCATTCGGAGAGTCCGATGCGCGACGCATCAATTTTTTGGACTTTAAACATTCAAATTATATGAATGTTAAGACAAGACGGGGCCGACTAGGCGCATTGCTCACTGCTGTTCTTGCTCTCAGTGCCGGAGTTTCTTGGTCCACGCCGTCCGCGATGGCGGCTTCATATCACTTCAAGATGTCGATCGAAGATACGACCCTCACGCTCGTAGGAAAGCAAACGTTTCACACGTTCTCCTTCAACAGTCAGACGCCGGGCCCGCTCATTCATGTGGCGGAAGGTGACGATGTAGACGTTGAGGTCGAGAACAACACGACCCTGCCGCACACGATCCATTGGCACGGTCTGTTTCAACGTGGAACCTGGAAAAACGACGGCGTTCCCGACATCACGCAGAAGGCGATCGCGCCAGGCGAAAGCTTTACGTATCACTTCAAGGCCGAGCCGTCGGGGACGATGTGGTACCACTGCCATGTCAACGTAAACGAGCACGTCTCTATGCGTGGGATGTGGGGCCCCATCGTTATCGATCCCAAAGACCCGCTGCCGATCGAAAAAGAAGTCACCAAAGACTACATTATGATGTTCTCCAGTTGGGTTTCCAAGTGGGGGGACAAGCCCGGGCAGGGTGGCATTCCGGGAGACGTTCCCGACTTCTTCACGATCAACGGCAAGGCGTTCCCAGACACGCAACCATTGCGGATCAAGAAGGGCGACGTCATCCGTATTCGCCTCATCGGCGCCGGCGATCATCTGCATTCGGTTCACATTCACGGGCACGATTTTCTAGTGTTTGCGAAGGATGGTCGCCCGCTCGCCAACCCTTATCTGGCGGACACGATCCTGTTTGGCCCCGGTGAGCGCTACGATCTCATCCTGCGCGCCGACAATCCCGGTATTTGGATGGTCCACGACCACATCGATAGCCACACCGTAAACGGCAAGAACCCGATGGGCGGCATGATGACGACGATCGAATACGCCGAGATTCCGGTGAAGGAACAGTCGTTCTACACGTGGAAAGACAAGAAGTTCGTCCCGAACTTCTTCTACGAGGAATCACTGAAAAAGCCCTACGGGATGTACGACAACGACGCCTTGAAAGGCGTTCCGGCGCCCTGATTCTCGACGGAGGAATAAATGAAACGCCTGTCACTAGCAGTCGCAGGATTAGTTGTCCTGTTCGCCGGAAAGGCTTTCGCTGGCGGACTCGATCCAACCTGCTCATCCTGCCATGCGCTCACGAAGCCGACCGACACGTCACTAGATCGGTTATGGACGCGTAAGGGGCCTGATCTTTGGTACGCCGGAAGTAAGTTCAACGCGGATTGGCTTACGGCATGGCTGCAAAATCCAAAGCCGATTCGTCCCGCGGGCTACCCTTATTTCAAGACGATCATGACCGGTCCCGACCACGATTTGCCGGACCCGTCGAAGATCACCCCGCATCCGAAACTCGATAAGGCTGCTGCAGAAGCCGCAACGGCCGAGTTGATGAAGCTCAAAGCTCCCGCGGATCTCGTTACCGCCGGTGCTTTCAAAGGCGAGAAGAGCGGAGCGCGGATGGGCGGTCTCTCGTTCAAAAAGCTTCGTGGCTGCATCGCATGCCATCAGGGCGAAGATGGAAAGGGCGGATTATCAGGTCCGGAACTCACGGATGCAGGCGCACGTCTGCAACCAGACTTCATCGCAGCCTACACCGCCGATCCGCAGAAGTTCGATCCGCACATCTGGATGCCGAAACTCAGTCTGAAGGACAAGGATATCCAGCGCCTTACTGCATATCTCGTGAGCTTGGGAGGTCACCCATGAAAATCCGAATGGCGTTGGGAATCGTCGCCGCCGCTTTCTTTGCACTGCCTGGAAGTGGACACGCCGAAGTTTCCGCTGAGAAGCTCTACGGAACGTATTGCGTCCAGTGCCACGGGCTGAAGCGTAACGGTACCGGGGTCAATCTGCCTGGGCTTTCGACGAAGCCGCGCGATCACACCGATACGAAGGGCATGGGTGAGACGCCCGACGACGAGCTTTTCAAGGCGATCAAGGAAGGCGGGCTCGCCGTCAACAAATCCGTCTTGATGCCGAACTGGGGCGGCGTCCTATCGGACGACGAAATCAAAGAGCTCGTCAAATATCTCAGGGTCGTTTGCCACTGCGGACATTGAGAGCTGCAACACTATTGTAAAACTTAGGGAGACGAGAATGACGGGTCTACGTTACGGAAAGGCAGCGCTGATCGTCAGCGGTGTGGCAGCGCTATTTACCGCTGCGACTGCTATGTACAGCGCGGCCGAGGCCAAGACCGTAAAGATCGAACTGACTGTCAAGGAGACTCAGGTTCCGATCGACAACCAGGGCCATACCGTGCTCGGCTGGACCTATAACGGTCAAGTGCCAGGCCCGCTGTTGCGAGCGACCGAAGGCGACACGATCGATTTCACGCTCATCAACGATGCCGCCAATAAGAAATCGCATTCCATCGATTTCCATAGCGCGCGGACTGATGTCCTCGGTGACTTTGCACCTATTAAGCCGGGAGAAAAGAAGTCCTTCAAATTCACCGTCGATAACCCAGGGATTTATTTCTATCACTGCGGCGCCGATCCGATGATCCAGCACATTGCACGCGGCATGGTCGGGGCGTTTATCGTCGACCCGAAGGACCCCAATGCGATGCCGAAGGCGGACCGCGAGTACGTTCTGATCGAGCATCAGACATTCGATAATCCCGAAGACATCAAGGCCATGATGGCGAACCAGTGGACGCATGATCAGTTCAATGCCACGCCATTCGAGTACGATCCGGTTCACGATACCAACGCGACGCAGACGCTCGAAGCCAAACCCGGCGAGCGCGTTCGCATCTATTTCGTCAACGCAGGACCGAACGAATTCTCAGGCTTTCACCCGATTGCCGGCATTTGGGACAAGGTCTATCCGTCGGGAAATCCGAAGAATGTCATGACGGCGATGCAGAACTACACGGTTGCACCGGGTGACGCGGCGATCTTCGACATTATTTCCCCGAAGGAAGGCGCCAATGCGCTCGTCAACCATTCCATGCGTGCAGCGCTCTCGGGTGCAATTGCGGTGTTGATGATCAGCAAGGATGCCGATCCCTCAATGGGGCATGGAGATAAAATTCTCGTACGCTGACGCTGGGTAGTGTGATGCGAGTTGCCGATTAAGTAAGTCTCGGCAGAGTCAGACACATAGTCCTCGCATTCAACGGGGGTGGATCGCTTGCGACCCACCCCCGATTTGCGTTTGGGCGGCTTCACTGAGCTTGTGGCGGAAGCTCAGGCTAACAGTCTGGGAACCGCTAAGGCACGTTGAGAGTGGGCGGCGGCGGATTGTTGCGCCAGCAAGGGTAAGAATCATAAACGGTTGCGGGTAAGGTGAGCGAACCGATAACCTCGGTCTTCCGAAACAAGTTTTGGTCATCCCGTATGCGAACGCTGTTCGAACCCCGGCTAGGACAGCAATGCTGAGCAAGCTGCTTTCTGTTGGCAGCTTTACGCTGCTCTCGCGCATGACAGGTTTCATCCGCGATGTGCTGATGGCGTGGATTCTCGGCAAGGGACTCCTATCGGACGCCTTCCTCTTCGCATTCCTGTTCCCGAATTATTTCCGCGCCATTTTCGGCGAAGGAACGATCAACCCTGCATTTCTGCCGCGCTATGCAGCTCTCTATGCCAAAGGCGAGGCACAAGCGGCCGCGAGTTTCGCAAACCAGGTCTTTTCCTGGCAGCTTGCGGCGCAGGCTGTGCTCCTCGTTGGCGCGTTGGTCGGCATGCCGCTGCTCGTGCATGTGTTCGTGCCGGGATATACGGCCGATCAGCTTGTGCTCACGGCGGACTTCGCGCGCATCACCTTCCCTTATCTGATCCTCACGGTCGTCGCGGTTCAACTGTCGGCGATGCTCAACGCGATCGGAAAATTCTGGGCCGCCGCCGCGTGGTCGAACTTTCTCAACCTCGCGATGATCGCCACCCTTCTCGCGTCGAGCTGGTTTCCGAATGCCGGATACGCCGCGGCGTGGGGCGTTCTGCTCGGCGGCGTGCTGCAACTCATCTTCATTGTCTGGGCCGCACGGCGCGACAACCTTTCGGTATCCATCGCACCGTTGCGATGGACACCCGAGATCGCCGAATTCTTCAAAGCTTTGGGAATCGTCATCCTCGGCGCTGCCAGCGTTGTCGTCGCCCCGCTGATCGACTTCTTCATAGCGAGCTACCTCGCCAGCGGCAGCCGGACGGCGCTTTATTACGCGGATCGCGTCAATCAATTGCCGCTGGGCGTTCTCGGAATTGCGTTGGGAACGGTGCTGCTGCCGGAAATGTCCGTGCGGCTGGCGCGCAACGATCGATCCGGTTCGGACTCCGCTCAAAACCGCTCGGCCGCGCTTACGCTGCTGCTGACTCTACCATTCGCCTGCGTGTTTATCGCAATTCCCGACACAATAATGCGGGCATTGTTCGCCCACGGCGCGTTCGATGCGCATTCTGCCGATCTCGCGGGGGCGGCGCTCGCCGCCTACGGCGCGGGTTTGCCGGCGATGGCGCTCGTACGCATCGTCGCGTCGACCTTCTACGCGCGGCACGACACGCTGACGCCCGCGCGCGCGACCGTGACCTCGATCGTCTTGAACATCTTGCTGAAGGTCGTCTTCGTCTGGGGACTTGGCTGGGGTGTTGCAGGCGTTGCACTGGGCACGGCGCTGGGTGCTTGGATCAACGTCGGTATTCTGACGTGGTTCGGCCGAAGCCGTGATCTCCTGGCGATCGAATCTATTTTTCTGCGAGCTTTGGGACCGGTCCTCGTCGCCGCCATCGTCACCGGAATAGGGGCTTGGATCGGGGCCCGGTTTGGCGCGTCCCTGTTGCCCGGCCAATTTGCGGACATAGCAGCCTTGATCGGCGCGATGATGTGCGCCGGCGTGGCCTATGTGTTAGGCGTGTTCCTGTTCCGCTCGCGACTTCCCCTCGGCAAGTTTGCCGAATGACGCAAACTACGGCAGTGGTCCGCTCTGGAACAGCGTCACGCGCAATCCTCCGTGCGAAACCGAACCGGACGGCGGCGCGAACGGAAGCATCGTCGCCTTGGCGAGCGACGTCTCGCTCGTAATCAAGCCAACGCGCCAACCTGAGAACCGGTCGCGCAGGACTTGGCCGAGCGAGCGGTAAAGCGGATGGAGGCTCTTTTGCTCTCCTATTCGGGTTCCGTATGGCGGATTGACGATAACGAGGCCGGGCGGCCCGCTCGGAGCGGTGAGATCCGAAATCGCGAGCTGTTGGAAATTGGTTATATCGGCAACGCCCGCGCGCTCGGCGTTGGCACGGCTCATGGTAATGGCGCCGGCATCGCGGTCGCTTCCGTAAAATCTAATTGTCGGCGTGACGGCATTGCCTTCGACGCACAGCCGCCCCCAAGCCGCTTCATCAAAAGTTGCCAGCTGCTCGAACGCAAAATGCCGCGAGCGCCCAGGCTTGAGCCCCGCCGCGATTTCGGCGGCCTCGATGACGAACGTACCCGACCCACACATCGGATCAACGACGGGCACGGTGCCATCATATCCGCACTGACGGAGGAACAGGGACGCCATCGTCTCGCGCATCGGCGCTTTGCTGACAGCTTCCTTGTGGCCGCGCTTGTGCAGCAATTCACCCGATGTATCGACCGCAACCGTGCAGAGATCGTTTTCGATGCGCGCCTTGATGCAAACGTCGGCGTCGGGTGACGCGGGCGCTCCGAGTTCTTCTCGGATCGCGCGCTCAATGCGCTCGGCCGCGGCTCCCGAGTGATAGATGCGAGAGCTCTTGCAAGACGCCTCGACTCGAAAGGGCACATCCCGGCGTAATACATCGCCCCAGGCTACTCGCCGTGCGCGCTTGTCGAGCTGCGCGAGGTGCAGGACCCGGAACGCTGCGATACGAGCGAGCACGCGACCGGCGCCGCGAAGCTCAAGGTTCGCACGCCAGACTTCCGGCCAGTTCCCCCGGACGGTGACGCCGCCCGTGATGGCCGTCGCTGCGCGAAAGCCGAGCGCCCGAGCCTCGGCGCAAAGCGCGGACTCCAAGCCCGGGGCCGCCACAAGGAAAATCTCGAAATCATCGTTAGACGTCATCCCGTCTGCATATCTGGAAGACGTGCGGACATCGACAGCTTTCTCGCCGCGCCCGCTGGCTGCCGCGGCTCTTACGGATAGAGCCCCCGCTCCTGCCGCGCCGTTAGGATGCGCTCGCAAGCGACGACGAAGGCTGCGGTACGCAGCGAGATGCTATTGCGCTCCCCATAGAGCCACACCTTACGCAACGCCTCGACCAACAACGTATCAAGCCGCGCATTGATCTCGCTTTCTTTCCAAAAGAAGTTCGAGAAATCCTGCACCCATTCAAAATAGCTGACGGTCACGCCGCCCGCGTTGCAGAGGATATCCGGCACGACGAGAATACCGCGATCGGCAAGGACATCATCGGCCGCGGCAAGCGTCGGGCCATTTGCGCCTTCGAGTACGAGCTTCGCCTTTATCCTTTGCGCGCGCTCGGCGGTCAGCTGACTTTCGAGAGCCGCGAGAATAAGGATGTCGCAAGGCACATCCCAGAACGCATCGTCGTCGGCTGGCGAGCCGCCAATGCCATGACCGGCGCGGTGGCGAGCGAGAAGGTCTTCGACATCGACGCCCTTGTCGGTGATGAGCGTGCCCCATTGATCCTGAACCGCGACGATCTTTGACCCGGCGACCGCGAAAAGTTCGGCAGCGGCCGAACCGACATTGCCGAACCCTTGAAGCGCAACGCGTGCCCCTTCAAGCTCAAGCCCCAATCTCTGCGCAGCTTCACGTCCCGTAACGTAGACGCCGCGGCCCGTCGCCTTGACGCGGCCGAGCGAGCCCCCGAGGTGAACAGGCTTTCCCGTGACCACACCCGTCGAGGTGAATCCGACATGCATCGAATAAGTGTCCATCATCCATGCCATCACCTGGGCGTTCGTATTGACGTCGGGCGCTGGAATATCGCGCTTCGGTCCGATGATGATTGCGATCTCGCTGGTATACCGCCGGGTTAACTTCTCCAGCTCGTGACGCGAAAGCGTTCGCGGATCGACTCGGACCCCGCCTTTAGCGCCGCCAAACGGCAGGTCCATCGCTGCGGTCTTGATGGTCATCCACGCCGCAAGCGCCATCGTCTCCTCGAGTGTCACGCTTGGATGAAAACGCAGGCCGCCTTTGCCCGGCCCGCGAGACAGGTTGTGCTGGACTCGGAATCCTTCGAAATGTCTGACCGATCCGTCATCCATCTCGATCGGGATGTCGACGATAAGAGCACGCTTTGGGTGCTTGAGCGTTTCAACCCAACGTCCGAGGCGGCCGAGATAAGGCGTCACCCGATCGATCTGGGTGAGATATGTTGACCAAGGACTCTCGGTTGAAGGAGCGGTGTAAGACAATCGGGGAGAAGATTTCTCGGCCTTCATTGGACTCCGCCTGATTAGATTGCCGGTCTGTCGGACGAATTTCCGTGTCGGAATTGGCTCGCCGTCTGTGTACGGTAACGCTCGAACGTCTCGATCGCTCCGTTATGGAAACCGCCTGCCGCGCCACGCGTTTTGTTTCAAATGCCAGGAGTTTCCCAATGCTGACCCTCTATTATTCGCCCGGTGCGTGTAGCCTCGCCGATCATATCGCCCTTCACGAGGCAGGTGAGAAGTTCAACCTCGTGAAGGTCGATCTCAAGTCACACAAGTTGGAGGATGGGCGGTCCTTTTTTGAGATCAATCCTAAAGGTTACGTCCCGGCGTTGCAGCTCGATAGCGGGGAAATTCTAAGCGAAAATTTAGCCATTCTGGCAATGATCGCAGACAACCATCCCGCATTGATGGCGCCAGGACAATTCGGCCGCTACAGGCTTTTGGAGATGCTTGCCTACATCTCGACAGAAATTCATAAAGCCTTCAAACCGCTTTTCGCCGCCGGTTCCACTGACGCCGACAAGAAGAAAGCAGCCGATACGATTTCACAACGGTTGCAATTCATCTCGTCACAACTCAAGGGTCCTTACCTCTTCGGTGAGGAAATGACCGTCGCAGACGCATATCTGTTCGTGATGCTGCTTTGGTCGCAAAAAAATAAAATATCGCTGCCGGAGAAATTGAAGTCTTTCATCGAGCACGTAAAAGCCCGGCCGACGGTGCAGGTCGCGCTGAAGCATGAAGGACTGATTTGAGCCAGGGCGACATTGGCGCTGCGGTTATGCGGGCATATCCGTCGTCGTCTGGCTCGGCCACGGCGGAAGCGGTGGCAATCCCAGAATTTCACGCACCGGACCGAACGACCGGCGATGCACGGGCGAGGCTCCGAGTACTTTCAGCGCGGCCAGATGATCGCGCACCGGATAGCCCTTGTGCTTTGAAAAACCATAGCCGGGATAGTCCGTATCGAGCTTGCACATCAGGGCATCGCGCGCGGTTTTTGCAAGAATGGAAGCTGCGGCGATCGTCAGGCACTTGGTATCGCCCTTGACGATGGCCTGCTGCGGAATTGGGAGATCTCTGATGCGCCGTGCATCGATCAGAATATGCTCGGGTCTGGCGGAGAGCCCTTCGACCGCGCGGCGCATCGCCAGCAGGCCCGCCCAATAGATATTGATTGTGTCGATCTCACCAACTTCGGCGAACCCGACGGACCACGCAACCGCCGTGTGCTTGATCTCCGCGGCGAGACGTTCACGCGTCTCAGCGTCGAGCTTCTTGGAATCGTCAACGCCGGGTATTCGCGCCCCTGGAGCGAAGATCACGGCCGCAGCAGACACTGGCCCTGCAAGCGGACTCATGCCGGCTTCATCGACACCCGCGATCGCCTGCACGCCGGTGGCCCAAAGAGCCGTCTCATAGCGCAGCAACTTCCGCAGCCGCTGACCTTCGGCTCGATTGTCAGAACGCCGCCTCGCAATAGCGTCGAGGATTGCCCTCGCGCCCGGGCGCGGATCGGCTGCGAGTGCAGCTTCCGTTGTGGCGTCGAGCGGGCGGCCTTCGACCAGATAACGATGCCGGATCTGGGTCAACGTAAGTCGGGTCACGCGCCTCGCCTAAGTCTCGTGCAGCTCTTTTGAATGAACCCGAATAAAGCGACACCTGGGCTGAAGAAAGACCGATGTCCGGTCTAGGATATGAAAAAGCCCGGGCCACGGGAAGGGCTCGGGGCTTAGCGTTTGGATATTCGATACAATAGCGGCCGCATCGTTCCCATAGCGGGCAGCAACCGGTCGCGGCACGTTACCGGTCGCCTAGCCACCTGCAGAACCGTCTCGGGCAGGCGTCTTGAGCTTGTCGAAAGGCCGGACCGAACTCGCCTGCGGTCCCATCGGCCCCTCCGATGTCGCACGCGTCACTTGAACCATCATGCCGACTTCCAACGCATCGAAATCGCCGCCAATCACCGCGTTACGGGTGAAATAAAGCTCCGGAGAATTATCGACTTCGACAAAGCCGTAGCTCTGCTCTGGAAATAATCCGACGATCATGCCGTTCGCGGCGACATTCTCGTGCCGTTTCACACCCTGATCTTGCCGGCCGGCGATCTTGTCGAGCTGCCGCTCCACGGCCGTGAAGGCGTTATTGAGCACGGCAGTATGATCGTCTTTCATCTCGCGACGCTCCTGTGTGTCCTTGCCGATCACGAGACTCCTGTTCGGGATCTCAACCTCCACCGAAACAGCGAGCGGAACTTTGGCGCTCTCGGAGCCGCGATAAGGAACATCGACGACGACCCGGCAACCCGTGATCCTCGGATGCTTTCGCTCCAACGAAGTTGCGCGGTCGCGAATGAGGGTATCGAATGCCGGAGAACTCTCGATACCTTTGTAAGTGATTTGAAGCGGTTTTTGCACGGCTATCCTTGATTAACGACCTAAGCAGGACCGATACGCAAGCTGTTGCAGCATCCGCACTGAACAGCACTTATCTCAGCGGCTTCTCGCTTCCGCCGCCGAGCTTGGTATCGTGCAGCGCGATTTCTTCGCGGACCGCCATCAGGGCAATTTGTACTGACGCGAGCGGGCCGAGCGCGTCGATTGAAATCGGCCCGTTCTTGACGCTCTTCGATGCCAACCGCTCGATTTCCTCGAGCCTCGTCTTTTCAAGAGCTGCTTCCAGACCGTGAATTGGTCCGCGCTCGGAGTTTTGCGCAGTCATCGCTTTTAGTTCCTCATAAGCCACTGACCGTGAGGCGCGGCGCGTTTAACGTGAAGGATTGGATGTCGGAGGCGATCCGGGATTGCCGGGGTTTGCATTTTGCCCAGGCGTGGATGCGCCCGACTGGCCGGATGCATTTCCGGGAGGCGTGCTACCGGGCGACGTCGTTACGGAAGAAGATTTGCCGCTGCTGCCGGAACTCGCACCCGCTGAACTTCCGGGGGGAAGATCCGGTGGAGTGGGTGACGTCATCGCAGGCGACGTAGGCGATACGCGTGCATTATTTTCGCTTCCCGGTCCGACCTTGCCCGGCTTGGCGGTTACTCCGGGCGCCGTAGTCTCATTCGCCGAAGGATGAGGCGATTGCGCGGAAACTTGGGACGCTGCAAAAAGCGCAGCGGCTGAGATTGCAATGACGAAGGGTTTGGCTTTCATAGCGGCTTCCTTTGCCTTAGCCGTTTGAATTGAAACGCATCTGCAACGGCTGATGTTCCCGCTGCCCGATGCGGCCGCCATCGGTGCCCGTGGGAAATGGCCAAGCCCCTCGCTTTTCCGTCGCGAAGCACCTATTTCTGGGCCAATGGCCCAACGTACCGGAAGTGCTGACCTACCCTTGCACAACGGCCGGGTGCCGCCTTGGCTCGCAAGCCGCATGGCGATGCTCGGCGCGGTGATATGCGAGGCTATTGTTCACCATTATGGCCGCGACGAATTTTTGAAGCGGTTAGCCCATCCGTTTTGGTTTCAGTCCTTCGGTGCCGTCATGGGCATGGACTGGCACTCCTCCGGAATCACGACCAGCGTCATTGGCGCCTTGAAGCGCGGTCTTCAGCCGAAGGGGAATGAACTCGGCATTCATGTCTGCGGCGGACGTGGCAAGCACTCACGGCAGACCCCACACGAACTCGATGCTCTCGGTATGCGCGTCGGCTTCGATGCCGGTAAACTGACCCGCGCAAGCCGCTTGGTCGCCAAGGTCGACAGCGCCGCGGTTCAAGATGGCTTCGATCTCTATCTTCACGGATTTTTCGTTACGGATGACGGCAAGTGGACCGTCGTCCAGCAGGGCATGAACGGCACGAAGCGGCAGGCGCGGCGTTACCACTGGAATTCGGAAACGCTGACGAACTTCGTCGAAGAGCCGCACGCGGCGATTGACGGCCCGGATCAGGGAAACATCATCAATCTCACCGATCGGCGTGCGGAGCAGTCCCGAAAGGCGCAGATGGATCTTTTTCGCGATCTTGGACTGGATCGCATTGCTGAAGAGTTCGCGGCGATGACCGGTAAAAAGACCGGGCAATTGTCCTTGCCCCACCTCGTCATGCCGGCCCATCACGATGTGCGTTCGAGCGATGTCTTCATCCGCCGTTTGCACGGGACGCTCGCGGCGGCGGCGGAACGCGGCCCCGTTGATTTTTCCGAGTTGCTGTTGACGCCCGGTATCGGTGCGCGCACGGTGCAGTCTCTCGCCATGGTCGCGGAGGTCGTGCACGGTGCGCCCTATCGTTTTCGCGATCCGGCGCGCTTTTCGCTCGCGCATGGTGGGAAAGACCGCCATCCGTTTCCGGTGGCGACGCGCGTCTATGACGAAACGATCACGGTCATGAAGAGCGCGATCCAGCGCGCCAAGTTGGGCAACGAGGAGACTCTGCAGGCATTGCGGAGACTGGATGATCAGGCTCGACGGCTTGAACGCGTCGCGACAGGCCCGACGTTACAAACACACATTCAAAGTGAAATGGCCCACTCCGCGGAATTCGCAGGTCGATCCGTTTTCGGCTGGGAAAGTCCGGAAAAGAAGAAGCCGTCGGTCAAGACGGCTTCCTGAATCGATTTTATCGGATGTCGACCCAAACACCGTGGCGCCAATATCCGCGGCCAGCGTGCTCGCGCCAACGATAGTGATCGCTGTGTCGCCATTTCCAATTGTCGGGATAAATGTGAACTTTCACGTCGGATCCGTAGGTGGGGCGGCCGTGAACATGCCAGCAATCGCCGTCGTCGTTGCAGACAATCGCGGCCGATGCGCCCGTCGCGGCCAGCATCAAGGCACCTGCGGCAGTCAATGCGGCTTTGGTAAGCGTTCTCATAAGTCCTCCTGTTTTCATCCAAAATGGTTTTTGCTTTTTGATCAGCGCCTCTCCGTTCCTGCCTCGGTCATCGCGGCGATAAAGCTGCATATCCTTCGGCAGATGGACCGAATTCCAAACGACGCAATGAATCGTTGGTTCCATGAATTCATGAGGCATTGGGTGAGTACGGAACGTCCCAACAAGGATGCCGCCCCCGCAATCGCATTGACGGAAGTGCCGGCGCCGCCATAAGTCACGGCCGGCGGCAAAACGGCGGCACGCATACGCCGCCTTTTTGCTTTCGTTGGAGTATTAGAGACCCGCCGCCAGTTCGATCCGGTGCGTCGACGTCAGAGATATCCTATGAACCTGCTAGAGCGCGAAGAGCGCATCCCGCTTTCGCGTCAAGATCGTCCCGATTTGTCGGCGAGGCCGCACGATCTCTCGTTCGTCGAGTTCGTAGCCTTGACGGCGGCGCTGATGGCGCTCACCGCGGTCTCGATCGACATCATGTTACCGGCGCTGCCGCAGATCGGCTCAGCCCTCGGCGTGACGAGCGAGAACGACCGGCAACTCATTGTTATCGTCTATATGGCGGGTTTCGCCGCCGGTCAGATTTTCTTCGGTCCGCTCTCGGATCGTTTCGGCCGCAAGCCTATGCTTCTTGCCGGGTTGGCGATTTACATCGCAGGCACCGTTGCGGCGTTATTGGCCGGTGCATTTCCCGCGCTCCTTGCAGCCCGTCTGGTACAGGGCATCGGCGCAGCGTCTCCGCGCGTCATCGCTATCGCCGTCGTGCGCGACCTCTACGGCGGCCGCCAAATGGCGCGTGTCATGTCGTTTGCAATGATGGTCTTCATCGTCATTCCCGTGCTCGCGCCATCGATCGGCCAGGCGCTGATCCAGCTTGGTAATTGGCACTGGACATTTTACGCATTGCTGGCGATGGCGATCCTGATCGCCTGCTGGTCCAGCTTGCGGCTGCCCGAAACGGCGCGCCAGGCTCTCGGCGCCGAACCGCCGGCGGGTCTCTCGGAATCTTTGCGAACCGTCTTATGGAACTCGCAGACCATGGCCTATGGCGCAGCGGGGGGCTTCATGTTCGGCTGCCTCCTCGCGTACGTCGCGAGCGCTCAGCAGGTGTTCGTCGAAGTATTTAAAATCGGCGCGGCATTTCCCGTCGTCTTTGGAGCGATCGCCTCGGCCATGGCGATTGCGTCGTTCGTCAATGCGCGGCTCGTCGGACGCCTTGGCATGCGCCGTCTTTCCCATTCCGCTCTGGTCGGATTTGTGGGCGTATCGTTGGTGCTCGCGATCCTGGCCGCACTGGGAATGGCCGACCTGTGGGTCTATGCGGCGCTGGTCGCCGGGTCGTTTTTCCTGTTCGGCCTTATCGCGCCGAATTTCAATGCGATCGCGATGGAGCCGCAAGGCCATAACGCCGGCATGGCGTCATCGATCATCGGCTCTCTCAGTACAGCCATCGGCGCGGTGGCGGGCGGCCTCGTCGCGCACGCATTCAATGGGACGGTGTTTCCGATTGCGGCCGGGTTTGCAGCGTGCAGCCTGATAACGTGCGTGGTCGTATTCGCGGTCGAGGGCCGGAAAGGGCTTTTCGGCCATAATCATTCGGCTTGATCTGGATAGCAGTAAGGCTAGTCTTTGTTCCGGGTCGGCCTGCCACGCCCGGCGGCGAGAAACCGGGACAACGTAGTCAGTTTGGTGCACAATGAGACTTCTGCTTCTCGAGGACGACGCCAACACCGCCGCCTACGTTTCCAAAGGCCTTGAGGAAGAAGGTCACACCGTCGACCACTTGGCCGACGGCCGCGACGCCGTCGCCAAAGCCATAGGCGAAGATTACGACGTCATCATCCTGGACCGGATGCTTCCGGGCCTCGACGGCCTGGCCATCATAAAGACCATTCGCAGCGCCGGCCGCCGCGTGCCGGTACTTTTTCTGACGGCGCTTGGTGGCGTCGACGATCGCGTCGAAGGGCTCGACGCAGGCGGCGACGATTATCTGATCAAGCCGTTCGCGTTCTCCGAACTGCTCGCGCGCGTCAATGCCCTGGCGCGTCGCCCGCACATCAAGGGCGAAGAGACGCGATTGAAAGTAGGCGATCTCGAAATCGATCTCGTCAGCCGCAAGGTGACCCGCGGCGGCGTCGCCATCGATCTGCAGCCCCGCGAATTCCGTCTGCTGGAAGTCTTGATGCGCAACCGCGGCCGCGTGGTGACGCGCACGATGCTGCTGGAACGCGTGTGGAGCTTCCACTTCGATCCGAAAACGAGCGTCGTCGAGACGCATATTTCCCGTCTGCGCGCAAAGATCGACAAGCCCTATGGCAAGGAGCTGATCCACACGATCCGTGGCAGCGGCTATACGGTGAATGACGGTGCGTAATCTTTTTAAGCGGACGCCCTTTCGTCTCGCGGCAACGTTTTCTCTGTTCTTCATCACCACGGTCCTCGCGCTCTTCACTGTGATTTATCTGGTGGCGAGCGCGCGCTTGGTCAGCGACATCCGTGATCGCGTGCGGACCAATATCGATTCTCTTGCCGTCCTGGATGGTGACCGGACCTTCGATGATCTGGTGACCGTCGTTGCGGAGGAAAGCGAGTCGGTGCGCGATCCGGACTTTATCGTCGAGCTGGTCGACAAGAATGGGAAGTTTCTCGCCGGCAACGTTCGTGGCGTTCCCGAGTCGAACCAATGGATGACCCTGAAGCGGTCGAGCCTTAATTTCACAATGGATAGAGGCGAGCCCAACGACGAATTTCTCGCAATTTGGAAGCCTCTCGCAAAGGGCCGCCTGCTGGTCGGAAGCGACAACAGCGAAGTCAAGCAGATGAAATCATTTCTGCTGAAGCTTCTGGCCTATGGGCTATTGGCGATGTCCGTGCCGGTCGTTCTCTGCGCAATCTACTTTGCGCGCCAGACCCAGCATAGGATCGATGCGTTTGCTAACCCGCTGGCCAGGGTTTCGCAGGGACAAATCGAGGCGCGCGTTCCGATCTCTGGGTTGGAGGACGATATAGATCAGCTCGCGGTGCAGGTGAACGGCATGCTCGGCAACCTGCAACGGCTGATCGAAAACGTAAACCAATCCTCATCGGATATCGCGCACGATCTGAAAAAGCCCGTCGGCCGCCTGCGTCAACGCCTGGACGGCGCACGGCGCAAGGCGAAGGATCGAGCCGAGTTTCAAGCCGCGCTCGATGAAGCCCTTGTCGATATCGATTCCATAACCGAAACGTTCGATGCTCTGCTGCGCATCACGCAAATCGAGGCAGGCGCCCGCAAGGATCGTTTGGTGCCGGTCGACCTCCGCGTGCTTCTCGCCGACGTGCACGACGTCTACGACATCGTCGCCGAGGATGCGGGCAACAAGTTTAGTTACAAGTCCGATGTCGAAAGTCCGGCAAGCATTCGGGGCGATCCCGAGCTTCTCGTGCAACTGTTCGCCAATCTGGTGGAGAACGCCATTCGTCATTGTCCATCGGGCACGCAGATAGGATTACGGCTTTTGGAGTCGACGGGTGCCTATAATGTCCACGTTTCGGATACCGGACCGGGCATCCCATCAACCGAACGGGAGAATGTCTTCCGCCGCCTCTATAGGCTGGAACGCGCGCGCTCGACCGATGGGAGCGGCTTGGGATTAAGCCTTGTCGCAGCGATCGCGGAGCTTCATGGAGCCAAAGTCTCGCTCGCCGACAATACGCCGGGACTGCGCGTCGAGGTCAGTTTTCCGGCAGCTTAGGCGCTAAGCGCCATCGCGAACTCGGAAGGTGACAGCGGGCCGGACGGCTGGGGTTTCATGCGGAGCCGGCCCGCTGTTGACGTCCTTAGAGCGGCGAGACGGGATGTCATTAAGCTCTAAGACGCATCTCACGCCCAGCCATTTACGGCATGGGCTATTCGGTCGCCGGCGCACATGCCGGCAGGACGCATTACTTGCTCAGGATAAGCTTCCCTGCCTCCGTGATGCGCAAACGATAATCTTGTCCGCGATGTTCCAGGATGACTTCCCTTTCTCCTCGCATCAGCTCACTCACGAGATACCTCGTCGGTCCGCTGCGCTTCTCGACAGGGACCGCACTTTCTGCCCCCGGCTTGTCTCGATCGTGGCCGGCGCCTTGTGGCGAACCCGGCATTTCCGTCTTTCCTGACATTATTGTTTCGCATCGGCCGGGTCGGCCTGTGCGCTCCCCCCGTGATCGTTAGTGCAGATAAATCGCTTGCACCGTCTGCTTGTCGAATTCGGATTGCGCGGAGTCGTGCTCCGTCGGCGGCACGTGAGGTAACTGCGCTTCCGCGAGCCACTGCACCGCGATCCTTGTGCTGTCCGTCGCTTCGGCATCGTCGAGCGTCAGCGCGAGGCCACGTTCGAGCGCGCTCCGATCTCCGTTCCGCGCGGCCTTGAGCAAGCCGGTGACCGTCAGCTCATCGGGCGAAACGTGTTGGCAGCCGGGGCTGAGATAGGAGAAACCGACGCGCCGCTCCTTTCGGAGTGCGCGCAAAAAGGCCGTGACGCGCGCGACGAACAACGGCCCATCGACCGGGCCGAGCTGCTTCTCGGCAAATTTGACGGCGAATTCCCAGGCCTGAGCCGAAGCAGTCGCATAGACGTCGCAAACGCATCGAAAAACATCGAGCGTAAGATTTTCAATCGGCAAAAATCCGAGCGACGCCTGGAGCGGGAAACCGAGGGCCTGACCGGCACAGACTGTTTCGTCGGGCTGGTCCGAAGTCGCCGAGGTCTTCGCCGATTTGAACTTGTATTCACCCATTCGACGAACTCCCTCGGGCGATGGAATGGATGTGAGGACGGGATATCGAAGCAGCTCTCGGCGCCGACGGGTGCGATAGCGCGCTGCTGGAACCGGCGCGCGGTTCGTAATCGTCTTCAGAAATGTTGGAGAGCATGCGGTCGAATGCCGAGACGTGCCCCGTGGCAAGGTCCCAGATCATTCCGACGGACGCAGCAAACATAGATGCGGTAAAGGCGGCGTTCGATATCTCACGCGCGTCGAACCGCTCACCGTCGCGGTGTGAACGTTTCATCTTCTCGCTCCAAAATATCGGGGTTCAAGGCCCCGTAAATGGCAACGAGACATTTAATCTAATCTATACTACAGAAGTCAAGTTTAAAGTATTTGGAAAAATTCCACACTGGCACGCGAGGGCTTGT
>ERZ778017.1195-NODE-1195-length-27182-cov-10.487116_pt1 | contig 27182 bp, 26 predicted proteins | sample MGYA00375747_ERZ778017 | MGnify/ENA primary metagenome ERZ778017 (study PRJEB29350, sample SAMN05509838) | bioreactor metagenome | biome: bioreactor; material: wastewater | place: South Africa: University of Cape Town | collected 2014-03-17 ...
CTGGGTTTGGCGTGGAATCGCCGCATCCACCCACAAGCCGCCAGCTACGAAATGCTTGACGTGCGTGAGCTGACCCTGGGCGTGATCGGCCCCTGGTCGCTGGCCGAGCAATCTCAGGATCTGGTGCATCGGGCACGCGGCATTGAGCGATTTCGCGGCTGGGACAACCAGTTGCGCAACGAACCGGCGTTTCAGATGGCCATGGAGCGCAAGTTCAAGCCGTACACCGAGGGTGCTGTCCGTCCTGGATGGGGCAGCGACGTGATCGGCAGCTATGCCCTGCGGGTCGGAAACATCGAAACCGCCGCCAGTACCGGCGTGGAGTTTCGCGCGGGCTGGAACATACCGAACGACTTCGGCAGCTATCCGATCCGCCCTGGCGCAGAGAACCGCCCGCCCTCTGGTGTTGCCGATCTGCGCACGACAACGCCGCAGTCGGTCCTGGCGCCCAAACCTGGGGCACATGTCTTCCTGAATCTGGAGGGTAAAGCCGTCGCCTGGGACTTCTCACTCGACGGAAACATGTTCCGGCATAGCCATCACGTCAGCCGGCGGCCTTGGGTCGCGCAAGCAGCTCTCGGCATCAGCAGCCAATGGATCGTTGCTGGACGTGGCGTGCGGCTCGCCGTGATGCGCGTTTGGAGAACCCGTGAGTTCGATCAGCAGGTCGGCGACCACGCCTTCGGATCGATTGCCCTGAGCATCGAACTTTGACTATGTCCGTCACCCACCGCCATCTACAAGGCATTCATCATTAACTTCCATGGAGAATCCCGTGAGCCTTTCCTTGAACATCCGTTCGCTTTTCAATGTCGCCTTGTCCGTGACCTTGGCGGCCACCGCTCCGGGGCTTGGCGCGCAATCCGCAGAAGCCGCGAAACCAACGGCGCTGCGCGCCGTCATGGAGAAACTTGGTCGTGACATGCAAGCCGTCGCCGGTGCGATTTCCAAGGAGGAATGGGCACGGGTCGCCGAGCTGGCGCCGGGAATCGCCAAGCATGCCGAGCCGCCCATGTCGGAAAAGATGCGCATCCTCGGCTGGCTCGGGGCAGACGCCGGAAAGTTCCGGAGTCTTGATGGCGAGGTCCATGACGCCGCGACCGCCATGGGTGAAGCTGCAAGGCGGAATGACGGTCAGGCAGTCATCGCGGCCTTCTCCAGAACCCAGCAAAGCTGTCTGGCTTGCCACCAGAGTTACCGTCGTTCGTTCGCAAAAAAATTCTATGGAAAACGCTGAGGGGTATTTGTTGCCGGACGTTCGCCCGATGTATTAGAACACTTCGGCCCGTGCGACATCGAGCGTTGGGTAGGCCATGCGGTGGATCCGCTCGCGCTTGAGCATTCCAAAGAATGCCTTCACATGCTGTGTTGTCCACGCAATGGCCCACCGCACTCTCGAGCACACCGGCCGGTTGCGCCGCGGATGGTAGGTAGGCGCTGATCGTGGCGTACTCCGTGGTGGCGGACGCGACGGATAACCGATGCCTGCGGCCGAAGATGGATGTCGCTCGCGATGCCTTGCAGGTCGGGTCGCTTTGGACGTCGATGGGCTATTCCAATGGCGAACACACCGCCGCACTGGAGGCGCGAGATGCGTTGGCCCATATTCCGGCCAATCAAGCGGTGAGCAGCCAGGATGATGACCGGCTGTTCGACCCTGCCGCTTTCCACTACGAGAAGGGGAGCGCCATATTGACCTGTCCGGCGGGTCACACGCTGACGCGCAGGCAGCTGAGTCGCGGGGGACGCCACCGTGATCTATCACGCACGGCCGGAGGGCTGCGGCCTGTGTCCGCAGAAATCAGAGTACCCCCCACGAACCCGTCGCCTGGTGCAAGGCACCTGCACGAAGAGGCATTGCCACGCAAGCATGCACGGGCAACGCCGGAGGTAATGCGACGACGCTGCACGGTGGAACATCCGTTGGCGAGCCTGAAGCACCGAATCATCGAGAAGCCGCGGCTCCTGCTGCACGGCATCGGGGGAGCCGGCACCGAAATGGCGACAGGCGCCCTGATATGGAATCTGAAACGGGCGATCCGGGTGCTGGGGACGGGGCAACTCAGCAGCGGCTGGTTGCGGCGCAGCAGGTCGCCTGCAAAAACAACAACGCCCCTGACGGGGCGCTGTTGAGATCCTGGACAGTCAGCTGTCTTTTACACAGACTGATCCGGCGGACTTTCTGTTTAGGAAGCTGGATCCCCGGCAAGGGCATTCGGGGATGACGCGCCGGCAAGGGCGAGCGCGCGATGCGCGCCCGCGCCGTTGCGTCACTTGATCTTGCCTTCCTTGTACATCACGTGCTTGCGAACGACGGGGTCGTACTTGCTGACCTCCATCTTGTTCGGGGTGTTCTTCTTGTTCTTGTCGGTCGTGTAGAAATGACCGGTGCCGGCCGAGGAAATCAGACGGATCTTGTCGCGCTTGGTCGCCATGGTTCAGTCCTCCTCAGACCTTCTCGCCCTGCTTGCGCAGGTCGGCCAGGACGGCATCGATGCCGTTCTTGTCGATGGTGCGCAGCGCGGCATTGGAAATGCGGAGCTTGACCCAGCGGTTTTCCGAAGCGACCCAGAAGCGGCGCTCGTGGAGGTTGGGCATGAAGCGACGACGGGTCTTGCGGTTCGAATGCGAGACGTTGTTGCCGGTCGTCGTACGCTTGCCGGTGACTTGGCAGACTTTGGACACTGTGCACCTCGATGGTGTGTGGTTGTCGCCCGTAGCCCGGGTGACGGCGGCCCCGGCGTGGAATCCACGACGGGAAGCGCTGCAGGAAGCAGCGAGCCGCGCATTATGCGGGCTTTTCCCTTTGCACGCAAATACTTGGCCCCAGCGCCGGTGCGGGGGCCGGCGCTGGCCACCCCGCGCGGGGTCAGGGTGCGGCGGCCTGCACCGAGGCCACCCATGCGCGGACCTGCGATTCCAGCACCGGCAGCGGCACCGAGCCCTGCGACAGGATGGCATCGTGGAAGGCGCGCACGTCGAACTTCGGCCCCAGCGCGGCTTCCGCCTCGCGGCGCAGGCGCATGATGGTCAACTCGCCCAGCTTGTAGCTCAGCGCCTGGCCCGGCCAGCTGATGTAGCGGTCGACCTCGGTGGTCACCTCGTGCTCGGACAGCGCGGTGTTGTCGCGCAGGTAGGCCAGCGCCTGTTCGCGGGTCCAGCCCTTGTGGTGGACGCCGGTGTCGATGACCAGCCGGCAGGCGCGCCACATCGCGTAGGTGAGCCGGCCGAAGTCGTCGTAGGGTGTCTCGTAGATGCCCATCTCCTTGCCCAGCCACTCGCTGTACAGGCCCCAGCCTTCGCCGTAGGCACTGATGTACTCCCGGCGGAAGCCGGGCACTTCGCCCTGTTCCTGCACCAGTGCGCCTTGCAGCGCGTGGCCGGGGGCGGATTCGTGCAGGGTCAGCGCCGGCAGGTTGTACAGCGGGCGCGACGGCAGGTCGTAGGTGTTCACCCAGTAGGTGCCCGCACCGCCGCGGCCGGCGGTCCAGAACGGCGCTATCGCCGGCGGCACCGGCACGATGGTGAAGCGGCCGCGCGGCAGGGTGCCGATGACGCTGCCGATCTGCCCGTCCACCCGCTTGCTGATCCAGGCGGCGTGGTTGAGCAACTCCTGCGGCGTTTTTGCATAGAACTGCGGGTCGGTGCGCAGGAAGGTCAGGAAATCATTGAAGCGGGTTGCCTTCGACTGCCCTTCGAAGCCCAGCCCGTCGATGATCGCCTCCATCTCCGCGCGGATGCCGGCCACTTCCCGCAGGCCGATGGCGTGGATCTGGTCCGGGGTCAGGTCCAGGGTGGTGTACTTGCGGATCTGCTCGCGGTACCAGGCTTCACCGTTCGGCATCGCTTCCGCCGCCAGCGTAGCGCGCGCGTTCGGCATGTACTCGCTGCGGAAGAACCCCAGCAGCTTGGCGAACGCGGGAATCACTGCATCGCGGATCGCGGCGCGGCCTTCGGCGCGCAGTGCGTCCTGCTCGGCGGCGGGGATGCCGGCCGGCATGGACTTGTAGGGCGCCCACAGCGACGCGGCTTCCGGGTCTTTCAGCTCCGCGGTCATCGCGATCGAAAGGTCGCGACCGGGCAGCACGGCGCGCGGCACCGAGAAGCCGCGCGCCAGCCCCGCGCGCATGTTGGCGATCTGCTGGTCGAAGTAGCGCGGCACGTCGCGCAGGCGCGCCGCATAGGCGCGGTAGTCGTCGGCGCTGCGCAGGTTGGCGCGGGCCATGAAGTCGAGGTTGGACCAGAACGAGCTGTCGGAATTGAACGGCATCTCGTGGTCGCGCAGGCGAATCTCCGCCGCCCTGTGTTCGATCTGCGGGCGGTAGATCGCGTAGTTCACCTGCTCGCCCGGCGACAGCGCGGCCACGTCGATGCCATCGAGCTGGCGCAGCACGCCGTCGAGATGGGCCAGTTCCTTCTGCAGCGCCTTCGGGCTGACGTCGGGCAGGGTGCGCGAGGGCTTGCGGCCGGTTTCATCGCTGTCCTCGGTCCACGCCCCGGCCAGCTGCATCCGCCATTTCCATTCGTCTTGGTAGATCGCGCGGAACGCGGCATCGGCGGCATTGGCCGACTGGGTGACGGCCGGCGCGGCTGGCGGCGTCTGTGCAAGGGCGAGGGCGGGCGACAGGCACAGGGCCAGCAGGCTGGCGCGGACGAGGGACTTCACGGGGCGGGAACCGGCGGTGGCGGGGTGCCGGGATCGTAGCACCGGCGGCACGCGGCTCAATGGCCGGCGCGGTCGCGCTTCCAGCCGCGGTGGCGGATGTCCAGGTACAGGCTGTAGCAGGCGGTGAAGCTCGGGAACAGGTTCTGCAGGATGCCCACGGCGTCGTTCTTGCCGAACACGAAATAGCTCAGCGTCATCAGGCTGCCGAGGATGCTCATGTACCAGAACAGCCGCGGGATCACCGGCTTGCCGTGGCGCTTGCTGGCGATGAACTGCACCAGCCAGCGGCCGCCGAACATCAGTGCGCCGACCAGTCCGATCAGCTTCCAAGGACTCATGTGGATGCCGGTCCACGCCAGCGCCGCCAGCGGCGTGTCCATGAAGCCGACCGGCGGCGCCGCCAGCATCGCGATCACCGCGGCAGTTCCTCGGTGCCGGTGCGTCGGCTGCGCTGGATCAGCCAGGACACGCCGAACAGGTCCTTGATGCCGACGATGGCGCGGCCGAGGTTGTTGTACTTGGACACGCCGGCGGTGCGGTGGCGGTGGTTCACCGGCACGCTGACGGTCTGCCAGCCGGCGCGCTGCATCAGCGCCGGCAGGTAGCGGTGCATATGGTCGAAGTAGGGCAGGTCGAGGAAGGCCTCGCGCGCGAACAGCTTGATGCCGCAGCCGGTATCCGGGGTGGCGTCGCGCAGCATGCGGCTGCGGATCGCGTTGGCGAATTTCGACGCCCAGCGCTTGCTGCCGCTGTCCTGACGGTTGACCCGCCAGCCGGCGAACAGCTTCACCTCCGGTGCCGAGGCATCGCGCTTGGCCAGCAGGTCGGGGATGTCGGCCGGATCGTTCTGGCCGTCGCCGTCGAGGGTGGCGATCCACGGCGCGCGCGCGGCCTTCACCCCGTTGCGCACCGCGGTGCTCTGGCCGGCGTTGGACAGGTGGCGGACCACCCGCAGTTCCGGCGTCGCCGCCTGCAGCTCGTGCAGGCGTGCCAGGGTGGCGTCGCGGGAGGCGTCGTCGACGTACACGATCTCGAAGTCGATACGGCCGCGCAGCGCGGCGAGGATCTCGCCGACCAGCGGGGCGACGTTGTCTTCCTCGTTATGGACCGGGACGACGACGGAGAGTTGCGGCGATCCGCTCATGCGCGCTGTGTCCTCACGACCGGTTGCGCAGCCGCTCCAGCACGCCGTCCAGCGCGTCGAGGTTGGCGTAGTGGATCACCAGCTTGCCCTTGTTGCCACGGCCGTTGAGCACGTTGACCCTGCTGCCCAGCGTCTCCGACAGCTCGCGCTCCAGCGCGGCGATGTCGGCCTGCGGCGGCTTCGCCTTGGGTGTGGACTTCCGGGGCTCCACCGGCACCTTGCCGGCGGCGATCTGCTGGACGCGGTGTTCGACCTGGCGCACCGACCAGCCTTCCTCGGCCGCCTGTTTCGCCAGTGCCACCGCCATCGGTTCGGCCAGCGGCAGCAGCGCGCGCGCGTGGCCCATTTCAATCGCGCCGGTCTGCACCAGCACGCGCACGGCTTCCGGCAGCTCCAGCAGCCGCAGCAGGTTGGACACCGCGGCGCGCGAGCGGCCCACCGCCTCGGCTGCGGCGGCGTGGGTCAGGTCGAATTCGTCGATGAGGCGCTGCAGCGCCTGCGCTTCCTCCAGCGGGTTGAGGTCCTCGCGCTGGATGTTCTCGATCAGCGCCATCGCCACCACGGTGCGGTCGTCGACTTCGCGCACCACCACCGGCACTTCAGCGAGGCCTGCGCGCTGCGACGCACGCCAGCGGCGCTCGCCGGCGATGATCTCGTAGGTGCGGCCGCCCTTGCCGTCGGCGCCGAGGCGCTCGCGCACCACGATCGGCTGGATCACCCCCTGCGCGCGGATCGACGCGGCCAGTTCCTCCAGCTTGGCGTCGTCCATGGTGCGGCGCGGCTGGTACTTGCCCGAGACCATCGCATCCACCGGCAGCGTGCGCAGCACGTCGCCCGGCATCGCCTGCAGCGCCGGTGCCTCCGCCGCGGCCTTGGGGCCGAGCAGCGCTTCCAGTCCGCGGCCCAGGCCGCGCTTCTTGGCACCGCCCTTTGCGGCCTCCTTGCCAGCAGTCATGCGGCGGTCTCCTTCTGTTTCTGGCTGCGCTCGCGCTGGCGGCGCAGGACTTCGCCGGCAAGGCCAAGGTAGGCCACGCTGCCGCGGCTGGCCTTGTCGTAGCCGAGGATGCTCTGGCCGTGACTAGGCGCTTCGGCGAGGCGAACGTTGCGCGGGACGATGGTGCGGAACACCAGGTCGCCGAAATGGTTGGTGAGCTCGGCCGACACCGCGTTGGCGAGGTTGTTGCGCACGTCGAACATGGTGCGCAGCACGCCTTCGATCTCGAGCTGCGGGTTGAACCGGCCCTTCAGGCCTTCGATGGTGTCGATCAGCGCCGACAGGCCTTCCAGCGCGTAGTACTCGCACTGCATCGGCACCAGCACGGAATCCGCCGCGGTGAGCGCGTTGAGGGTGAGCACCGACAGGGAGGGCGGGCAGTCGATCAGCACGAAGTCGTAGCCGCCGCGCAGGGTTTCCAGTGCCGCTTTCAGCCGCCCTTCGCGGTTGACCGCGTCCATCAGCTGGATCTCGGCGGCGGTCAGGTCGATGTTGCCGGGCAGCAGGTCGTAGCCGTCGGCGCAGTGCACCACCGCATCCGCCGGCAGCGCCTCGCCCAGCAGGACATCGGTCACCGAGGCGCCGAGCTCGCGCTTGTCGACCCCGCTGCCCATGGTGGCGTTGCCCTGCGGATCCAGGTCCACCAGCAGCACGCGCTTGGGCGTCCGCGCCAGCGCGGCGGCGAGGTTGACGGCGGTCGTGGTCTTGCCGACCCCGCCCTTCTGGTTGGCAATGGCGATGATGCGGGCCATGCGGCGTGTGTTCCCGAGGCTGGGCCTGCGCCGGGGCAGGCAGGCGACAGAGGATTATGCCTTATGCCCGGGTACGGACGATTTCCAGCAGATGGCGTTCGGCGGAAAGCCCCGGCACGCGCAGCGGATGGATCGCGGCGACCCGCCAGCCGGCCGGCAGCGCAGCGATCTCGTCTTCGGGCAGCACGCCCTTCATTGCCAGCAGCCTGCCGTCGGCCCCGGGCAGATGGCCACCCAGCTCCAGGATCAGCGGCAGGGTGGCCAGTGCGCGCGCGGTGATGGCATCGAAGGTGGTGCCTGGCCGGAATGCCTCGATCCGCGATTCCGCCACCTGCACGTTGGCCAGCTTGAGCTGGCGCACTGCCTCGCGCAGGAACCGGGCCTTCTTGCCGTTGCTTTCGACCAGGGTGACCTGCAGGTTCGGCGTGGCGATGGCCAGCGGGATGCCGGGCAGCCCGGGGCCGGTGCCGAGGTCCGCGAGCGTGGCGATGTCGCGCACGAACGGCTGCATCGCCAGCGAATCCAGCAGGTGCTTGGACAGCATCTCGCGCGGGTCGCGGACCGCGGTGAGGTTGTAGGTGGCGTTCCAGCGCGCCAGCAGCGCCAGGTAATCCAGCAGCGGCGGCGCCAATGCGGGATCGAGCGAGAGTTGCGCAAGCCCGGCTTCAAGCTCGGGGCGCAGGGCGTTGGTGTCCACGGTCATGTGCACAGTATGCCGCGGCGCGTGCCGCCTTCACGCCGCGTGGGCATCGCTGAACGAGTGGACGGCGACGCGAACGCGGTCATCACATGGGCTGGGGAAGACTGCAGCCGCCCCCCGCCATCGTGCGCCGGGTCAAGGCAAGCCAAGCCCATCCGGGCCCCAAATTCCATCAGGAGGCACGCAATGAATCTCATCATCTGGTTGATCATCGGCGGCATCATCGGCTGGCTGGCCAGCCTGGTCATGAAGACCGACGGCCAGCAGGGCATCATCCTCAACGTCGTCGTCGGTATCGTCGGTTCGTGGCTCGGCGGCTGGCTGATCGCCCCGCTGATCGGTGGCGCCGGCGTGATGGCCTACGTGTCCGCCTTCCTCGGCGCGATCATCCTGCTCGCCATCGTCAACCTGTTCCGTCGCGGCCGCGTGCGCTGAAACACGGCTTGACATGGATGTCAGGACAGGGATGTCCCACGAAGGCCCGGTAACCCCGGGCCTTCGCCTTTTCAGGCGCGCGGGCGACGCCGCTCAGTCCAGCACGACGAATGCCGGGGCGTGGTCGCTGGGGCGCTCCCACTGGCGCGGCGTGCGGTCGATGCCGGATGCCACCGCCGCGCCCCGCAGCCCCTCCGAAACCAGGGTCAGGTCGATGCGCAGGCCGAGGTTGCGGCGGAACGCCGCCTGCCGGTAGTCCCACCAGCTGAAGATGCCGCCCTCGTCGTTGTGCAGGCGGAAGCCGTCATACAGCCCCAGCGCCAGCAACCGCTGCAATGCTTCGCGCTCGGCGGTGGAGGTCAGGATGTGGTCGTCGTTCCAGACCGCCGGGTCGTGCACGTCGCGCGCGTCCGGGGCGATGTTGAAATCGCCCAGCACCACCAGCTTCGGATACCGGCGCAGCTCGTCGCTCAGCCAGGCATGCACGGCCTCCAGCCAGCGCAGCTTGTAGGCGTATTTCTCGGTGCCCACGTCCTGGCCGTTGACCACGTAGAGATTGACGATGCGTACCTCGCCCACGGTGGCCGCGATCGCCCGCGCCTGCGGATCGTCGAAGCCCGGGATGGCGACCTGCACGTCGGCGATGCTCCGGTCGCGCGCCAGGATGGCCACGCCGTTGTAGGTCTTCTGGCCGTGGAACACGCTGCGGTAACCGGCCTCCAGCAGGGCGTCGTCGGGGAAGCGGTGGTCCTCCAGCTTGGTTTCCTGCAGCCCCACCACGTCGGGCGAGAATTCCGCCAGCCACTGCTGCAGCTGAGGCAGCCGCACATTGAGGGAATTGACGTTCCAGCTGGCGATCTTCATGCAGACTCTGGGCGCAGTGCGGGTCGGATGCGGCGCAGCCTACCGCACTGGGCGTCGATGGTCGCACCGCCGGCCACCCGCAGCTGCGCACGCCACCCGGAACCCGAATGCGTCGTCACGCCCGCCCTGGCCCCTGCTTTCTCTACGTGCTGCGCATGAGCGGCGCGGAGGCGCATCGTGCGTTCGGCGCCGATCTATCCGGATTGGCGCCGGGGGACGTGCTGCGGATGCTGGGCCTGCACGTCTAGGCCGGGGGCGGATACAGCGGCTGGCAGCGTTCGCAGTAGAAGGTCCGCCGGTTGCGCGCTCCCATGTGCTGGCGAGTCAGCATGCCGCCGCACTCCGCGCACTGCGACTTGTTGTGTACCAGCCAGTGCTGGCGCAGCACGTACCGCTGCTTCCATTCGAGGAACTGGAAGCTGTAGTCGCGCCCCTCCCGGATCATCCTGCCCAGCAGGCGCGGTGGTAATGCGCCGACTTCGCTGGCGGGATGCACGCGGATGCGGAACAGCACCTCGTTCTTGATGATGTTGCCGACCCCGGCGAACACGTCCTTGTCCAGCAGGGCGTCGCAGACCAGCACTTCGGGCTGCTGCCTGAGCTTGCGCCGGGCGAGTTCCGGATCCCATTCCGGCGCCATCACGTCGCCCCGCCAGTCGTAGGTGTCCTCCAGCGGGCCTTCGATGTACTTCAGAGAACAGGCGTAGAGGTTGAGCGTGCCGTTGTCGAAGCGCAGCGACACCCGCGGTGTTGCGTCCTTCTCCGCGTCGATCAGCCAGGACCCGAACATCAGCAGGTGCGCGCGCAGGCTGAAGCCACGGAACCCGATCAGGAAGTGCTTGCCCCAGCTGCGCAGCGAGACGACCCTGCGGCCGTGCATGCGCCGCAGGTCGAGCTTGCTGTTGCCCCCGACCTCACGCACCGTCCGGTTGCGGAATTTCGCCGCCGCCTCGCGCAGGATGACGATGGACGGGCCTTCAGGCATCGCCGTGGCCCGCTGCCGCGGCCGTGGCCAGCAGCTGTTGCAGGCGCAGCGCGTTGGGGATGGCGTGGCCGCGCGCGGTGTTGTCGAAGATCACCGAGGCTTCGCACAACGCGCCGGCGTCGGCGATCGCGGTCGCCAATACCCGCAGGCGCGGCAGCGGATAGTCGCTGTGATAGATGTCCGGAGAACCGTGCCAGCGCCAGTAGCGCCAGCGGGGATCGCCACCGGGAACGGCGCCGATCACGGCGCGCGGCGGATCGGCCGCAACGCGCGAAACCCCGTGCTCCGCCAGAAGGGCGTCCGCGGACGACGTGAACCAGCTTGGGTGGCGTGGCTCGCAGGCAAGTGGCGCGCCGCTGTGCTGGCGGTACGCGCGGAAGAATGCGTCAGCGTCGTCCGCATCCAGCGCAAGGCTCGGCGGCAGCTGCAGCAGGAACCCGCCGAGTCTGTCGCCGAGCGCACCGGCCTCGTCGAGGAAGCGGTCGAGCAACGCATCGGCATTGCGCAGCCGTCGCTCGTGCGAAATCGCGCGCGGCATCTTGACGGAAAAACGGAAGTCCTCCGGCACGCTGCGCGCCCAGCGCGCGTAGGTCCTGTCCTGGTGCGGCCGATAGAACGAGGAGTTGATTTCCACCGTGGAGAAGGTAGTGGCATAGCGCGCGAGCGTGCTCTCGCCATCGCCGAACAGGTCGCGATGGCGCGCTGGGATCGACCAGCCGGCGCAGCCCACGCGGATGCGGACCGTTTCCGGCTTGCGGACGGCCGACAGTCGCCGCCCGCCGTCGATTTCATCCGCGGCGGAGGTGGGTGGCGGCAAGACGCCAAGCAGCGATTTCGCGGCGGACACCATGCGGACAAAAGAACCGTCCCGACGATGAAGGCGCCGTGATCAGGCGGATCGGTGGCGGGTCATTCGTTCATGTTGCGAGGCGGTCGCGCCGGAGGCGCCCGCCGTCATCCGGTATCGCCCTGGTGCCTATCGCACGATCAGGTCGATCAGCCACTTCGCTTTCGAGTACGGCGGCTTGAGCAGGTCGCCGCCGGTGCGTCGCGCCTGCCACAGCACCGGCAGCAGCTTGCTCATCGCATCGAAGCCGGCGCGGCTGTGGTAGGCGCCCATGCCGCTGGCACCGACGCCGCCGAAGGGCAATGTGGGGACTGCGAAATGGAACAGCGTGTCGTTGACCGAGACACCGCCCGCCAGGGTGGCATGCAGGACTTTCTCCACCGACGCGCGGTCGTGGCTGAAGGGATACAGCGCCAGCGGACGGTCGTGGCCGTTGATGTAGACGATCGCCTCGTCCAGCGTGCGGTAGCTCTTCACCGGCAGCAGCGGGCCGAAGATTTCGTCCTGCATGATCTTCGCGTCATCGCCCGGCTCCAGCAGCACGGTCGGCGGCAGCAGCCGCTGCGCCGGGTCGGCGCTGCCGGCCAGGGTGACGATGTCGACACCGCGCTGCCGCGCGTCGTCGAGATAGCCCTGCAGGCGCGCGTACTGGCCGTCGTTGATGATGCGGGTGTAGTCGTCGCGGTTGCCGAGGTCGTGGCCGTAGCGCGCCTGGATCTCGCGGCGCAGCGCTTCGACGAAGGCATCGCGCTTGCCGGCCGGGACCAGCACGTAGTCGGGCGCGATGCAGGTCTGGCCGCAGTTGAACCACTTGCCGGTGGCGATGCGGGCGGCGGCCTTCTCGACGGGATAGTCGTCGCAGACCAAGGCCGGCGACTTGCCGCCCAGTTCCAGCGTCAGCGGGGTGAGGTGGGGCGCGGCGGCGGCCATCACCTTGCGGCCCACCGCGGTGGAACCGGTGAACACCAGATGGTCGAACGGCAGCGCCGCGAAGGCGGCACCAAGATCGGCGCCGCCGGTGGCGACGGCGACGCGGTCGGTCGGGAAGACTTCCGCCAGCAGCTCGCGCAGGAAGGCGCTGGTGCGCGGCGTGTGCTCGGATGGCTTCAGGTAGACGTGGTTGCCGGCGGCGATCGCGGTGGCCAGCGGAATCAGCGCCAGGTTCACTGGATAGTTCCACGGTGCGATCACGCCGACCACGCCCAGCGGCATCGGCAGCACCTGCGCGCGCGCCGGCAGGAAGCGCCAGCCCACGCCGACCCGTCGCGGTTTCATCCAGCCGCGCAGGTGGCTGAGCAGGTGGTCGATCTCGTTCAGCGCGGTCATGCCGTCGGCGATGCGGCTTTCGTCCAGCGAGCGGTGGCCGAAGTCGGCGGCAATCGTGCGCGCCATCTCGTCCAGCCGTCGCTTCAGCGCGTCGCGCAGGCGCTGCAGGTCGTCGCGGCGCTGTGCATGGTCCGGCTTGTTGGCCTGCCAGGCCGCGCGCAGGCGGGCGAGGGTGGGTTGCAGGTCGTGGAGCGGGGTGTCGGCGGTGTCCATACGGGTCAGTGTAGTCGCGCCGGCGCTAGAATCCAGCCATGAACATCCGACCCTACCGCGGCATCACCCCCACCCTCGGCGCGCGCGCCTACATCGACCCCGCCGCCTGCGTGATCGGCGACGTGGTGCTGGGCGACGACGTGTCGGTGTGGCCGTTCACGGTGATCCGCGGCGACGTCAACTTCGTCCGCATCGGCGACCGCACCAACATCCAGGACGGCTCCGTCATCCACGTCAGCCACGACGGCCCACACGCCAAGCTGGGCGGCTTCGCCACCCGCATCGGCAGCGACGTCACCATCGGCCACAAGGCGATCATCCACGCCTGCACCATCGAGGATGCGGTGCTGGTGGGCATGGGCGCGATCGTGCTGGACGGCGCGGTGGTGAAGAAACACGCCTTCATCGGCGCCGGCGCGCTGGTGGCGCCTGGCAAGGTGGTGGGCGAGGGCGAACTGTGGCTGGGCAACCCGGCGAAGAAGGCGCGGATGCTCAGCGAGGCCGAGATCGAAGCGCTGTACTACAGCGCCGGCCATTACGTGCGGCTGAAGGATGCCTATCTCGCGGGTGACGTGCCGGCCTAGTCGCCGGTGACCAGCGCATCGTTGCGGGCACGCAGCTCGGCATACACCGCTTCGGTTTCCGGGCGCACGCCGTGCCAGAGCAGGAAGCTCTCCGCGGCCTGCTCCACCAGCATGCCGAGCCCGTCCAGCGCCTGCGTGCAGCCGGCGGCGCGGGCCCAGGCCAGGAACGCCACCGCCGCCTCGCCATAGCTCAGGTCCACCGCCACGCTGCGCTGGCCGGCCAGCGACATCGGCAGCGCCGGCAGGGTGCCGCCGCGGGTGGCGGAGGTGGCATTGATGAGCAGGTCGAATTCGCCCAGCCGGTCAAGGTCGTCAAGGCTGCGCGGATGGACGCGGCCGGGCTCGCCCAGCGCATCCGCCAGCGCCTCGCTGCGTGCCGGCGTGCGGTTGGCCACGTAGAGCGAGTGGACGCCGGCATCCAGCAGGGCGGGCGCCACCCCGCGTGCGGCGCCGCCGGCGCCCAGCAGCAGCACGCGGCGCTCGCGCAGGTCCAGGCCGTGGCGCTCGGTCAGGTCGCGCACCAGCCCGCTGCCGTCGGTGTTGTCGCCACGCCAGCCGTGGCCGTCGCGGATCAGGGTATTGGCCGCGCCGGCGCGCTGCGCGCGGGTGCTGGCATTGCCCATGCACAGCGCGAACGCGTCTTCCTTCAGCGGCAGGGTGACGTTGGCGCCGCGCACCTCGCTGGCGGCGAGCTTCGAGGCGAAGTCGGCGTGGCCGGCCTCGATGGCGACGTACTCCATCGCAATGCCGCATTGCCTCGCAAACGCGGCATGGATGCGCGGCGACTGCGAGTGGCTGATGGGTGATCCGAAAACGGCGTAGCGTTGCATGTGCTCTCCCTGCCTGTAGTCGCCGCGTCAACCTCTTCCTGCGCTTTGCCTGTAGGAGCGCACCGCAGGGGAGGACGCTCCAGGCGTGATCTTGCGGACGCGTTCGCGCCCGTTCCGTGCGCTCCTACGGGATCAGGCCTTCATCCAGCGCGCGGCGTCCAGCGCGAAGTAGGTGAGGATGCCGTCGGCGCCGGCGCGCTTGAACGCGGTCAGTGCTTCCATCGCCACCATCTTCTCGTCGATCCAGCCGTTGGCCGCGGCGGCCTTGATCATCGCGTACTCGCCGCTGACCTGGTAGGTGTAGGTCGGGCGCTTGAAGTGCTGTTTCACCCGGTAGAGCACGTCCAGATACGGCAGGCCCGGCTTGACCATCACCATGTCGGCGCCTTCGGCGAGGTCGAGGCCGACTTCGTGCAGCGCCTCGTCGGAGTTGGCCGGGTCCATCTGGTAGGTGTACTTGTTGCCCTTGCCGAGGTTGCCGGCGCTGCCCACCGCGCTGCGGAACGGGCCGTAGAAGGCGCTGGCGTACTTGGCGCTGTAGGCCATGATGCGGGTGTGGATGAAGCCGCTGGCTTCCAGCGCGTCGCGGATCACGCCGATGCGGCCGTCCATCATGTCGGACGGCGACAGCACGTCCACACCGGCGGCGGCGTGCACCAGCGACTGCTTGACCAGCGCTTCGATGGTTTCGTCGTTGAGGATGTAGCCGCTGTCGTCGATCAGCCCGTCCTGCCCGTGGGTGGTGTACGGATCCAGCGCCTGGTCGGTCATCACGCCGAGTTCGGGGAAGCGCGACTTCAGCGCGCGGATGGCGCGCGGGATGATGCCGTTCTCGTCCCAGGCGACGCGGCCGTCGGCGGTCTTGGCGGACGGATCCGGCACACCGAACAGGTCGAGCACCGGGACGCCGAGCTCCAGCGCCTGCTCGCCCACCCGCAGCAGTTCGTCGATCGACAGCCGTTCCACGCCCGGCATCGAACCGACCGGCGCGCGGCCCTGTTCCTCGTGCACGAAGACCGGGTAGATCAGGTCGTTGGTGGTCAGCACGTGCTCGCGCATCAGCCGGCGCGAGAACTCGTCGCGGCGCATGCGCCGCGGACGGACGGGAAAGCGGTTTGCGGGCGTGTTCATGCGGGCATTTTACGCCCGCCGCCGGCGATCAGAGGATGCCGCCACCTATCAGCAGCCGGATCGAACCGATGCCGATGGCGACGATGCACAGGAGCAGGCCGATGATGCCGGTCACCCGGCCCTTGCCGGTGGCGATGGCGATGATGGCGAGGATCGCGCCGACGGCCGCGAACGGGATCATGAACCAGTTGCCCCAACCCAGCAGCGGCACCAGCGCCAGCAACATCCACAGCAGTGAAAGAATGCCCCAGATCAGGCTGACCAGTCCCATGCGCGTTCCCCCGGATTGTCCAGCTGCACGATATGCAGGATGTCGCCGGTCAATGCAAGCACGGATCCGGGTCAGGCGTGGCTGCCGTCGATCTCCACCGCAAGCTCGCGACGGCAGACATGGCCGTGCAACAACAGCCGCGGCACGCCCGGCAGGCGCGCCTGCAGCAAAGCATCGACCTGTGGCAGCGCAGCCGCGTCGCGCACGTACACCTTCAGCGGCGAGCCGGGGCCGAGCGCGGCGGGCAGCGCCGGGCGCTGCTGGCGGGCGGTGTCGATCAGGCTCTGCAGGTTGATCAGCACTTCGTCCAGCTGCGCCTCCAGCGAATCGCCGTGCTGCGAGGCATGGCCGACCACCGCGGCGGTGCCGGACAGCAGCAGCGGCATCGCGTCCGAGGTCGGCAACAGGGCACGGGCGAAGCCGGGCGGTTGCGGCCCGTACTGCCGCGGGTAGCGCCAGGCCTGCAGTTGGCGCGGATTCTCCAGCGGCGTGCCGGCCTGTTGCGCGGACAGCCAGTACAGCTGGAAGCGGCCGCTGCGCTGCGGGTGGCCGATGGCGGTGGCGGCGGGCAGTTCACCCGGCGCCAGGCCGCTGCCGATGCCGCGCGCGCGGCCGACGCAGAAGCGCCGGTAGCGCTCGTTGTCACCGTCGCCTTCGGTGATCGCGTCGAGGTAGTTCCAGATCCGCAGCGGATGCGGATGGTCGCTGCGCGACAGCCACTGCTGCAGGCGCCGGTAGGCGGCTTCGGCGACCGCCTCGATATCGCCGTCGTCGGCCAGCTCCAGTGCGCCGAACTGCAGCCCGCCACCGCGGCTCCAGGCGATGTCGCCGTCGCGGCCGTGCGACACCGGGCCATCCACCCGCCAGCATTCCAGCGGCGCACGGCCATGCGCCGGGGCCAGCGCCACCCGCAGGTGGCGGGCGTCGTCGTGGCGGGGCGCCGGGGTGGCGTCGAATGCGAACGCCGCCAGCAATCCCGGTTCGGCCAGCACGGCCTCCAGCGACGCGTCGACGAGGTCGATGCGCAGCGGATTGGCGGGCGGGGAGGCGACGGTGGGAAGCGAGGACATCAGGGCGCGAATGATAGCGCGCCGGCATGAGGCGCCGGTCACGGCCCCGACCATTGGCACGGGCGCCGTGGCGGCGCGCGCGCTAGGATCGCCGGCGATGCGCACGGGCGCGAGGACTCTCGGGGATGCAATGGCACGACATTCGAACGCGGTCTGGCTGGCGGGGGCGCTGCTGATGGCGGGCGCGGGCACGGCGACGGCGCAGGCGGTCACCACGGCCGACTACGAGCGCGCGGTGAAGATGCTGGGTGATCGCACCGCACCGCTGTTGGACCAGGCGTTGAGCGGCGCCAGCTGGTTGGACGACGACACCCTGGTGTACCGGCTGGGCGACAACGGCAAGGTGCAGGTGCTGCGCTTCGATCCGGGCACCGGCAAGTCCGCGCCCGCGTTCGACGCGAAGGAGCTGGCCGCGGCGATGAACGCGGCGGCCAGTGGCAAGGGCAAGCCGGTCGATCCCGACAAGCTGCCACCGCTGCAGGTCGAGCGCGAAGCCGACGGCAGCCTGCTGCTGCGCAGCCGCGGCAGTGCGTTCCGCTGCGCCGCCGACGGTTGCAAGGTCGAGGCGAAGCCCGCGCCGAAGTCCGGCAGCGAGCCCGGCGCGGCCTCGCCCGACGGCAAGAGCGAGGCCTTCATCCGCGACTGGAACCTGTGGCTGCGCGACCTCGCCAGTGGCCAGGAAACCCAGCTCACCTTCGACGGCAAGCCCGACTATGGCTATGCCACCGACAACGCCGGCTGGAAGCACACCGACAACGCCATCGTGGTGTGGTCGCCGGACGGCACGAAGATCGCCACCTTCCAGCAGGACCAGCGCAAGACCAGCACCATGACCATGGTCAGCACCAATGTCGGCGCGCCCGAGGTGCAGCAGTGGAAATACCCGTTCGCCGGCGACAAGGACGTGACGCTGATCGAGCGCGTGATCATCGACCTGTCCGGCGCCAGGCCGAACGTCGTGCGCCTGCAGATGCCGGCCGACCAGCACCGCTCCACCTGCAGCGACGACATCGTCTGCGATGACGGCTGGGAAGACGTGCAATGGGCGAAGGACGGCAAGACCCTCGCCTTCGTCAGCACCGACCGGGGCCACAAGTCGGCCACCCTGCGCGTAGCCGATGTCGCCACCGGCAAGGTCCGCGACGTGTTTACCGAAACCGTGGCGACCCAGTACCAGAGCGCGCCCACGCTGAGCTCGGTGAACTGGCGCTACCTGCCGGAGAGCAACGAGTTCCTGTGGTTCTCGCAGAAGTCCGACTGGGGTCATCTGTACCTGCACGACCTGGCGACCGGCAAGCTGAAGCGCCAGCTCACCAGCGGCGACTGGAACGTCACCAGAATCCTCCGCCTGGATCCGGCCAGCCGCCAGCTGTGGGTCACCGGCGTCGGCCGCGAGGCCGGGCGCGACCCGTACTTCTCGCACCTCTACAGCGTCCCGATGGACGGCGGCGAGCCGCGGCTGCTGACCCCGGAAAACGCGAACCATGCGGTGACCCTGTCCGAGGACGGCAAGTACTTCGTCGATGTGTATTCGACGATCGCCGACGCCCCGGTGGCGCTGGTGCGTGATGCCGACGGGAAGCAGGTGGCGGCGCTGGCAAAGACCGACCTGACCCGCCTCAAGGCGGCCGGCTGGGTGGCGCCGGAATCGTTCACGGTCAAGGCCCGCGACGGCAAGACGGATCTGTACGGCCAAATGTTCAAGCCGTCCAACTTCGATCCGGCCAGGAAGTACCCGGTCATCACCTACATCTACCCCGGCCCGCAGGTGGGTTCGGTGCGCAGCCGCAGCTTCCAGCCCGCGCACGGCGACCACCAGGCGCTGGCCGAGCTGGGCTTCGTGGTGATCGCCGTGGATGGCATGGGCACGCCGCTGCGCAGCAAGTCCTTCCAGGACGCGTGGTACGGCGACATGGCCGACAACACCCTGCCGGACCAGGTGGCGGCGCTGAAGCAGCTGGGCGAGCGCCATCCGTGGATCGACACCACCCGTGCGGGCATCTGGGGCCACTCCGGCGGCGGCAACGCCACCGCCGCGGCGATGTTCCGCTACCCGGACGTCTACAAGGTCGGCATCGCCGAATCCGGCAACCACGACAACCTGACCTACGAGGACGACTGGGCCGAGCGCTACCACGGTCTGCTGGAAAAGAAGGCCGACGGGTCCACCAACTACACCGGCCAGGACAACGCCGCGCTGGCGAAGAACCTCAAGGGGAAACTCTTTCTGCTGCACGGCATGATGGACGACAACGTGCCGGTGCAGTCCACCCTGCAGGTGGTCGATGCGCTGATGAAGGCCAACAAGGATTTCGACCTGCTGTTGCTGCCGCATGCGCGCCATGGCTTCGGCGTGGACAGCTACTACGTGATGCGTCGGCGCTGGGACTACTTCGTGAAGAACCTCATTGGCGCCGAGCCGCCGAAGGCGTTCGAGGTCAAGCCGCAGTTCTGACGGCTTCGCTAGGACCGCAACGCACGACGGCGCCGCAGGGCGCCGTCGTCGTTTCCGGGCTCAGCGCGGGCCCTGTCCGAACAGGATCTTCTTCTCCTCGTCCGACAGCGGCTTGCCCGCGGCCGGGTTCACCTGCTGCGCCAGCGCGTAGGCGCGCTGGGTAGCCGGGCGCGCGGCGATCGCCTCGCGCCAGCGGCGGACCTGGGCGAAAGGTTCAAGATCCAGCGGCGCGGAGGTGTAGGCGCCAACCCACGGATAGCAGGCCATGTCGGCGATGCTGTACTCGTCGCCGGCGATGAAGGCGCGGCCTTCCAGCCGCCGGTCCAGCACGCCCAGCAGGCGTTCGGCTTCCTTGCGGTAGCGCTCGCGTGCATAGGGCACCACTTCCGGCGCGTAGACGTGGAAATGGCCGTACTGGCCGGTCATCGGCCCCAGCCCTGCCATCTGCCAGAACAGCCATTCATCGACCACGATGCGCTGGCGCAGCGCGGCCCGCGCGTCGGCGCCGGCGGCCACGCCGGTGAAACGACCGGCCTTGTCGGACAGGTAGCGCAGGATCGCGCCGGATTCGAACACGCTGATCGGCTCGCCGCCGTCGGCGGGGGCGTGGTCGACGATCGCCGGCATCTTGTTGTTCGGCGAGATCGCCAGGAACGCTGGCTCGAACTGCGCGCCCTTGCCGATGTCCACCGGATGGATGGCGTAGGGCAGGCCGGCCTCCTCCAGCAGCAGGGTGATCTTGTGGCCGTTCGGGGTGGGCCAGTAGTACAGGTCGATCATGGCGGGCGCTCCGTGGGGGAAGGCGCCACTGTAACGCCGCAGTAGCGGCCGGCCAGCGACGGACCAGGTGGCCGGCCGCCTGATGTGTCGGGCAGCGCCGTTTGACCTGCGGCGCGCGGCAGCTGCGCCGCTCCGCCGGACCGCCGCGACGGCGGCGTGGCGCCTAGTGCCCGCCGCCGGCGCCCAGTCGGTCGAGGTCGATGCCCTGCCGGCGCAGCGCGCCGCTGGCGGTGACGGCATAGAACGCGAGGTAGGCGAAGCAGGCCACGCCGACCCAGAAGCTCATGTGCACGCCCACGCGGTCGGCCAGCGCACCCTGCGCCAGGCTGACCCAGCCACCGCCCATGATCATCATGATCAGCAGGCTGCTGCCCTGGTTGGTATGGCGACCGAGGCCGGCGATCGCCAGCGCGAAGATGCACGGCCACATCGTGCTGCAGAACAGGCCGACGCTGATGAAGGCGACCACGCTGGTCTTGCCGGTGGTGAACATGCCGATCAGCAGCGCGGCGATGCCGCACAGCGCGAAATACAGCAGCATCCGCGCCGGGTTGCCGCGGCTGAGCCAGGTGGCGGCGATCATCAGCAGGATCACTCCGGCGTAGCCGTAGAACTGCGACACGTCGTGCCGGGCGATCGCATTCACCGCCAGATACACGCCGAAGGCCAGGAACGGCAGGATCAGCATCAGCATCCTGCGGACGCCGGCGCCCACCTCGAACGCCCCGGCCGCGCCAGTCCAGCGGCCGATCATCAGGCTGGCCCAGTACAGCGACACATACGGCGCCAGGTGGTGGTTCTCGATTCCCAGGCCTTCGTGCAGGTAGGCCGGCAGGTTGGAGATGGTGGAGACCTCCACGCCGACGTAGACGAAGATCGCCAGCATCCCCAGCGCCAGCTGCGGATAGGCGAAGGCCGAGGACTTGTGCGCAAGCTTCGAGCTGTCCTCGGCCTCGTCCGTGGCCACCGCCTCCAGGTCGATGTGGTTGGGCACCGACGAGAACCGGATGAACAGGGCCACCAGCACGAACGCCGCGCCAAGCACCAGGTAAGGAACCTTCACGCTCTCGATGCTGGCCTCGGTGTTGCCGGTGGCCAGGCTGCCGAAGATGGCGAAGCTGACCAGCAGCGGCCCGATCGTCGTGCCGAAATTGTTGACGCCGCCAGCCATGGTCAGGCGCTGCGCGCCGGTGGCCGGGTTGCCCATCACGATCGCCAGCGGGTTGGCGGCGATCTGCTGCAGGGCGAACCCCAGTCCGACGATGAACAGACCGCTCAGCATCAGCGCGAAGGAGCCGGTGTTGGCGGCCGGATAGAACAGCAGGGTGCCGAGTGCCGACACCAGCAGGCCCAGGCAGATGCCGTTGCGGTAGCCGATGCGGTCCAGCAGGTCGCGGCCCAGCAGCTTCGACGCCGCCATGTAGGCCAGCGAGCCCACCGTGTAGGCCACGTAGAACGCCATCGAGACCCACTGGCTCTGTGCCTGGGTCAGCCCGAACGCCTTCTTGAACACGGGGATCAGGATGTCGTTGCTGGCGGCGACGAAGCCCCAGAAGAAGAACACGGTGATCAGGACGCTGAACTGCGCCCATCGGGTCTGCTGCTGTGCCATGGTGCCCCGCGTGTTGGTGGTCGTCATCGACGGGCCAACGCCCATCGACGCCAGGCCCGCTCCCCAGTCCGGGCAGTACAGCGCCGCGGCGGCGGCTTGTACAGGTCCGCGGGCGGCTCTGCAAACGTTTTCCCAGACGGTTGACGGCGCTGCCGCCAGCCGTTGCAATGCAGCATTCCCTGCCGACCGACCCCCGCCGATGCAGCCTGAAACCACCCCCCGCCTGTCGCCCCTGGCCGCCCTGATCTTCTCCTCGCGCTGGCTGCAGCTGCCGCTGTACCTGGGCCTGATCGTGGCGCAGGCCATCTATGTCTGGCAGTTCGGGGTGGAGCTGGTGCACCTGATCGACCAGGTGTTCCTGGGCGGCCACGCGGCGGAGGTGGCGGCCAATGCCGCGGTGCCGGCCGAGCCCGAGAAGAGCGCCGAGATCGTGATCATGCTGATCGTGCTCGGCCTGATCGACGTGGTGATGATCTCCAACCTGCTGGTGATGGTGATCGTCGGCGGCTACGAGACCTTCGTCTCGCGGCTGCGCCTGCACGGCCACCCGGACCAGCCGGAGTGGCTGAGCCACGTCAACGCCAGCGTGCTCAAGGTCAAGCTGGCGATGGCGATCATCGGCATCTCCTCGATTCACCTGCTGAAAACCTTCATCGAAATCGGCGACCTCGGCGCTCCCGGCAACGGATTCACCGAGGCTGGGGTGATGTGGCAGACCATCATCCACTGCGTGTTCATCTTCTCGGCCGTCGGCATCGCCTGGACCGACAAGCTCATGCACGGCGTGTCCAACGGCAAACAGGCACACTGAGGCAGGGACGGCGTGACGCCCCGGTAGAATGGTGGGATGGATGTTTCCCACCTTCTCGATGGGCTGAACCCGGCCCAGCGCGAGGCCGTTTCCGCCGCGCCCGGGCACTACCTCGTGCTGGCGGGTGCCGGCTCCGGCAAGACCCGCGTCCTCACCCACCGCATCGCCTGGCTGCACGAGGTGTTCGGGGTGCCGCTGCACGGCATCCTCGCGGTGACCTTCACCAACAAGGCCGCCGGTGAGATGCGCGCGCGCATCGCCGCGCAGCTGGGCGGCGAGCCGCGCGGCGCGTGGATCGGCACCTTCCACGGCCTGGCCCACCGCCTGCTGCGCCTGCACTGGCAGGAAGCGAAGCTGCCGGAAGGCTTCCAGGTGCTGGACAGCGATGACCAATTGCGCCTGGTCAAGCGCGTGGTGCAGCAGCTGGAGCTGGACGACGGCCAGTTCCCCCCGCGCCAGATCGCGTGGTGGATCAACGCGCAGAAGGACGAAGGCCGCCGCCCGCAGCACATCCAGCCGGCCGCGAACGACCCGTGGAACGACGCCCTGCTGCGCGCCTACGCCGCCTACCAGGAACGCTGCGAGCGCGCCGGGTTGGTCGACTTCGCCGAGCTGCTGCTGCGCGCGCACGAACTGCTGCGCGAGAACCCGGCACTGCTGGCGCACTACCGCCACCGTTTCGGCCAGATCCTGGTGGACGAGTTCCAGGACACCAACGCCATCCAGTACGGCTTCGTGCGCCTGCTGGCCGGCGATAGCGGGCAGGGGGCTCCTGGACAGGTGTTCGTGGTCGGCGACGACGACCAGGCCATCTACGGCTGGCGCGGCGCCAAGGTCGAGAACGTGCAGCGCTTCCTGAAGGATTTCCCGGGCGCGCAGACCATCCGCCTGGAGCAGAACTACCGCTCCAGCGCCAACATCCTCAACGCCGCCAACGCGGTCATCGCGCACAACCCGGACCGCATCGGCAAGCAGCTGTGGACCGACAGCGGCGACGGCGAGCCGATCGACCTGTATGCCGCCTACAACGAGATGGACGAGGCGCGCTACCTGGTCGAGCGTGCGCGGCAGTGGGTGCGCGACGGCGGCAGCTACGGCGACATCGCCGTGCTTTACCGCAGCAACGCGCAGTCGCGTGCCTTCGAAGAGGCGCTGCTGTCCGAACAGGTGCCGTACCGCGTGTACGGCGGCATGCGCTTCTTCGAGCGCGCCGAGATCAAGGACGCGCTGGCCTACCTGCGCCTGCTGGCCAACCGCGATGACGACGCGGCGTTCGAACGTGCGGTCAACACGCCGGTGCGCGGCATCGGTGACCGTACGCTGGACGAGATCCGCCGTGCCGCCCGCGAGCATCGCGAGTCGCTGTGGCGGGCCTCGCGCCGGCTGTGCGAGCACTCGACGCTGGCGGCGCGCGCGCGCAACGCGGTGGCCGGCTTCCTGCAGTTGATCGACGCTCTGGCCGGGGAAACCGCGGCGATGCCGCTGGCGGAAAAGATCGACCACGCGCTGGCGCGATCCGGCCTGCGCGTGCACTACGAGAACGAATCGCGCGGGCAGCAGGACTCGCGCACCGACAACCTCGACGAACTGGTGTCGGTGGCGTCGCGCTTCGTGCGCGGCGACGAGGAAGACGCGGCGTCGATGCCGGAGCTGGTCGCGTTCCTCGCCTACGCGGCGCTGGAAGCCGGTGAGGGCCAGGCGCAGGCCGGCGAGGACGGCGTCCAGCTGATGACCCTGCACAGCGCCAAGGGCCTGGAGTTCCCGCTGGTGTTCCTGGTCGGGCTGGAAGAAGGGCTGTTCCCCAACATGCGCTCGGCCGAGGAGCCAGGCCGGATGGCCGAGGAGCGCCGGCTGGCCTACGTGGGCATCACCCGCGCGCGCCAGCAGTTGGTGCTGTGCCACGCCGAATCCCGCCGCATCCACGGCAGCGACATGTACGGCCTGCCGTCGCGCTTCCTGCGCGAAATCCCGAAGCCGCTGCTGCGCGAGATCCGCCCGAAGCCGCAGGCCACATTCGCGCGCGGCGGCTTCACTGCGCAGCCGCGCCGCGACTTCGGCCACGCCCCGCTGGAAGCGCCGCCGGTTCGGCTGGGCGCCAACGTCCGCCATCCGAAGTTCGGCACCGGCTTCGTCACCGACGTGGAAGGCAGCGGCCCGCACGCGCGCGTGCAGGTGAATTTCGACGAGGTCGGTTCGAAGTGGCTGGTGTTGGCGTACGCGAACCTGACGCCGGCGTGATGACCCGCGTGCTTACCAGCTGAACAGCTTGTAATAGGTCATCGGCCCGCCCTTGGCGTCGGCATCATTGACCACGCCGTCGCCGTTGCGGTCGTAGATGTAATAAGCGGGGCCGCGCGCGGGCACCACCTTGACCATGGTCAGGCGTCCGCTGACGCGGTATTCGGTGACCACGTCGCCGTTGGCTTCGGTGCGGGTGGCCGGCACCGCATCCGTCGGCAGCATCTCTTCCGGGGAGGCGGTGGCACAGGCGGCCAATGCCAGCGTCAGTGCGAGGGGCAGGGCGATGCGCATGGCGTTGTCCTCGGGAAGGGTGCGGCAAGTATGCGCGATACGCGGCGGCTGGGATCAGCCGCCCGCCAACGCATCCAGTTCCAGAAAGCCGCCCGACTGCCGCTTCCACAGCTGCGCATACAGGCCGCCGCGCGCGAGCAGTTCCTCGTGCGTGCCGGTTTCGGCGATGCGCCCGGCGTCCATCACCACCAGTCGGTCCATCGCCGCGATCGTGGAGAGCCGGTGCGCGATCGCGATCACCGTCTTGCCCTGCATCAGCCGGTACAGGTTCTCCTGGATCACCGCCTCGACTTCGGAGTCCAGCGCCGAGGTCGCTTCGTCCAGCACCAGGATCGGCGCGTTCTTCAGCAGCACGCGGGCGATGGCGATGCGCTGGCGCTGGCCGCCCGACAGTTTCACGCCGCGCTCGCCGACCTGCGCGTCCAGCCCGCGCCGGCCTTGCGAATCCACCAGCTCGGCGATGAAGCCGTCTGCGTTCGCCTGGCGCGCCGCGTCGAGCAGGTCCGCCTCGCTCGCATCGGGCCGGCCGTAGAGGATGTTCTCGCGCACCGAGCGGTGCAGCAGCGAGGTGTCCTGGGTGACCACGCCGATCTGCGCGCGCAGAGAGTCCTGCTGCACGCCCGCCACGTCGATGCCATCGATGGTGATCCGCCCGGCTTCCACGTCATGGAAGCGCAGCAGCAGGTTCACCAGCGTCGACTTGCCGGCGCCGCTGCGGCCGACCACGCCGATCTTCTCGCCCGGCGCGATGTGCAGGTCGAGGTGCTCGATCACGCCGCTGCCCTTGCCGTAGTGGAAGGCCACGTTCTCGAAGCGCACATCGCCACGCACCTGCGGCAGTGCCGGTGCACCCGGGGCGTCATCGACGGTGGGTGGCAGCGAGATCGAGCTGATGCCGTCGTGCACGGTGCCGATGTTCTCGAACAGCGCCGACAGCTCCCACATGATCCAGTGCGACATGCCCAGCAGGCGCAGCGCCAGCGCCGACGCCACCGCCACCGCACCCACGCTGACCATGCCCTGCAGCCACAGCCAGATGCCGAGCGCGGCCACCGCAAACAGCAGCGCCATGTTCAGTGCGTACAGCAGGCTGTAGACGTTGGTGGCCAGCCGCATCTGCCGGTACACGGTGGACAGGAACCCGTCCATCGCTTCGCGCGCATACGCCTGCTCGCGGCGCGAATGCGAGAACAGCTTGACCGTGGCGATGTTGGTGTAGCTGTCCACGATCCGGCCGGTCATGGTGCTGCGTGCATCGGCCTGCTCCTGCGAGACCTTGCCCATCTGCGGCACGAACCAGCGCATCAGCAGCCCGTAGCAGGCCAGCCACCCGGCGAACGGCAGCATCAGCCGCCAGTCCGCGCTGGCCGCCACCAGCAGGGTGCCGCCGAAGTACACCAGCACGTAGTTGCCGATGTCGAACAGCTTGACCACGGTCTCGCGCACGGCCAGCGATGTCTGCATCAGCTTGGTGGCGATGCGCCCGGCGAACTCGTCCTGGAAATAGCCCATCGACTGCCGCAGCAGGTAGCGGTGCACGTTCCAGCGGATCCGCATCGGGAAATTCCCGAGCAGGGTCTGGTGCTGCACCGCCGAGTTCAGCCATACCAGCAGCGGCAGCCCGAACAGGACCAGCACCGCCATCCAGGCCAGCCGCGGGCCTTCCGCGGCGAGGAACCCGGCCACGCCCAGCGCGTTCATCCGGTCCACCAGCGCACCGACGTAGGCGTACAGCGCCACTTCCGCCAGCGCGATGGCGGCGGTGGTCGCGGCCATCAGCAGCAGCCAGCGCTCAGCGCCGCGGGTGAAATGGCGGCAGAACGCATACAGGCTTGCCGGCGGCTGCGCGGGCGGCGCGTCGGGGAAGGGATCGAGGCGGGATTCGAACCAGCGCAGCATGCGGGTGTTCCAGGCGGGGCAGCGCATTGTGCCGTGCGTCCGCCGTTCCTGCCTTCGCGTGGCCGCGGCATTAGAATCGCCCGATGACGAAGCTCGTGCTGATCGACGGTTCCTCCTACCTCTACCGCGCCTTCCACGCGCTGCCGCCGCTGACCAACGCGGCCGGCGAGCCGACCGGCGCGCTGTTCGGCGTGGTCAACATGCTGCGCGGCCACCTGAAGGAGAAACCCGAGCACATCGCCTTCGTGGTCGATGCGCCCGGCAAGACCTTCCGCGACGAG
>ERZ778017.1198-NODE-1198-length-27120-cov-7.040236_pt1 | contig 27120 bp, 12 predicted proteins | sample MGYA00375747_ERZ778017 | MGnify/ENA primary metagenome ERZ778017 (study PRJEB29350, sample SAMN05509838) | bioreactor metagenome | biome: bioreactor; material: wastewater | place: South Africa: University of Cape Town | collected 2014-03-17 ...
CGTGTAAAGATCCGTGCCTCAAGCGTGTAAAGATCCGTGCCTCAAGCGTGTAAAATTGCTCTTACAAAAAACTTACTTACAACCATTATTCAGAATAAAAATAAATAACTGAATGGACCAGATTACCTATGCTTGTCCGACTTTCCTGGAAAATGTTTTTTCGGTACCTCATTCTTTTTTCGGAAACGAGCTTCACCTTTACTGTATCGTATAAATGTAACACCACCAATACACGCCTGCCTCAAATTCAAAGGTACATTTACTCCCAGAAAAAGTTTATCATACGTAGGATGACTATCCCAAGTTTTAACGCCATTAAAACTCAATGAAAAATCCTCATCTACCGGTACAAGATTTGCATTAAGTATTTTTAATCTGTCATGGAAACTGCCATTCTTGCAGTTTCCAATGCTCCAGTATGAGTACAGACAGTTTCCTAGAATTGTTAGTAAGGAAAGATTAGTAAATTGATTCTTTGGAAACTGTAGGTGTAACTCTCCATCGTTTTCTTTCTCTATTAATAATTGCTCAACACTTATAGGTAGACAAAGTGGGTTTGACTCAGTAGTTGTGAAAAAGCCTTTAAGTTCAAAATAGGTAAAATTTCCATCCTGTATATTTTGAAAGAAGTCGAAATTACATTTCAACACATTGATAGAAAGATACTTAACCAGTTTACCAAGTTTAGGAAACTTGAAAACGCATTCCGTAGTAAAGATCATTGATACGTTTTCTAAATGTTCGAAATGTTCTATCTTTAGGTCCTCCGATACATAATGAAATTTCAAGTGTAAACTTCGCAAATTACTACATTTGAGAATTTTTGGCCAAACTGTTTCTGAGAACTTACCTGCAATTGATTCACCTTCAAAGACCACCCCACAAAACTTTTGCAAATTTAGTGGTAACCCTTCGATTGGATCAATATCCATTACATTCATTCTTAATGTATGGAGATTTCGGAGGTTCAGCAAGTCAGCTGATATTGTTAGGGAATATTTTGGAATATACAATTCTTCGATAGATTGTGGTAAAGTAGTAAGTTCTAGTAAAACATCAATGTGCAATATTCTTAATTTTTTTGGTAGGATTACGGAAAAATCAGGGTCCTCTTCGGGAGCCGTACAATCCAAAATGCCCAATTCTTCCACCAGTCTGGGAATCAAAATATCCGTATTCAGTTCAAAGAAAATATGAGAAACACTCAAACTTTTCAAATTGCAGCTTGTTTTCCAAACTATTTCTCGGTCATTATAAATGTTTCGTTCTGGTACATTGGTAAAATTCCATCCCATTGAACATTTCTTGACATTACAAGCGTCTAAAAGTTGCAAATCAAAAATTAAACTGGTTTCAAACTGTCCAAGTCTAGATAGTTTTAGAAAGAGGCGTACTATTTTACCGATATCCTGTGTTTCATCTTTAATGTGAAAAATTCCAAAACTTCTTAAGGTTTCTTTGCTTTCCATTAAGATTTCATTTATTCCCCAATGATCGTCTTGTTGAAGTAACAAAGTTTCTAAATTTTTAGGAAGAATTGTTTCATAATCAATATTTAATGGAATTCCAAACAACTTCAATGTTTTCAATTTATTCGAAATATTGTTTCGGAGATGTATGGGTTTGGAAAGTCCTATGCGTTGAATGGGATTATCTAAAACATATTCATATTCGCCAGATTCAACTAATGTCTCTAAATTTGGAAAATCACTCAATTTTATATTCTCGCCATGAAGCGGATGTAATGAAAAGTTTCTGATTTTAGCTTTCCAACTGTCTCCCCCAAATAAATAGTTCATATATTTTACACTTTTAGCTGAAATGGAGGAAATGTTTTTGCATGAAAGACCCAGCGATATACGTTTCATTTCTTCCAGACCACATTCATAAATTCCAGAACTCAAGAACTCTACGTCAAATAATATTGGAATTTTGAGTAAGACTTTCAACCGATCAATTGAAACCCAATTACCAAAATTTTTAACATCTTCATGGAGTTCTGGAAATTTGATAGGTATTCTGTATTGTGGGACTGATCTAAAATCTGAAAAATAAGAATAAGGTACAACATAGATACGAAATGGCTTTTCTCGCAATTTGTTTAAAAAAAGTGAAAACTTTTGGTCTATGTGTACTGCTTCAAGGAAAGCTAACTTATCATTATATCCTAAGAAGTTGTATATCAATTGCAACAAATCCAAACCCAAACGGTACAAAAGAACCATTGTTTCAAACTCTCCACATTACTTTTAAACGTATCTTTCGTAAGGTTTATAAGTACTTTCGCTGTAAAGAAAAAATATATACGCGCATGCTACACTTGCCAAAAATGTATTCCAAAATGTGATTATAGGATGATCTACACTTCTTTAAATTTTCATTTGGAAACTATAAATGAAAATGAGAAGATAAAATTCCTAGATATTTAATTTTGGATCAGTCAAAGATTAATCTGTGAAAATGGTCCGATTGTCCGTTCCTCAAGCGTTCCACTTCCTCAGTTAATACAGAAAATATTAAAAGATTCAATATCAAAGAATCATCAATATCCCAACCAATTTACGGAGGGGTGTAAATCTGGAAGTAATAATGGCACCTTCACTAATTTCTTTCAGCCTGATTCTGTTTTTTTATTTCTGGGTTTCGCATGAGCTGAAAAATATGTCCAAATTATTACGAAAGCAGAAAATGACTTATAGTTTGTATCTAAATTCATTAAGATTAATTAACAATGTTTGCGTAGGATAAATGAGATCACTTTGACAGGAACTCCTTTGTTCCACAGAATTTAAATTTACGAATTTGTGTGTGCTATGATACCTCGAGTCGGCACTTTATGAACTTGGATTGTGAGGTAAGATAAAATCTAAATTCTATCTACTTTAATCTCTAGTAATTATATGGAAATTGTACTGTAGCTTGAGAGTTTCTTGTCATTTCACAAACCTGTTAAACGTGTACACAATTGAATTGCTTATTTTCCACTAGATTACTGCATGCTTCTGTTCTGAAACCTTTCTATTTTGTTTCATATTTTCTACCACATTTATTCATATCATTACATTTGTTTCTTAACTAATATATATATATATTGCTTTACTCACTAAACATATATAACTATCTATATAGTTATTTAGCTTGGAAAAGCAATGAATTATAGTTGATAAGCTTGACAATAATAATAGAGATAATGATTTATTCTTAAGCTTTGTAGGTCAAATTTTTTAGGTTGATTCTTGCAGTGTTCCAAATATAGTTTGTTCCACAGTCTTTCGATGATATTGCAATCCTCGAGTAAACGGTATGTAAAATCTTCTTTATTTCTTCGTGTCGCAAGAGATAAAGAATGTGCTCAAATGTTGTATCTGAAACCGTTCAAATCGATAGCTGTTGTCAAAGTATATGAAAAACGATTGAGGTGAAACAAATGCAAAATTCTGTAGACTTGGGTATTTTACAGAAACGATGCCTTAGATTCTTCCAAGAGAACGTTGGTTTGGCAGGTCGGGCAAAATTATGAACTTTAATTACAAGCTCGGTAGTCATTTTGATTATTTGATTGAAGAACGAAAAAAACCCTGCCAAAGGGTTTATCCCTAGGGTTTTGTGCACATTGTAAAAAGGATATGGTCAAGATTTGGATCTATGAGAGATGGTTGCAGATGAGGCAATATGAGGCGTCTTCCGAGTTAGAATAAAGGTGAAGAGAGGGAACTATGATTCCAAATATGGCTCTTCCGATGAGAGAGCTGGGTGAGAAACAATTTCTTCTTTGAGGTTTCTTTTTCCCTTTACGTTTCCCTTTACGGGATCCCTGTATCATAGGTGGTATTTGGTTATTTTTTGAGAGGTAGATAATAAGCTAAAACATGTTCCCAATACATGGAAGCAAAGTAGATTATATTTCCCTTAGACCTCGTTGATCCAAGTTCTGCCAGGATGAGAGAGTTGTCAACGTTTTTTTTTTTTGCCGCTCATTGGAGTTTCGTAGGTATATTTGCTTAAAACCAGTTTTTCTCATCAAAAGACAAGATCGTGGATGATTGCAGTCATCATTACTTTCCATTGAGGATTTAGATCAATCAAGTCATAATTGCTGTGTAGAAGGGGTGTAAAGTTTCTTTCCCTAGTAACTTAGGAAAAGAACGTTTTGAGTATTGAATGCATTTTCATATTCTCTTTGTTGGTTTTGGGATTATGAAGATCTTGAAAGTATAGCTTAGATAGCAAGTAAACTTTTATCTCAATGGCATTTAGGGCATAAGGAAGTGAATGTACTAACCGATTTGACAAGTGATACATAAAACTTTGGATTTACTTTACCCCAACTCCTTTGTTCTATACACCGAAGAAGGCAATAGTTTCGGAGGTATTAAGTTCATACGAGAAGTATACGGAGAGGTAAGTTGTGGAAACATCGTCTTTGTTAAAATGATAAATAATGGATTTGTTACAGGGAATGATTTTTTGAAGAATTGGAGCGTGATTTTCTGTATTCTTGTATATATTGACGTCGAAAGCAGCATACCTGATATATATAGCAAAGAAGAGAAGAATTGAGATTATAATACCCATGGCACGTTTCTGTAAATTTTGCTGGAAAGATTCAAATGTTAGAATAAAAAGAGTTGAGGATAAGGGGTTGCGTTGCGGCGTATCAGACCCTAATTTAAGTTTCAGGTTTATTTTCTATTTACATAGAGCTTTGTTACTAACTATGGCATCAATGATTCTATATTAATGGCCGTATGTTTAGTTTGGATAGGATTCTTGTCAGAAAACCATATGATTCGCGGTCAAACACCCCTTGGAAATGTCTAACAAAAGAATGCTGGATTCCTCGCTAAACTTTATGAGTTCGGTGTCACAATCATCTGTTAATTTTTTTTGTATTTTGTAAGTGAGAGACCTGAATTCAGCGATCCTTTCATCCATTTGTCGATGAGTTAGAACTCCACGCTACTTGGGGCCAAGAATAGTATCAGCTATTTGCAAAAGTTCCTGATTTACCATTGAACTGATTAATAAAGCGCTACTATGGATTACCAGATTTGGTTTAAAAATCTTTTATATTTGGGGGGTGAATATTTGGTTCTCTTTGGATTTAGGGTGATTATTGTGGTTTTTTCAAGAAATCTGGTATTAGACCATCATTTTTCATATATTAAAAATCAAAGATCCTGTGAATTAGAAAAGATGTATACTGCTCAGACCTGGAGCTGCGTCGGTTTTACAGTGTGTTAAGGAATAATGAACCTCACTTAGGGTAAAAAGTTTCTGAAGTTGAAATTTTTGGCTCAGGAATCTTTGGGAGCTCACTGATGAATTTTTTTAGGTCATTTTGGTGGCGGTGTTCTGAGGTTGCTAAAAGATATTTTCAAAATATTTTGTCTCTACTCATAGAATTACACCCCTGGTGCGTCTGTATTTTTATTTTTTTTTTTTTGCGGGGGTGGTGGTGGTGCTCACGTTGGTCTTCATCCGCTGACATATTTTCTTGATTCGAGCATGAAGATGTTTTGTGATATAATTGATAACCTAGTCTGCTTATGACGCAGATTGTCGCCAACTAAATCCCGGTGCGTTTTTTTTTTTTAATTTTTTGTAATTAAACATGCATTAACAACTCCCAAAATAAATAAAGTAAATGAGAGAACTGGCAGCTTTTTTATTAAAAAATGTAACACTATTGTGAATACTGCCATTGTTTGATAAATTTAAGAAAATGCAAATATAATTTCAAAATCACTCACCGTTTCTTCGTGTTGGCTTAGTAAATTGTAGAATCTACTACGAATTGTAATTATTGCATACCGTTGATTGTATCTATAAACTGACGGATATCTTACAAATAGAAACAATTGATTACTTGAAGTATTGCTTCCATTTGCATAAAAATGAGTCTAAAACAGCCAATTTATCAGATGTATAGTTTAGCTTAATGGACTTATTCTGCTTTGTCAAGTCCTCAATGCTATTCCAGTTGAAATGATAATATAAAAATACCACCAACGAAAAAGTTTGAATCGTCTTCAAGTTGTTCTTGACTTTACTCTTTGGTGAACACGCATGAATGATTAATGTTTGTAATAACTTGATCATCAATTGTAACGAACATGAGTTTATTTCTTTGTTAAACGTACTTTCCTGTTCACAAGTTTCGTGATGTGAATTGTCAGATAAATTAGATTGCGAATTGTTCGGTGAAAGAAACGAAAACCCTCCTTGGTTCAATACTGGTGTAGACGGGGCAGATAAACTTAAAGGTAAGCTATCATTCAATTGCAATAAGATATCCCAAAACCTATTACAGTTGAAGTTTTCAAACTCATTTAAAGAGTCAAATTTGTTTAAATCTTTAACACAATGAGGTATAGTTTCATGGTTTCCCCATTTGTTCAATTCATTATTCAAAGCAGTGAGGAAACTTCTGTTGAAAACTTTAAAATTGATCAATTCAGTAATTGTGTAGACCTCTCGCAATGTCTGAGAATTTCCAAATAAAATCAAACAAATTGGAATTAAGAAAGCTTCATCGTGTCTTTGCAAACCACAATCCGAGAAAGATTTGACGTAAAGTAAATGTTTAAAACTTGATTTGAACTCGTCAAAATCGACATTCGCCTCATCCAAAATTGACTTGTATAAAGGTCTTGAGGTAATTTGATTTATGATAACATCAAACTCTTGATCCTTTTTGGACTTCAAGCTAGGTGAAAGCTTATTATAATTATCATTTGAAGTTTCAAACTGATGCTTTATTTGTTCCAACCTGTCATTCGAATCATCTCCTCCTGTTAAAAGCAATATGAGTAATTTGTATCGCGTTTTACACGGAATGTTACAATCCCACGACAATTTTCGAATTTTGAGTCTTTGTCTATCAAATTTCTTCACAAACCTATGAGAATGATCTTGCAATGGGCTCAAGTCTTCGTAAACTTTTAACCAAGCCTGTTGATTAATTGCATTAGTCTCTGACGATTTTAATCTAGCATCCAGTAAAGATTTATTATTAGATTCATATTGGTTCAAAAATTGATGAAACTGCTTGTGATGTTTTGTTTTGTCAATGGATAATTTTGGAGGTAAATTGATTGGTCTGGACTGATCTACACAGTTCAACTTTTCTGGACTAATTAATTGTAAGTCCTCCATTGACGACTGTGATTTAATGTACTGTGGCAACTTATAAATTTGACTATCACGACTTGATTTTAATAGCTTAGCTTGGCTTATCGAACGATGGTTATAAAACTGTTGGATACTTTTGGTAATTTCCACATCTTCTGTGATATTGTACAAATTTGAAGAGTTGGTATCCAGTTCTTTTAAACTATCTTCACCAGCAACATCCTTGTGAGATAATTTCCCTGGTAAGGGCGTAGGTTTCGGGTATTTTGAATCAGCTAATAAATGGTTTCTTAAAATATCAGAATCATGATTTTTTTGATACAACGTACCATAGTGTTTTATGATTGGAACATTAAATACCAATGGTAAATCGTTATCATATATGATATCATCTGCATCATTTTCGTCATATTTTTGTTTTCTCAACAACTTTCTCGACTTTGTTTCTTGGGATGAAATGTACTTACTTTTGGTTCGTATAAGCGGTGCGTACTTATTAGGTTGTGCTTGACTTGTTAGTGGCTTTCCCATGCTATTTATCGGATCTTTTTCGATTATGGTACTTCTTGGGGATGATTCATCGGTGAAACTGGATAATCTTGCATCTATCGGAGGTTCAAAAGTTGAGATATTGGAGGACGTATCAGAATAGCTTGATAATGATGCCTGATCTCCTTTTACAAACGATGATTGAGTCTTCAAATCACCCAGTGGTTTGTAAGATTTTTTCAAAGACAGTTCGTTAGAAGACTTGTATGATGAATTTGAGTTAGAATCCGCACCGGAATCCCTGGATTTTTGGGATGAACAATCGTGGATGGTTGAGTTGTCTGGGGTCGAGTCAAATGTTGATTCCAAAATCGACGAGTTTACCAACGCATCATCTATTGATGTTTCGTTTTTGAAGGAACTATTCGACTCATGTGTGGTGAAGGACTCACGAGACAGTCTCATTCTCGATTTCTCGCCTGTCTTCAACGCCAAGCTGGTTTGTGACTGTGATATTTTCCTGATGTAGTAGTTTCCTGGACGACTTGAGTGATCGTCTAGGCTAGTTAACGACGTAATTCTTCGGATGGGCTGAATGCTTGGCTGAGACCCGTTCAAGCTGATATCATAGTAGTTGATATCATTATTCATATTGTGTGAGAAGTATTAGCGAAAGTAACCCCAATCAGTAACGATGGTATTAAAACTGGATATTGGACTTATCGTTGTGGTGATAAAGATCGTATCAAAGCAAGACAAAAAACTAAAAACAGTATCTGAAACAAACGTACCGATATTGCGATCCACTTAAAATAAATTGCCTCAGCACAGAACACTGAATGTACACAGAACACTAAATGGATACAAAAAACACAATTCCGACCAGTTAGTTTCAGTATGGGAAGTTTGAAACGTGAAACCTACTCAAATTATCAGCAAATCCAGAAAAAGTCTGCTAAGAGCACAAGCTGAGCGAAAATACTTTCCAATAATAGCGTTTAATAGCGAACGACCACGGTTAAAGCTAAGAAAGTACACTTCTTCTCAGCGTTAGAAGTTTCAAAACAATCGTGATAAGCAGGCAATTTCAAAGATGTTTATTCTGTACCTTACAAAAGATGGTATCACGTGAGTGAATTTTTAAATAAGGTGTGCAACGAACACGCAGCCGGATTTGGCTGGAGACTGTCCTAAAATATTGGCTTTGCAGGATGCCGAAGAAAACCCGCCCTGGTTGGCAGACATGTATTCCGATATAACTGTGGAATTGAGCACTTTAGAAGAATTTGCGTCTTTGCAGCATCTGAAAGTTTTGCACCGTAGGGAAGAGCGTTGTGTGTCTAGCAATAGGAAGGTAATGAAATCATATATTACGGTGTTTCTGAGGCGTACGAAACTACATTACACGCAGCTTTTGGTAATCCTGACCTCCCGGCTATGAACTGTTCATTGTCTCATTTCTATAAATAGATAGAGTACTAGTTATTACACACAGTACCACTACTCCTTAGTTGCTATTTGTGAACGAATTACAAAATAGTACAAAGCCATCGAATGGAAAATGGCAGATCACCGGTTTGATAGCTTTAGTCGACGCAGGTGAGTGCTGGCAAGAACTCAAACATTTGCTGTAGAATATAGGACTGTAGAGGGACCATTATATTGTGCACACATGGTGCAGAGATCAAGGGTAAGCGGGTTTAATATACCAACATGATTCGAAGTTATCAAACAGCTTTTATTAATGTTCGATCAAACTCGAAACGTATCACAGATTACTACTTTTTGATTTCCGTTTGCTTTCTAGTGGGATAGCATATTGTAATGTGCAGTTTATATACTTCTTTTTTGATGATAGTTTGGAGAATATACTTGATCTCAACCTAAACTACATCAAAACAAGTACATCGCGAGACAGTTTCCTTTTATGAGCTCTTATACAAACGTTTAGAACATGTTATTTCGTTTGACCTTGATACACCAGTTTAGCATGTTGTAAATTTCAAATTCGTGGTATACCAGCGTAACCATTGAATTATTTGCCCAAACTCAGGGCTATCATATCACGGTTTGAATAATAGAGCAAGCCGGGTCAAAAGATTCAATTTCAACTAACTTTCCTTAAATAATTAGATATTACATTTGGTTGTTTACATTGGGTTTTTAAACATTGAAATTAACGACACAGTAAGATTGAGTTACTTCTTTACTTTAAACGTGATATGGTGGAATGCTTAGAAAACTTGTGTTGTGGATGACAGTGTATAACTTTGAAAGCACTTTGTATAAGTAATTTCGAACGTGGATATTTACATTCGCAATATCGGAACGATCTAAAACCCAGCCAATATACTATTGTACACATATGCCATTGTTCCTGTTTCTAGAGATTCACTCCCCTTCGTAAACTGTGCGCCAAAAGAGAAAATTTAAACTGGTTCTTTAACTATTTGTACTTCTTGTAGTTCTAGTGCAAGTACTATCGATAGTAGATACCTAGGCAAATGTATGTATGTAAGTAAAAGTAAAATGTACATCATAAACTCAATTAGAACACAGTAATTTGTTTTCTATGGACTATCAGAACGAAATTTCAAACTTCAAGGATTCTACTTCCAGCTTACAGTTTCGATTATTGGCTGGACATGTTTCTTAAGATATCTGTTAGGTAAATGGACGTGGTCACGATATATTGGTAGTTTGGAATTCATATTCAGTTTGTGACATCCTATTCAATTGTTCTATAATTTGGTTTCATTGGATAAACGATGTACAGTACAGTTTCGACTTAAAATTTTATTACCGGCAAAGAGTAATTCTTATACTAAATTGGAGAATTATGAATTGACAATTACATCCCTAAATCAACAAGATCCACCATTCAGTTAAAAGTTCTTTAACTACACTGTTATCTGAGGAAACTTGCGTAGTTGGAACTTTTCCAATTTAGATTTTGTGATACGATTCGATTGATGCAGACTGATGAATACATGGTATCTTGGCGACTAACGCTTTCACAAATGGACTGTTATGTGTTTTTATTAAGCATAAAAACTTTGCTTCATGGAGTAAAAGGTCTAAAGGGCATGGATCCAAATACCAATACAGATGTAAGAATGCAATGAACCTACACAGAAACCAGGGTACGTCTACACGCTATTGCATGTCATAAAAAGTTCCCGAACTCCCACTACTCCTTACCCCTTGTGTTTGAACCTACGGTATCAATCTGGTAGTAAACACTAAGTCACCTTGAATATGCCATTGGATTCGTTTATTTTTGCAATTATCCTCACTTTGTGGTAGCCAATTGTTTCACATAATTTAAGACTAGTAAGCGGTTTTGCACCGATGATTATGGAGACAAGGCAAATGAGAAGTTTGCACTAAAATCTAGGGGCAAATTTCAAGTTTGTTTCAATATTGTACAATACGCCATACTCAAACGTTGGGTTTCAAATCGAATAAAGGACACATATGGGAGTGTTTTCTGGTTTCCAAATAATAATATTGCTTAAGGTTCATTTAATCCAGCTCTTTTCAACACATAATGGACTCTGTACTGCTCTGATCCAGACAGGGCTCATTTTTTTAATTTTTTTTTGGCTATTCTGAGTTGTTCATGTTCATATTTTTGGTATCTGAAGAATTACTTGGAAAGAAACTGGATAAAACTTTGAAAACATTTTTTTGTGAAATATAATATTAAGGGAGTCACACAATGCCAAAAGTTGCTCGTAACATTTACAAATTTGCAGAGCTTGCGAATTCGTTTAAAGCGCGTAAATATTGCGAAAGTCTGCAATTATTGTTATTTAGAAATGTCAGAAAATTCATCAGAACACTCTGGGGAAACCCCATCTTGGGACTCAAATACAGTCTCTAGTCGAACCCGTTACCGTAAATCTGTCTTTCCTCCGGCCAATCAAACATGGAACATGTTCGAGAACAACAAGTAGTTTGGGAGTTCAAGGCGGTATAGTAAGCAGTTCGAACTCGCAATACGCGTCGAGCGAACAGCATTTTAACGTCGATTATCTTGATGAGGGTACACTGGAGGTTTCAAGGGAACGAAACTCAAATGAATCTAGGGGAAGAGATGATGAAAATGAACGGACACAGGAAGAGCTAAGAAATCGGAGAAGGGATCGGGCACAGACTAGGGCACAGACTAGGGCACAGACTAGGGCAAGGAACCAGGAGAGAGAACGTCGACAGGAACAGGAGAACGCACGGACAGCGCAAACGAACCGTGAAGAACAAAATCGAGCTAGAGATAGCAGAGCTAGTAGAAGATATCCGAACGAATAAGTCTCTTAATTTGATTTGCAATTTGCTAGTGAAGAGCTTAACAAATAGCGCATAGTTAATCAAGTCTTCAATCGTTGCTATTCTAATATATTCCATAGGCGTATTACTGAAGTTTCAACAAGTTTAGATCCCATAGCTCTCTTTATAAATTATATGTAACTAATAAGACTGCTAAACAAATATATCTCTAGTGGTTGGGAAACATCAAAGAATTGATGTAGGCCCCTGCTTCAAGAAGTAGAATAGAATTTGCTAAAGTGTTTTTACAACTTTGTATATTGTATGGGTATAACCTTTACTGTAAATAAAACCTGGTTTATGCGTTGCAAGGATGAATCCTATATGGCTCAGTTTTTAACTACAAATATGTATACTTAAAATACATTACATTGCATTTAATATAAAATAGTGTCCAACATGACCTGACGTTTCATACACTCGAACAAACAAACCCTATGAATAAGTAAACGTCAACCGTTATTAATACATTCATCTATACCCTTCCCTGTACCACGACGTTACATATCCATATCAATATCAATTTGATCTGGATTCTTAGGAATCGGTGGCAGTTTCCCCTTTTGAATAGTTTCTGATTTAATGAATCCCATTGGATTCAAGGAGTCCTTGATCAACTCTTCTTGTTTCAATTCCTCACTAACATAACGCTTAAATCTCAACATCTCTTTGAAACTTGATTCATTTCCAAATTTCAACTCAAACTCTTCCCATTTCGACCATGTGGGTTTTATTGTAAGAGACTCAGGATGGACTAATCTACAGACAAACTTGAACAATGCACGAGCCCTGATGTACTGTTTCTCCATAGTCTCAAAATCAATAAACCTTTGTACTAAAGTGATTAATTCTGCAAACCTGAGTTGATCGTCTTTCACAGCATCTTCGAAAATAGCTCGTAGCTCATCACTTGCCTTGATAGATGTCCATTTATCAATTAAGATACCATACAATTCAAATTTTTCGTCTAATGCCTCCTCCAATTCTGCTTTCAGCAACTTTTCTTCCGCAATTGAGTTCCGTATTAACTTGATACCCAATTCAACAGCTTTAATTGATTTCATTATCGAATTATTATCCTGTTCAAATTTGCTGTACATTTTGATTATAGGTGCACAGAGATAACCAGCAACTTTGGTTTCAGTATTCCCAGATAAACATTGGTCAAAAAGATCACGAGTTCTATGCATTGAAAGTTTTCTCTCCAAAACCTTTTCAAGGTAACAGATCCAAATTTCATACTTGATTCTCGAATCTGGAAACAATTTCAACCCTCGTTCATACACGGAATACGATCTTTCCCAAAATGTCCATGATTGTAAGAATGCAACATAGTCAAGTATATTTTGCGCAGTTGCCAATTTCGTATCTATAAGGCGGTCGTATGCTTTGCAAACACGTTCTATGTTTTCTTGTTGTTCTGCAGAATCAATAAATGACTCAAGCAAATCAATGTAGAAACCCCATAAGGTCTTCGAATTTGAAATTTCGTTATGTATGAACTTGTTCTCATCAGTTTTTTTACTTGGAGTCTTAAATAAAACGGCTTCCAACACATTCACCGCTCGATTTTCAGCATCGTCCAAGCTTGACTCTAGCAAGATCTCGCTCCACTTAATGTACAAGTCGCTGAGCTGGTCCAACGATGCGAACTGTGACGTCACAGCTTTCGAGAAAATCAAATTTGTGGTTTTATAATCGTGTTTGGAGGCATAAACATTGGCATAATCAATCCACAATTGTGGTAAAGAATGTTCCTTATTAGCCGAGTAAGCTTTGAGAGGATTGAGCTGCGTCAAAGCTTCAGCATATACTTTTAATGTAGTATCGAGATCGTCCTTAAATAAACCTAAACGGCCATACCATGTGTCCAAATTGTTCATATCTTTTCGAAGCAACACGTCATTTAACAAAAGAGAACGATTTTGTAGCAAATCCTCGTATGAGTTCATTCTGAAGTCAAATGCTGTCAAATCTTGGGGTAAGTTTTGAGACAAGGAATCTAGCTCTTCCTCTTCAAAGTCGACGTAGTCGTTGTATATCATAACAAAATCAGGCACAGTGACACAAGTAGATAACGCTAGGTCAAAGAAATATCGTACTTTGGCACTATTATCTCGGTTGATGTAGTATGTCGTCAATGTGGTGTATAATTTAGCCATTTGGTCTGGGAACTTGTCGACAGCAAATAGAATCTTAGATTCTACTTGAGCGTCCCATCGTGAGCCTTGACCATCTGTCGATGTCTGGTTGTCTAGGGCCGTTTGAACAAGATACTCAATGTACTCCCACCATGTTTCTAGTAGCGATTTCGACAATGTGAATTTTTCTGGTGAAGTTAGGATGGATTCAAACAACGATATGGCAGCAGTTTCATCGTTGTACTCGATGAATTTGCTCAACACAAACATCACGTCGACCTCTGGGTTGTAAGCAAGATACTTGGCGTAAACGGTGCTCCCTGTAGCACCACCTATGCAATCAGCGAATTTCAAGTACAACGGCCAAATAGTGCCATGAACCAGTACTGGCAAGCTCGCCAAGCACCGATTGAAAGCGTTTCTGACGAAAGTTACATTGGCTACTTGTTTTTCCACGAGAAACAGCAAGTATTTTGTCCACACGGTGTCGCTTTCACCGCCATCTTTACCTAGACACAGAAGAGCTCTTTCAAACAACCGATTAACGTTGACCAACTGCGTTCGATGGTGGTAAAACTGGAGGTTTTTCGCCAACCCTAGCACCATATCGAGGTAAGCATGCCACAACCCCAGCGACAGCGGATTCTGTTGCACTGAGCGCTCCATAACAAACACCTTTCTAGTAATGGACTCTACTGAAGAAGCATACTCGAGCCAAACCGCCTCATCGTGGGGGGTTTTCGCCAACTTTGTTTCATAATCCAAACATTCTGGTACTACGAGTGCTGAAAGTGGCCACACATCACACATCAAGGCCAGAACCGGGTACAAATAGCCACGGTGGTGGAAATAACGATTTGAGAATAAATTTCCTGAAGAAAAATTCCTAGAGGAAAATTGAGAATTACTACACCACGCTTTTCTCGACGAATTGCAACTACACACCGATTATCGCACCATTTCTACACCGTAGCACACCACTATGTCGGGTCAAGGTAACAGGGAAGCAGTATTTCCAACCCGGATGACTTTGGGGGTGATGAAGGGGAAGTTGAAGGGAGCCCAGCAGGGCCATTCGTTATTGAAACGGAAGTCTGAAGCATTGACCAAGCGGTTTCGGGACATTACACAGCGAATTGACGACGCTAAGCGTAAAATGGGTCGAGTGATGCAGACAGCAGCGTTTTCGTTGGCGGAAGTTCAGTATGCCACGGGGGACAACATTGGGTACCAAGTTCAAGAGTCTGTTCTGAAGGCCAGGTTCCAGATTAAGGCCAAGCAGGAGAACGTCAGTGGGGTGTACTTGCCTACATTTGAGTCTCGGATCAACGAGGACATCAATGACTTCAAGTTGACGGGTTTGGGTCGTGGTGGTCAACAGGTCCAACGGGCTAAGATGGTGTACACCAAAGCAGTGGAGGCATTAGTGGAGTTGGCGAGCTTACAGACGGCGTTCATTATCTTGGACGAAGTCATCAAGGTCACTAACCGGAGAGTTAATGCCATTGAGCACGTTATTATTCCTCGTACTGAAAATACTATTCACTACATCAACTCGGAATTGGACGAACTAGACAGAGAGGAGTTCTACCGGTTGAAGAAGGTCCAGGAGAAGAAACAGGAGGCGGTTGCTGCTGCTGAGGCTGAAGAGAGGGAGGCTAAGCAGGCTAAGGAGGCTAAGGAGGGCGATGGCCACGCAGTAAGCACCAACGTCCAGTTGTCGGAATCGACTATCGCCAAGGAAGTGGAAAACTTGGCTATCCAGGCCGAAGGTGGCGACGGAGACGTGCTCAAAGAGACGGAAGACGACGTTATCTTCTGAATTGACTAGATTTTACGCAAACTTCATTTCTACCATCATTAGTTTAGTTCGATACTTGCAATTTACACACGCTTTGACTGGTGGGAATCGCTGCCTGGCGATTCTCGTGTAGACAATGCTGTAGACGGAGCAGAATTACAGTAGGAGGCATTATTTATGGGCGTATATCAAATATAAGCTCTATGAATTGATAGGAAAGTGATACGGAAGACTGTAACCAGGGCAGATATCAAGACAAGTGTAGCCAGGACGGTACTCCTGGTACCACTGGGCCATTTTTAGTACAGATGCTTTGATTTCAAGATTTCAGTGCTTGTTTACATTCTACTTCCGTCTGTATTAGTTTATTAGTTGTTTATTAGTATATACACCAACAATGCCTAGCCTCAGTAACTATAGCAAGGTGTATCCTCCGTCCACAACTAGGTCGAGTCCGGTGGCATAGGTGGACGCATCGCTCGCTAAGAAGAGGTACGATCCCCATAACTCCTTAGGGTCTGCTTCTCTGCCCATTGGAATTAATTGTAACCACTTGTTTCTTCTTTCTGGGTCAAACTCAGCTGTTAACTCAGTCATAATGTACCCTGGAGACACAGAATTGACTCTAGCAAAACTACTCCATTCTACGGCTAATGACTTAGAGAATTGAATAGTAGCGGCCTTGACGGCGTTGTATGGGGCTTGACGTTGGGGCACATTGACAATTTGACCAGAAATTGATGCTGTGATGATCATACTAGACTTCTTACCGGTCTCTTCAAACTTCTTCTTGAACAATGGACCGATCAATTTGGCCGAATAATACACTGCGTCCAAGTTGGTGTCGACCTGCTTTCTCCACGCCAGGTGGTCTTTGTTCTCTTCACCTTCTATAATACCACCAGCAGTCCATGCAACTCCGGCATTGGCCACAAAAACATCAATGGTGCCGAAATCCTTCACCTGTTGTTCAATGCTTTGTTTGACACTGTCGAAGTCGGTGATATCACATTTGTAGGCCTTGACCTTAACGTTGTATTTTCTGGCAAGATCAGCAGCTATTTCGTCAGCAGGCTTGGAATTGTACCAAATAGCAACGTCGGCACCAGCCTGGCAGAACGCTTCAGCAACAGAGAGCCCTATACCTCTCGACGACCCGGTGACAGATGCCACCTTGCCTTTTAGTGAGAACATGTCCAAGACATTGGTGGGTAATTGTGGCATTGATGTGGGCAAAGGGCCCAACGATTCGTTGACGTAGGAAGTGACACGAGACATGAAAAACTATTGAATTAGATAGTTGATAATCGTGGATGTCGATGGGAGTCCGCCTGGTTTTATAGGGAACAATCAAAGTTCCCGCTTCGGTTACGTCATTGGTCGGAGTCGAACTTCGGTGGTAGGACGGCTCAGATCCTTTTGGGCTTGCGTCAATTATTATTGCTGGATCTTTCTGGTTCTGCGTGGTGCATTTGTTGATACAACGCTCGCTAATTATGATTCGTTAGCCACGTCTTGTTTATCAACTCCTTATTGTCTCACCTATGTTGGCTTGTTCATAGAGTATGCAATCCCACATTTGGATACAGCTATTTACTAAGCGGTACTCGTCGGACTTACTAAGGACAAGCCATATAACGTTGCTTACAGCAATCATACTGCGTGAACCAAGTCCGATTATCGTCATTGCCGGCCAACTGAGCTGCTGTAGATAGCCAATGTTGCTACATTAAACAAGGACGTGTGGTGGGAGCCACTGGTAGGGTACGCACGGTGTGTACACAAGCCATGGCTGCGTACATTACACATACGTGTACATAACTCACAATTACGTATATTAAATGCCGACTGCATAAACCAATTAAGATAGTTTAAAGTTTTATAACAAGTATTGTATATGAATGACGTCTAGAATGTATGTTGGGCTAGACGGCACAGTATCCCCCATCGACCTTGATATCAGTCCCGGTGGTGTAGGTAGAGGCATCCGATGCCAAGTACAAGTAAGCACCGCATAATTCCCTTGGGTGGCCCTGTCTGCCCTTTGGAATCATGGAATACCATTTTTGCTTCATGTCCTCGGCGATAAAGTCCGATAATTCGGTACCAATGTAGCCCGGGGACACGGTATTAACTCTAGCCCATGGCCATTCGATGGCCAAAGATCTTCCTAAATGAACTACTCCGGCTTTGGCGGTGTTGTAAGCAGCTTGGAGTTGAGGAATGTTGACGATGTGGCCGGACATCGACGCAGTCATGACTAACGACCCGTACTGTTGTTTCTTGAAAATTTGACCAATGATCTTGGCACAGTAATACACACCGTTCAAGTCTACGTTCATGACATTGTGCCAGTCGTCATCGGTAGGCGGATCAATTAATGCTCCTGATGTCCAGGCAATACCAGCGTTAGCTACGAAAACGTCAATAGTACCGAAGCTTTCGTAGATTGTGTTAATGGTGTCGTAGACCTGTTGGTTGGATCTAACGTCACAACTGTAGTAGGTGATTTCGGAGTTGGGGAATCTTTTTTTCAACTTATCAATACCCTCATCGTTCTTGTCGTAGTCCATGATGGCCAACTTAGACAACCCGGCCTGCAAGTATGCCTCACTCACGACATATCCAATACCACGAGCACCTCCAGTGATGATTGCGTTCTTACCTGTCAACAAGAACAAGTTTAAGATATTGCTGTCCAACTGAGGATAAGGCTTTGGTAAGCCAGTTGAGGAAACGGTCTCAGTGGATTCAATTTTAGTGACGGATTCGACGGTCATAGGAGTGGATGCTGATAGAATCAAACTTATTCGAGTTCATTACACTGGTATTTATATATGGAGTTGCAAAATATTCTGACACAAACACAAATGTGTAGTTTTTCCGATAATTTATCAGTTCCTCCACTATCATCAACCATTAACCCCCGATCCTCCAAAATTTTCCCGATAATGGTGCTGTTTGACCGACGACCTGCCTTATTCTCCCTATCCTTCCTGTACGAGTCCCATATACACTTCCCCATAATGCATCTTCTCATTTACCACACCTTGTTTATGGTTCATGGGGTTCATTTCTTATCTCGGTCCGGTATATAGACCAAGTTCACATTGAGTTCTTCCGAGAAACTGGAGCTTTCATGTCATCTCTCAGGGTGAAACGCGCGATGTTCGGTAAAATTGTAGGTGAATTTCGGTATAACCCCAGAAAACTGTCTACTATGCCGTTCAACTGTGTCACACCCGATGAGCACGGAAAAAGAAACGGTGCCCCCATCTCATCCCACATGTAATGATTAAGAAATGTCATTTCTGGTACATGACCAAGCCCGGGCAAGTGATGGACGCCTTGGATCTGACAATGGGTGCAAATTACTTACCTAGCTATTTTTTGTCTCCCACTAGTCGATGCTTATTCCGTTCTATCCTGGTGTTACTTAGACTGGATACGATTGTCTAGATTTTTGGCGCGTCCTGTAGTGTTGTGTAACGGCGTCTGATGTCTGTGAATGTATTCTATGGAGTACAATTTCTTTTTAGCGTAAAGTGCACAATAAACCCTCTGCGGAAATCACTTCCATAATAGGTAGTATTACACAACTTGTATTCTAGGAGTTCGAACATCTATGTCAATACACACCGCCAGGTCGTCATACATTGAACATCATAGAAATCCTACTTCCAATTGTAGCAGCGAGATTAGCATTGAAGAGTAACTGTATCATGTCCCGCTAACCGAATTTATTGATAATTCTGTACGACCGATTCAACTATTCTACTGCTTTGTTCCATACAACCACCTTTACTTAGTTTTTGCACCCAGTCATCTTTGGTTGGATAATGTTAGTATCACACTTCTCGAGAATATTTGCCAAATTACTGACATCATTGGCATTTCAACCGCTCTTGCTATTGTGCATCTTCACTATATTCACCATCGACCTCACTTGCGTCAACATCGCCCTGGAGATTACAAGGTCAACTGTGACATCGCCGATTCCGTTATACAACCCGGCATAGGTAAAGACCATTCTCTATTCTTTGGCGCTGCAGAATTGTTTGGTGCTAATGCAACCAGTGTGAACCAACTAACAAGGCTACATTCCTCATCGCATCCTCAATAGAATCACTACAACTAATATTGGGTACTGTGTGGTCAGCCTCTCTCTTTACGCAAATCTTGTACAATGCATAAAATGAGTATGTAGTCTTCATCGTACAGTAGGATACCATCCCCCATGATGTAGCCTGATTCGATTTTGTTGTTTGATAACATACAATGTTTAAATAATGGTTAGCCTCTCCTATCTCGTTTTTCTAAATGGTTTATTGATCGATCTGTAAAAAAGGCTTGGGTTCCTAAGGAGTAGTATGTTTCGCTTATTCCTGTAGTCTGTAAAAATTTTCTAGGTATACATTGTATATAGATGTTAAATTACTTTTCTCGATTCCATCGCAATGTCACAGTTTGGTGTGATAGCATGGAAATTTCTTGTAGCAGTTACCTGAATGCAAATAGCCTCGACCCTAAAAATGCCAGACGGTAGTCAAGATTAGTTAAAATTAGTAATGTTGATGAGGGTGTAAGATTGTACTGGTTTGCAGGAAGATTATACCGGGCCAAGCAGGGTTAATGATTGAACAACGTCTTGTGACCAGTGACATAGGTCGCAATACTTGGCCATTCACTTGTAGATGTGTAAATGTTAGCTGAAGCAGTTTTGTCCACGTAGTGGTGTTCAAAAGCGGCGCAACAATGCCTGTACTCTTGCGACCGAATGATGTAAACCAACGTTACAAAATCCAGCATAATAAATTCAACATCAGCCATTACAGCGATGTCCTATAAAGATAAATCAAAAAGAGAAATTACATACTGCAATCGATTGTTGCAGGTAGCGATGAAAAACCCATAAACGATTCCATCTACAAAGCGTTTATTGCTTCAGAGCACAGTATTTTGCAAGGCTGCCAAAATGCTGCAAGCAAAATGTAGCAGGTATCGATTCCTTGTTGTCTGTAGAACCACAATTTTCCAATAGAACACCCCTTGAGTAGTTCATTTCAATGTCTGTCGTGAATGCTACGAAGTCCACATCTTTCATAACAGGGCAGGGCCACTGATTCCCTAGGAAATCGTTCAAATAGAACAACATACATGTGGTGATGTCAGTATGCATTAATTCTATGGACAATCGTATTAGGAGGTTAACTTTAATAGTACCAATATTATGCCTTTTCTTGCTGAAGACATTTAAGTTCAGATACGGTCCGATCTGTTTAACACTAATTATTAAAAGTAAACATTAAAAACATTCCATTTAGTATGTGCTAAAATAATAGGGTAAAGACGTGGGTAATAATGGGTAAGCTAGTATCATTTTATCCAAAGTTTCATTTTTTCGAGCAAAAATGTACATAGTCTTCAAACTGGTGTCAAAGTTATTTGCAGAGTATGTTGCCATGATTAAATTCAGAGAAGATATGGAAAAGGTACCTTAGGTAGTAGCAAATGCCATCAGATTTATAGTCCAACACTCCCATTCAATTCTCCAGTGCCGTCAGGTCAGTATAGCTTTTAAATCTAGCTTTTGGAAAAGACCCTTAGGTTATTTTTTATGCAAAATTCGATTTCCTGTTAGCAGATTATGAACTGATTTAGGTACCCTATTCCACGATATCTTAACTGTTAGCCCAGTAACACTTAGGTCTTGGTTAATTGTGTCCTACGTGGAATATAAAGTTAATATTCATTAGACTCCACTTTTCAGTGGGATAGCGATCATGGTCTGATACTTTTATTGTGTTCCCTTCTTCTAACAATTAATCGGTGACATTTACTGTTTAATGATAGATATTTTGATTAACAATTAAAACCCTTAATGTGTGTTGATTTGTTTCCATATGATTTATAATCAAAACTTCAACAATGATCACTACAAGAGTCTCTAGATGAAATACAGGTGGTCTGAAATTCATTGATGATACTTTGACATCAAACAGATATCGTACCCGCGTATATGATGTATTAAACTAACCAACTGTCTAATAAACACAGTTGGATGTTGCTTTTATGTGCCACGCATTTTTGTAAAGTATTGCGACAATTGTATCAAGGATCGTCAGGCAGTTAGGGGCCGTATTATCGGGCTATGGTCTTCAGCTTCTTCCCCAACCAATTAATGAGCTATATCAGCATTGCAGAATTAGAAATGATATGTAAAATTGGGTTTACAACCTGCTTCATGTACATGTATGTTGCAATTTATTTTTTACCTGATCATTTTATTTGTGGACCCTTTTTATGTACACTTAAAGGGTAAATTCAAGAATTGGTAGTAATAGTTTGAATTGTGGGCTATATTATTGTATTAATTACTTTGTGACTCTCAAAAGACCTTGAACAGTCGTAAATATTAAACTTCTGGTTCCAATTCTTGGTATCTTGTTCCACTCATATGTAGTTCGCGCTTCGTATCGATTGTAGTATGCTCGAATTTCCCGTATTTGCCCCTGGATCCATTGGAACCATTGGTATAAAGTTAGAGACTGATTGTATTTCTTATTGTATTTGACATTTTGTTTCACTGGTTCTTAGGTATTAAAAAAGCCTACAGAAAAATAAGCTCAAGAATTGGCAAGAAGTCAAAGAGCAACATATTAAAATTGAGATACATATTTTGCTCTCACGGTGTTGTTTTTAGGTACCCTCATCTCCATTAAATGCTGATATAAGGTGTGCATCGATTGGATCGTACAACAGTAATCAAGATAGTTCGAGATATTGAAAACGATATATTGGACCATTTTCACAGTTTGATTTGACCAAAGCAGTGACAAATCCACTAGCTGGAGGGAGATGAAAATTTTGCACGCATCTTCATTGTGTCATTATAGACATGGAAATTCCACTGGCTGGCAATTGATGGCGGCATTGCATTCCAGTAAAAGACAAACAGAGGGTCAACGAAACCGGTAATTTCCTCGATCCGCTAAACGAAATAATATAGTGACTCATTGTTACCAAGGATACAAGGAGTAGCGGTGTCTACTGATGTTGTTGCTGGTAGCACGAAGTCAGCAAGCTGTCGAACATCCTCTGAACAGTGCAATCAATGTACTATGCCCATCTCTGTTTGTGCTCCCCACACTATGAATCTGGGGAACAAAGAAAACACCAGCAAGAAATATTCATTGGGCTCACTGCCCATCTCTGATATCGTGTGGAATAACAACCCCCTGTCATTAAAAACCATTTCTTCAATCCATTTTGGTACCTGAAACGACGATTCCAGCTGCCTAAACGTACCATGAAATGTAACCTCAAACCCAACAGAAATAGCCCTACACCTTCCGCCTTTGATATCTACACCGCGGCATCATCTCTCTATCAAAACTGCCTCAAAAACCCATTCTAGGGCATTTTCACATTCATCGTATTTACCTCTTCGCCTACAACCTCGCTTCCATCATTACCTACAACGTATGTGCCAGTCCCGGGACTCGAACTGCACCTTCCCGTATTTCATTTCTCGTTTTCACACCCCACGCACAACTCACATCGTTCATCCAGTGCTCCCATACCATTTCTACCGCGATTTCATTTCACCTACACATTTGTTTCTGTTATCGATAAGAAATCTCACAGAAATTTTTCATTTTTCACAAATTACCCATTTCATATCCATCACAAGTTATTGGCTCGGTAGTAAATTTATGACCACATCACTATGATTATCTCCAGATGTCGAATTGGCCAGCGGTTCTTGCTATGGGACTCGCTCCGAAAACTCCACTGCTCGTCCATACGTTCCCTCAACACCCCGCTACAAGAGTACGACGCCCAGGTGGAAAAGGGCAATTTGCGTGACGACCCGTACCAGCGGAAAATCATCACCAGTCTCTCGATCTTGAACGAGAATCTTGCCACATACCAGCCACCAGTGGTCGACACCCCCAGCATAAGCGACCTCAAGCCCAAGGTGGGGGTTTCCAAAATCTTTCTGGCATTTTTCAGTAACAAAAAGTCCAACGGATCGTCATTTCACACCCCGGAGGAAAACGCCATCAAGGGAATTTACCTCTATGGTGATGTAGGCTGCGGAAAAACAATGCTAATGGACCTATTTTACTCTACTGTTCCACCACATTTGACGAAAAAAAGGTACCACTTTCACCAGTTCATGCAGCATCTCCATAAACGGTCTCACCAGTTGAAAATGGAGTACAACCATATAGACTTGGACACGATTCCCATCTTGGCGGCGGAAATTTCCCAGTCGGCCACGGTGCTATGTTTTGACGAATTTCAAGTAACAGACGTAGCTGACGCAATGTTGTTGAGAAGCTTGCTCTCAAAGTTACTCTCGCCCGAGCACGGGGTTATATTGTTCGCTACGTCGAACAGAGCTCCCGACGACTTGTACTTGAACGGTATTCAGAGAGTGTCGTTCATTCCTTGTATCCAGCAGATCAAACGTCAATGTAGAGTTATATATTTGAACTCGCCCACGGACTACAGAAAGATCCCCAAACCGGTGAGCTCGGTGTATTACTTCCCCAAGCCCGGGGTCAAATGGAACTCGAAGGCCAACGCCGCCAATTGCAAGGCCCATGTCGACCTGTGGTACGAGTACTTTAACCGAGAAAACGATACCCAGCACGTCGACTACAACGCAGAATTGGAGGTGTGGGGACGGAAGTTGGTGGTGCCTAAATCGTCCAAGCCATGTGTTGCTCAGTATACGTTCTACGAGCTCTGTGGGTCTCCTAAATCGGCTGGTGATTACTTGACATTGGCTAATTCGTTCGAATCGTTTATAATTACCGACATTCCCTACCTCTCCATTAACGTCAGGGACCAAGTAAGACGGTTTATCACGTTTTTGGACGCAGTTTACGATGCCCACGGCAAGCTAGCGGTGACAGCAGCTGCTAACTTCAGAGATTTGTTTGTAGAACCAGAAGACATCGCCACGGGAAACTACCAATTGTTCAGAAAACAACAGGATATGGGCAAGGAAGTGTCTTTTGAGGACGATGAGTTGGTCACTAAGCACGGGTTCGATAAAGCTATCGCTAAGAAGGCTTCGATGTTCGCCAACGACGAGGAAAAATTTGCATTTGCCAGAGCACTTTCTAGATTAAGCCAGATGGCCACCACAGAATGGATCGAAAAGTCTCGACCCACCTACTAGATACAAAATTACACCTAGAATCGTTACACATTACCACTATATATTCTATAGACTATTTATTTGTATAATACACCACAAGATCACGAAAATTAGAGTTTTTTCCCTAGAAAAAGGTGCAGACAGCACTTCTGGCACTGGCTACAAGAATGACACCGTCAGAAATGTGATATTGTGCCCAGAATGTGTCTGTTTAGTGCCCCTGTTGTGGTGCTAGAATTTCTGTACAGTATTTGAAATTTCCATGTCTGAGAAATTTCATGAAATTTAAATCAGTAAACCAACAAGCACACCACCATCATGTCACAACTACCACAGACTCTTCACGATCTCTCTCATATTACTACGAAACCTCACTCGTTCAAGAAGAACCCACACAGAAAACCCCCAGTAAGAAGGTTTAAACCAGCTCGTCAAGTAATTTCTGATGAAGTGAAGTACTTACAGACTAAAACTCTCGAATTCGACACACCTACCTACAGTTCCATCAGTGCTCCGCCAAGTTTACTTCCACAGAAACACTACTGCGACATCACTGGGTTGCCGTCCAACTATAAATCGCCAGCTAACGGCTTGAGATTTCATAATGTCGAAATTTATCAAGAGGTAATAAAGAAGATAAGTCCTAGTGTGGACCAAGAGTACTTGGAGTTGAGAGGTGCAAACGTTATTTTGAAGTGATGCTGATTTTGTGGTCATTTAGACGATTTAGCTTACGATTTAGCTACAAATAGGTCCAATAAGCCTAAACAAGTGGACGGAACCAAGGTTCTCGTGTGTATACTGGATATGTATTGATATAGATTATTAGACACGACGTGACGGAAGTGATTTGGCGCCATTTTGGTGCCATGTAGACTATATATTTGCGTTCACTAACAGACCTAAACTTGTAGCTGGACTGTGAACCCTCGTATCTATACTATACTGTTCTCGAAAGTTTAGCCGGTACGTTCAAACCGTGAGATTGCGGTATCACAAATGCTCGGTGGACTGTTGTGGTTTTTTTGTTGATTTTGTCTCGCAACTAGTCTTGATTCGATTGAATCGTTCTAAAACAGCCACTTTTTGACGTAAAAACACACTTTAAAAGGCTCTTACGTCGACCTAATACTAGTTCCATTCCATTTAGCCACTATAGATGATATATTGTGGTCAAAAGTTGCCGATTGTAGCACATTGTCTTGCACACCGGCATCGTCCAAGTGGTTAAACTTCATGTTATTGAACGGATTACAAACACAGCGAACATAAGACTTATGGATAGAGCGAAATAATGAATTTAGCCCCTCCAATTCGTTAGTATTGGCTAAACCTACAATGATCTTGACCCCATTACTGGTCTCGTAACCAAACACTGATATATTGTCCTGAATGAACAAAAGAAGGTATACTGGTGGGTCCAGTGGTTTACTTCCCTGGGTTTCGTGGTACTGCTGCTGCTGTTCACGCAAGTTCAACGACGTAGGCGACGTTAAGATATCTAGACCCATGTGGCTAAGGAAATTGAACTTCAACAACGTGTTGGTCTGTGCTTCTTTTGCCAGTTCCAGGTCGCCAGCCGCATTCTCCACAAACGATTGGATGTACAACGGCTTGTCTTGTCGCGAAATCAACGATACAAACTGAATAGACATGGCTGTTGATGGTGAATAATTTGCACTGTTAGAGTAAATAGTTAAAGTCGAGGTCACGTGAAAATCTTGAATTTGGTGTTTTAGCTGAGAAGCAATGAGAGTGTCGTGGTAGGAAAGGGGAGCTGTGGCAGTGGATGGGCACTGTAGACAGAGGTGCTCGTAGATAAACTGTGCTAAGGGACTCGTTTCGGAACTGGTGTAGGTTCTACTGAATTATGATTAGCTAGCTAAAGAGAATCTTGACAAGTGCAGCAATTCTTGCAAAAAATTGCAAAAAGTCGCAAAACAAGGAAGGGAAAGGTCCCAGTGTGGCGCCAGTGTGACGCCAGCGCTGCCCAGAGCTGTCCAGCCTGTGGCCAACCTCCTTTCGTGGATGTAGAGAGTCAGCAATTGCAC
>ERZ778017.1202-NODE-1202-length-27025-cov-4.793993_pt1 | contig 27025 bp, 16 predicted proteins | sample MGYA00375747_ERZ778017 | MGnify/ENA primary metagenome ERZ778017 (study PRJEB29350, sample SAMN05509838) | bioreactor metagenome | biome: bioreactor; material: wastewater | place: South Africa: University of Cape Town | collected 2014-03-17 ...
ATAACAAATAAACATGTAATGAAACAATAAATGCATTTTAGTTAAAAGAAAAACTGAAATCCAACTTCTCGAGAAAAGTTCTCGTATCAGTTCAGAATAGCACATTCACTGGAGTGTTGTTGGTAAGATAAAACTTCTAGGATGTAGTTGCCAAAAAAGTATTTGCAGCAATGTCGTAAAAAAATTAGGGGGTGGTTCTGAAACATCACACAAAAAAAAAATTGCTGCAAAAAAAAGTTTGCCAAAAAACAAAACTTTATAGCTTTCTCTGCTTCTAAAAAAGTTTACTAGAACAAAATCAACTTCCTGGTATTCCAACCTGTTTCGATGCTAATGTGACATCTGCAACATGCGTCTCACAGAACTTACAGATGAAGAGATTAAGAGGATTAGAGTAAGAAGCCTTTCCGTTAGTGAAAAGGGTTCATATTGTCAGGGTCCAAAGAGTATTTCGTCCACCTAGCTTATTCAGAACGAAATGAATCATGCTATATAAATAATTTGCTCAAAAAGAATTGATATGTGCCGCATATATAAATTAGTTGTAATATCATCATTTATTGCATTACAAATTCATCATTTCAACTATTTTTAATGTATTTACAAGTCGCACGTTTGGTAGTCTTGTTGTCCATGACGCCGCTTTCAATGCGATTGGTTTAAAGAATTTATTTCACTCATTTCCTCTTCAGTTAAAATATCATTGTTTCCATTATTACTCGGTGCCAACCCTCCATTTGCGGTGGGTTCGACATGTTTCTCAGTTACAACTTCTTTGGTGCCATTGATCGCAATATTTCGTTCGCCATAATCTTTATCATCGTCGTCATAAAATTCATTATCTTTTTGTACAATCTTATCTCGAGAAAATGTGGAGCCTCCCTTGCAATCTAACCCATCGGAATCATCTTCAAGTATGTCTCCTAGGTCTTCCGAATCATATGGTACTTCATTCATCTGAATTGAAGGCGCATGTTTAGTGTGATCTAAATTGGAAATGATGTTTGTTAATATTCTATCCAAGTACTCCTTGGAATTGGCATTGTTCATATTGGAGGATCTAACATCCAATTCGTAGTTGGGGGCATAATATTCGTAGTATCCATTATAGGGCAACTCTGACGAGAGCAAAACATCGTTACGAATACCTGTCTCAAAGGCCCATGTTCTTGCAACATTTCTAATGGTATAGCCACCTCCACCTAGCACCATCATTGGAATTCCAAACGACTTGACAAAATTCACATTATTAGCATGTCCCCTCATAGATAAATTAAACGGACCCAAACGATCTCCACTTAATGAATCACCACCACATTGTAGCACAATCGCAGAAGGCTGATACCACTCAATAATCTTGGAAATGATTGGCTCAAATATCGACTTGTATGAAGCATCGTCTATTCCATCCCGTAACGGAACATAGACAGAGTAATATTTACCTTTCCCAACACCAATATCATTCAAACTACCTGTCCCCGGGAAAAATTCTCCAAATTTGTGAAACGAGCACGTCATTACTCTATCATTATTGTAAAATGCTTCTTCCACCCCGTCTCCATGATGAACATCTGTATCAATGTATAAAACTCTAGGATGATAACGCAACAACTCTATAATCCCCAATACAATATCGTTGGTGTAACAAAATCCTGACGCTTCAGACTTCTTAGCATGATGTAGACCCCCGGCATAATTGATGGCAATATCAGTAGACCCAGAATTGATTCTTGCCGCTGCTTCCAACGATCCACCACATGATATCTTGCAAAACTCTCCCAAGCCATCGAAAACTGGGCAATCATCACCAACATTGAAAATCACTTGCTCACGTTCAAACATATGTAGGTTATCTGGAGTCACCCGGTCAATAAAATCAATGTACTCATCGGTGTGAAATTGTGTCATTTCTAAGTTCGTGGCAGGCCTGGCTCGATAAATCTCCATCTTCTTGTACAATTCATAGTTCATAATCAATGAATGCGTCATCCGTATTCTGTGAGGTTTCATACAATGGCCAGTTCCATAGAAATAGTTTCCTACATCTTCATCATAGAAGTAGGCAACTCGAGTTTTCTTCCCTGGAGCGACTTTTAATTCGTCAAACGGGAGCTCCACATACATTTTTCTCGTATTGCTGTTTCTTCAATTAATATTGCAAACGGTATTTCATGCTTTACTGCTTGGTTGAGAGATGGTGCAGGAGTGCAGACAGTTGAAATGCATGTCCGTCAAACTCAGATAAATTTTGGTTGGAAATTCAGAGGAAATTCATCTCGTGAAGAACCCCACATACTTCTAGTACGACCACCCTACCATGGGTTTAGTCTACTCTATATTGGGCTTCATAGGCTTACTTGCCCCATACACCCCCCGAATTAAATACGGTGCTACCATCCTAATTGTTAGTGCGAAAACGGTACTGTCCTAACCATCGAAGGGTGCTGAAGAACTGAAAATCTCTGGGAGTGTAAAGAAAAATGCGTGTTGGAGTGGTTAAAAGAATGACACTTGAATTACTTTGGTGATTAATTGTACCACATTGATTGTTCTCAAATTTTACCCTTGGGAAATAAATGGCTGCAAAATCTCAATGTCCGGTCTACACAAGTTCGAAAATAGTGTCATTTCTATATAATTGAGACAATGTCATAATATATACAATCCATAGTGTTTTATGCAAGTATTTTGTGTAGATATGAAAATGTAATATGAAGTTAGAAGAATCAAGCTAATCCTTCTTTATGAAATGCAATTCGCTCGCTTGTAAATCCTGCGAGTCCGACTTTAAAAAATCGACATATTTGGAAACTGCCCGGCAGGTACTTTGCTTGCTGACTTTTGCCTGTTTCCAAAAGTCATCACTGGTGATTCCATCGCAAACAAGCCATTGTGAGATTGAGTGGAACTTTAACTCCCAATCAGTTTTGCCAAATTGTGATGCATATTTCCCTGGCTCACCCAAGTTTCGCCTCGAGAAAATGTCTTTGTGTATGTCCTCGTCTGGAGACGTGTTCGCAAGTGGGTCAATTTTTGGCCTATGAACATGTAGAAAGTACACATCTGGTAATTTGTACGGCTTCTCTGGTGTGGACATTGTAGTCTTGAATTCTTCAAAGAGTTTCCTTGTATAGTCGTTATCTTGGAATGGTGCAAGTCTTGTGTCCATGCCCTTTTCAGATAACCATCTTCCCCAATCAACAAAAAATTCAACAGCTTGCTGGGGGTCATGCTGGACAATTGTTGTTTCTTCGAGTTTCTCGCCTCCATATCCGGCAAACCACAGATCGTATCTCACCAAATAGTAAGGTTCATTAAATACATGTAGTGCTGGAATAAACGTCTCTCTGTCACCCAGTCCAAATGTGCCTTGGTATAACATCGGGTAGTAATATGTCTTGCCAAAAATATTGTAGTAAAGACTCAAGAGAAAACTTCTGAAATGATCGTGCTTAGAAAATACTAACTCTCCAGATTCAACCCCCATAGCTGGAGGAACGCCGTCCAAATCATGAAACATAATTTCTGTGTCTTTATTACGCACAATATATTCGGCAAATGATGCATCGTTGGAAATCCCATTTCTACGAACCGGTTCTCCTATTGGAAATCTTGCTATTTCATAGTACTTTGGTGCTGTACCTTTGTGCCAAAGATCAGGCCAAAGAAGAAACTTATTGGTAAGGTAAACATCACTGGCTAACAAACTATCGACATTCTTTATTGGAAGACTGTCGGCATCCAAGGCAATAATGTTATCAAAGGATGATATTAATAGACCCATTACCTTGAGTTGGAATTTCTCCAACTTTAGACTTTGGACAAACTCTTTTCCTAATTCTCTTTCTATTACCAAACACTTTCCTCCAAGAGACGGGAGTAATTGATCACAGATCTGGGTATCATATTCCAGGTCTGAGTTCAAGATCAACTCTATAGGCAATTTCGACCCTGTTTCTCTGATTTGACCAATGACAATAAGCGCACCTGAGAGGTAAGCTCCCCCACCGTTTATTACAATTCCATCACCGTTGACCACGGATTTGGGAGGTGGAGAAAGATTTCGAAGTGCCTTGACAACCGCATCGTGACTCTGCTGCAAGTCATCAAATACTCCCTCCTTGAACTTGGTTCTATGGTTCGTCAAATACTCTCGTGAAAACACAAGTTGAGTTACTTCTCTAAACTGATTACCTGGAACGTCTATCCCGTGATCGTACGAAGCAAATCCTTTTGATTTCGGGCCATTTGCCAAAAGGATGTTCTCGATGATGTCACGGTAATATTTTCCTCTTGTTTCACTTGGTGAGAGCTTGCTACTAAATGTTTCTGCTAGCTTTGTGGTGTCATCTCGCAGTAAATCCGTTAATACATCGTGGACAACATAGTCTATGATTTCCTGCTTGTGGTCCCGGGCAAATTTAACTTTGAGGTCCTCAAACAACCCCAAATCTTTCTGGCGTAATCCAAACAACTCCCGGGTATACTGGGAGTCAATCTCCTTTTGTAGGTCAGATTTAAATTCTTCCGCGTACCGGTCCGTTACATTTTGTTTCACCATCGCAAGAAACGCATCATTCAGAAGGAGCTCCTGTTTGATCTGATCGGTCAAATGCGAGACAAAACCATCATCGTCCACCTGAATGACCCCCGCTGATGAAACATCCTTCACATTACGTCTTCTGACAATATAATAGTTGTCAAACGAATAACTACGCGTACTGTTGGTGTGGGTGAAAACAAGGTTCACGATAATAACGAACAAAATCACCCCGAGGAGAACCAGGCGTCGTTTCAAGGGATTCACGTAGAATGACTTCATAGTGCTCAGAGCAAACAGTCCATTAGGAGAGCGATTCTTCTGAAGAAAACCTGATGTAGAATTACTCACAAATGTACATCTACAGCCCCATTGTCAATATGCTGGAAAAGTGGAAAAAATGCCATTTTGCAGATTTGATTTGTATCTTACCGGTCTATAAACATGCATTAGGATTTATAAATGAAGGTGCTGGTTATATGAGCGATACAATGCCACTTACTGGAGTTTCTTTGTAGCTTTACCATTTTCGTTCAACTTGTAGATGCCAAGGATGTATGCTAGCCTGGTAACTACCAAGTCGATGGCCATTTCGATGGAGTCTCTGGCAATGTCGATCTTTGAACCATCCACTTCCTGCCAGTTGACGGGGATTTCCTTGATGGGGATGTTTTGCATTTCTGCTAACAACAACACCTCTACATCAAAGATCCATCGTTCGGTATGCATATGGGGGAAAATCTGGGTGATGGCGCCGTAATTGAACATTTTGAATCCGCATTGGGTGTCCTTTATATCTCGTATACCAAAAATGAACACCAATGCGTGTAAGCAGTACATCAAGAAGTTTCTAATAAATGATCTTTTCACCACCGCGTCGGTGTTCACCATATGAGCACGCGACCCAATGGCGACAGCTGGAGTGTTACAATCCGCCTCTTTCAAACTGTCGATCAACTTGGTGATATCTGGGAAACTGGTGGCCCCGTCGGCATCAGCAAATAAGCATAATTTCCCTTGACTATGTAATAACCCATGGGTTACAGCCCCACCTTTTCCTCTGTTTGTCAGCAAATGGACCACTTTGAGCACATGTGGAGGTAATTCAAACTCATTTGCTTTGGAAATTGCAAATTTATCGGTACCGTCACTCGATCCATCGTCAACAATGATGAATTCAAACTTGTTACGGTAGTTCTTTTGTAAGAAGTCAATTGCTTCGTCCAACATTTTGCCCAACCGTTTGACTTCGTTGTAGCATGGAATGATTATACTCAACTCGATAGAGTCATTTTTGATCCCGCCACTAGTAGAACTTAACCTTGTTGGTAAATCGTATTTTTCACCATTGACATCGTTGGTGATGTACTTTCCTTCTTCCTCGAATTCGGCCCTCGGACTATGAGAAAACACTATGACAACTCCGTACACTGCAGCAACTGCCACCGCAACTAACGGGATCAAGTAATGCAACCACACCATTGCTCCTATCGATTGCAAAACCGGGTTGACTAAACGTTAATATTTCGACGTGTCGAGACAGGTCCGGTCTGTACACAGCAGGTAATGGTACCGCGATGAGCGGGTCGTGGCAGGTTGCAACTGACCCGTGCTGCGACGTGGCGGTACCGCGCATGTATTACCACCATATAGTGGCCCTACACACTCTGAAGTGCCATCTTCCTACCCTCTCGTATACAACATTGGTAACGTCGTACAGGGCCATTGGTGTGTGAAGACACTCTACACACGTTCTACAATTCAGATTTGGCGTCGCTTATGGAACAGGTAATGGTCTATTATGAATACATTTACTTATAGGCGAGTTTTGTAACTCTATTATTCAATACCCTGGCGTTGTTCAAGAATATCTCCACCAACTCTTCAAACCGAAAGGCATCGACATTTGACTTGAACTTATCGATAGCATTAAACACTTCGACAGTGTTGATTTCAATCTCAATCTCGAAATTCTGATCCTTTTCAACTAACTTCTTTCCCGATTTACTCTTGGACTCTCTTGGAATCAATACTCTAGTCAAGTCAAACTGACTCACGGTGGGGGTGTGGGTCCATGTATTTCTCTTTTTTTCTCGAATAAGAACTGGGGAGTTTCTCGCCATTATAGATTCAATGCTAGTTTCTGGAATTGGTATTTCTAGCGATAATGATAACCTAAAGTCATACATGCTTGATGGAATATGGACATACAAGTGTGAAATCCTTTGTTTTTCGATCGCAGTATACCTTGGAGGATTCAATTGGTTATCCTTGGATACTCGCACCGTTTTTGGATGCTCGTTTCTTCCTTCTTCAACTTGGTATATGCTATCAGTGATATCCGACTCCAAACTGTTGAATTTTCTTTTAGGTTTGTTTCTCGCCATGGCCCCCAATCTTCGTAACTCATCCTGGTATCCCGATTCTAGCTCGGCAAAACATTTGCAAACATCATTCCACGCTAATTCTTCGACTTGCATATCAAAATGAACACTGGAATGGTCTGTAAATACACACTCCGTAGCCACATTTAGATTGATTCTTGAGCCCTTTCTCTTGTCTATAATTGTCCCGAATTTCAATTCCAACTCAACATACTTGTGATTGGTGTCTACAATATCCTGGAAGTTAGCGAAAATCCATTCTGCTATCGTTCTTGATACTGACGGTGGAGGAATGACACCGGTTATACTACATTCCAAATCAACACTTTGTGTCTTTGTATTGTCAAACACTCTTTTATCCGATAAGATCGTGTGTGCGTCGTTATCGACAGGCTGTAAATGTCTTTGGTTAGGAGGAATCCATTCTTGCGCCCATATTGGAGGAGTGTCGTACCGTTTTGGTCTTGCTTTCCCCTTAATTTTCTGGATCTTCAACAAAGCATCCTCATCACCCCCACCATTATCTGTCAAATCAGATGACTCGGGTTTAGCATTGGTTGTCTCGCTGATGTTGCGTGGTTTCTCGTTCTCGTTCTGACTCGCTGTAGTTTCGTTTGCATGACCACTTCCATTTTGCTCTTCTTTGAGTTTTGATTCACTTGGTTTCGATACCTCAATTTCATTGGCAGAAGTATCGTTGTATGAGTCCAGACTCGATTGACGAGCCATATTGGTTGTGGCCTTCCCCGTCATATCAATATCATTTTCGTTCGTTATCACGGCAATCGAGTTTCGTTTCGACAGGTCAGTAACAGCAGATGGGGTGGTCGACGTGGCTGCTGGTTTCACAAACTCCTTAGTGGCATTGTTGTCGGTGCTGTTCGTGGGCAGAGTATCGTTTAACATATTGACGATGGAGTGACGATGATGAACGTCAGTGAGCGACGCAATCGATCCCTGCCGAGAAGCACGGGTCTGCGGTTGGTTCTGATTGTTCTCGCTTTGAGGCGAGTCGTTGTTTAAAATCGACCCGACGTTCATGTGTCTTGCTTGCAATAAATAGAAAAGTTGAAGTATTATTTTTCGTGGTATAAATGGTGCGAATTCTACTATACAAACGGACTATATAAATGGAGCAAATAAACGGAAACAGTAGACTACGGCAAAATCACTCGGGATGAATTGCAGTTATATATTGCACGAATATAAACCTTAGAACTAAAATAAATACAAATGAAAGACGCCAATGCATTGCATTGGCCATTTCACTAAAATTTCAAAACACAGCATTGAAGTTTTTGAGAAGCAAACCAACAATTCCTATTCATGGCGAGGGTTATATTATTGTTGGTGGAGTTGGTATACACTTGTTTAATTCAAAGTCTTTCTTAATCTATTAGCAACCGCATCAATGAATTCTTCGGTGGTGACATAACTGGATCTTTCAGTCTTACCTTGGGCCAAGGCCAAATCTTTGGTCATGATACTATCGACACCAACGGTATCAATAGTGGCCTTTTCTAAGGCTTCGGCGAATTTGACAACTTCTGGGGTGCTGTCTAATTTACCTCTTTGGATCAAACCTCTGGTCCAGGCGAAGATAGATGCAATGGAGTTGGTGGAAGTTTCCTTACCTTGTTGATGTTGTCTGTAGTGTCTGGTGACGGTACCGTGGGCAGCTTCAGCTTCGAAGGCTTTTCCATCTGGGGTAGTCAAGACCGAGGTCATCAAACCTAAGGATCCAAAACCTTGGGCAACGATATCAGATTGCACATCACCATCGTAGTTCTTCATGGCAATGATGTAACCACCCTTGGATTTCAACATTTGTGCGACCATATCATCGATCAATCTGTGTTCGTACCAGATTCCTAATTCGTCCATCTTGGCTTTGTATTTAGATTCGTACAAGCCTTCAAAGATGTCTTTGAATCTACCATCGTATTTCTTCAAGATGGTGTTTTTGGTGGAAGAGAAAAGGTTCAATTTTCTTTCAATGGCCAAGTTGAATGAGGATTCGGCAAAGTCACGAATAGATTCGTCAGTGTTGTACATGGCCATGGCAACACCAGCACCTTGGTAATGGTAGACTGGGATTTCTTGTGGCTTTTCACCATTGTCTGGGGTGTAAATCAATTTCAAGTCACCTGGACCTGGAATGACTAAGTCGGTAGCCTTATATTGGTCACCGAAAGCGTGTCTACCAATGATGATTGGTTTTTCCCATTGTGGAACGATTCTTGGGATGTTGTCAATGACAATTGGTTCTCTGAACACAGTACCACCCAAGATGTTTCTCAAAGTACCGTTTGGTGATAACCACATCTTTTTAAGGTTGAATTCCTTAACTCTGGCTTCATCAGGAGTAATGGTGGCACACTTGACCCCGACCCCATATTCCAAGATGGCTTTGGCAGCATCGGTGGTGACTTTATCGTCAGTCTGGTCTCTGTATTCAATACCCAAGTCGTAGTATTTCAAGTCGACGGCTAAGAATGGCAAGATCAACTTGTCCTTGATGAACTTCCAGATAATTCTGGTTTGTTCATCACCATCCATTTCAACGATGGGGTTCTTAACAATAATCTTGGTCATGATGAAATAATGCTACTAAAAATGTACTGACAAAACTAGAAGTTATCCAAGTATGTATGCTCTTCTTTAGTATAGTAATCCCAGAACCACTATAGTAAATTAAGTAAATATTTCATTTACAGTTGCAATTGTCTCTATATATATACAGAGTGAAAAACCTGTGCGGCTCCGGCTCCGATTTGATTCCGAGTTAAATCTGTCGGGTCGAAAAAATGCCAGGCCGGTGGTTGGACGCAAACAATCTGGGGAAGTGCCGCTGCCAACCCACCTCCATTTGTGGTGGTAGTGGTGAAACGTCATTCGTGGCATCCGCCGAAGGGTGACACTGCCGTTGCTTACTGATAACGTCTACAATACTGTTGACAAGAGTCGAATTTGTTCCTATACGACTGTAGCGGTATTTGCCGTTACCAACATGAACTCCGAGGCACGTCATTGCGGATTGTTTCAAATGCCCAGCTTTGTCGCAACGTGTTACCATACACTACAGAAACACCATTAGGGATAGGTCTTGTCTACTGTTGCTGTGGTCTTGAGCGGAAAGACCAGGGATTATGGTTGTACCACCTCTAATCTAAACTACAAAGGTGCTTCGAACCTGGTACCGAGATTCCGAGTCTCAACTATGGGGAACCCGATATTTTCCTTATTGTGGGTATATTACTAATTCAACCGTTGATAGAAATTTGTGAAAAAAAAAAATACAATACAGTAACAACCCCGACCGGGGTAGCGTCGTTGGGTAGATAACATGGCAAATACCGAACTGGAAATTTCCGGGCGTTTCGTTACTATAGCTATTCCTACTTCGGCTACGATGTTGCGATAATGCATTGCATCCTATTCCGTCTCGCGACTCTTGCCCAACACCGGATACTGTCGTGAGTTAAGCATGTCATATATAATTGCCTTGGTAATAATTTCGTCGTACATATTAGACACTATCATGGCCAATCAGTATCGCATACTGTACATCCCACCAGAAAATTATACACTACACCTCATCAACCGACATCACGTCATTTACACCCGCTAGCGAACACAGTGTGTACAGTGTATGTTGCCCAGTTTCAATTTCTCTAAAACTGAATTGTATACACCAATATGTCCATCCATCTCCATGTATCACCTGCATCCCAACATATATACCATAGTCTCCACCATGGCTCGCCATTCATTGCAATTATTCTCCGCGCAATTCATTGTAGTCACACCCTTCTCGTTCCTTCTACCGATTGATCACATTCGCATTTCCAGCACTTGTTCCCGAGGTCCTTCCAGAGAGACAATTGTTCATCGTCCGTGATTTTTTGACTCTTGTGGGTGCAACGATAGACGTCAGGGATCACATTAGGCTATTCCACGTTGCATTCTACCTTGATGTATCCACCTATATGCATTTCACGGAGTTCTCTATTTTTTGCTTCGCCAACGTTATACTTCGTAACTGAACCCTTTAAACTTGTATACAATATTTATGTAATACTTCTCTGAAATCAAAACCATGCTACTATAGGAGATTTGAAATAAAATACGCTTATTTGTACCGCTTATAGATTTTGAGTAATAGCATCTATAATCTCTTGGTTCAGTGTATATTGTATTGCACTATCTCCTGGTCCATTACATTGTACTACGCTACAAACTCGAATGTTCTCATAGCGTTTCATATCTCCCCTCCTGATCCCAGTGAATTGCATTTCTCATTTAACCTTTGCCACACCCTAGTATACGTCTCGTACTTCGGACACGTATCGACTTCGGAGTATTGGTCTGGTGCTGCAGTCTGTATAGTTGACGTAGTCGAAACTCAAGTCCAAAAAATTAAAAGCAGTGTCACATTTAAGAATTCTTAAACTCTTGCAATTTCCACAAACATCACAAACATTTCGAACCTAGCTGATTTGGCATCAAACACACCTACTCGGTCGCAATACACCTTTTTGATACCAGTGGTGTTAAATCGGCGCTACCGAATTGTTTCTTGTAAGTAATCTATTTGGGGAAGTGCGTATGTATAGGACCTACGTCATTGTGTTTTGATAACGATCTACGGAACCAAGAGCCATCGCGTGGAGAAGCTAAATCTTGGAGTTGACACGGGCAAGTTCCAAATTCCTCCATCATAGACCCATTGATTCGATATGAAAAATAAACCCAAGATCAACAAGTCTACTCCGGTTACTCCATACACCATTCCCACAACACCAAAGTTGGAGTTCTCTAGTCCATTATTGTCAAAGTACAAGTCATCCAATAGCCTTCGTTTCCCCAATCACGAAGACGATTCATCAATTCGTCCCTCCATCTCCAATTCACTCTTCAATATATTCAACCATGCCAATAAATTCACCTCCTACTACAACGATTTCACCACGATAGACTGGTCAAAGGCATACATTTCCACCAACAGTTTTATTTTTGATGGAAAAAATTTGCATTCTTGGTACTACAAGGTCTATCTTGTTTTGGCAAAGTGGCTATTGATTGTATTCATCGGGTTTGTATTTTCGTTATTTGCATTTTTTATTGATAAAATCGAGATATTATTGGTGGGGTTCAAACATGGATATTGTAAAACAAATTGGTTCGCGAGTCAATACACTTGCTGTGAACCATCTGCATCTCATAGTCGCAATACACCAAATGCTTGTCCAGATTGGATCAGTTGGTCGATCTTTTTTGATCATTTCAAACTACCATCTTTTGTCCGATTCGATTTCATCATCTACGTATTTTTGAGTGTATTATTGGCATCTTTTGCTTGCATCATCACCTTGACGACGAAAATTGTCGGTGGTACTATTCCAAATCAACATGATAAATTACAGAATAAAGTAAAGCCTAGAATTATGTATACCGCGAGTGGCTCCGGAGTTCCTGAGGTGAAAACAATCTTGTCAGGCTTTGTCATAACCAAATTCTTGGGATCTTACACATTGATTGCAAAGACTCTTGCGTTGGTTTTTGCTATTGCTTCAGGAATGTCGCTTGGTAAGGAAGGTCCTTATGTTCATCTTGCAACGTGTGTGGGAAATGTTTCCAGTAGATTAGTCCCATTCATTCATAAAAATGACTATTTAAAGAAACAAATTCTTTCGGCATCAGCATCGGCAGGAGTTGCGTTAGCATTTGGGTCACCACTAGGTGGTGTTTTGTTTATCTTGGAGGAGATCAACAACTACTTGCCATCTCATCAATTGTTTCAGGTTTTTGTTTGTGCAATTATCTCGACCTTATTTTTGAAATTCATGAACCCTTATGGAACTGGTAAAACAGTCATATTCGAGTTGAACTATACCTCCGACTGGAAACCAGTTGAAATGTTGTTATTCATTATTATTGGAATTGCTGGAGGGATCTTTGGTGCTGCTTATGTGAAATTTGTTAGATGGTGGCCCAAGAATTTCAGAAGTCTGAAATACATAAAAAATCATCCTATATTTGAGGTGATTTTAATTTCATTATTAACGGGTCTTGTAACCTTTTGGAACCCATATACCAAGCAAGCGTCAGCTGAGTTAGTTCTTGATTTAGCTACATCTTGTGACGCGTTTGAGTTGGATAGATCATTATGTCCCCAAACTGAAGAAAGACTTGTTGAAGAAATAGTGTTACTTTTATTTGCATTTATTGCGAAAGTGGGTCTTACATTTGTGACTTTGGGTTTAATAATTCCTTGTGGTATTTACGTGCCATCCATGGTAGCAGGTGCATTATTCGGTAGGCTATTTGCCATGACTATTGAATGGATAAGTTTACATCGTAGCTTATCATTTGTATGTTCAAATGAATCGTCACAATGTGTTGATTTTGGTATCTACGCTATGATTAGTGCCGGCGCGTTCATGGCTGGTGTAACCAGAATGAACATCACTCTTGTTACCATTATGTTTGAATTAACAAGTTCATATACATATGTTTTACCAATCTCTTTGGCTGTTGCAGTTGCAAATTGGTGTGGTGGACTTATTGAAAAGAATTCATTATATGAGTCGATGTTGGTAGCCAATGACTTTCCATTTATGGCACCAGAGCATGAACCAATTGACCCAGTGATGACCACGGGAGATATTATCACTGAAATTGACTTGTACGACAATTCCACAGAAATACACCGGATACTCAACTCTTCGCAATCCAACAATAGAGGAGGTGACAAACTATTCATTGACGTCTCGGAGTCTCCATATGTACCATTTACCAAGTTGCAACACAAATTGAACATATTGAGAGATAACTGTTTATTGGACGGCTGTATCCCATTAATCAAGAACAAAATCTGTGTTGGGTTGATATATTTTTCAGAATTAGAATATTGCCTTGATAAAATTCAGGAATTTTGTTTAAAACATAATGTCTCCGACGAAATATTTTGCAAGTTAGTTAATCAAGACAAGCGTTGCGATCAATCATGCCAGTATCATATGCAACACAATGAAAATATTATCAAAAATATCACGGCAACCTATGAAGATTATTTTACGTATGGATCGGTCAATGATATGGAAGGAGAAACACAAATCGAAGAAGAGTTCGAGAGTTTGATTGACTTGTCTGTATTTGTTGATACATCACCAGTATTCTTGAACTATGACACCGAGTTAAGTTTTGCTAATTTAATATTTGATAGGATCGGGAACAGGGTGATTGTTTTGATAAAGGAAGGAAAGCATTACGGGGTATTACACAAAAAAGTCCTCATTGATTATTGTCGTAAAACAAGTCATTAAATTGCCAATGCACAAGTATCTTGAACATTACATGAATTCATACTTTATGTATTTCAACTTGGTGATAATATAAATTGCAAAAAGTATCGTTTTGAAGAGAAAACAATTCAGCTCTATTTCATCAACAGTGGCATTATCAGTGCAGAGCTCAATTGAATTGCATTTTGGAGTTATATGACTCTTTCTTGATGTTTCGCAACGTTCAGCATTTTGAATTGAAGTTGTCTCAGCATATTTTAAGAACGACTTGTGAACTAAATGGGTTATTTTCCTGAAGCTTTTTTGTTGATATAAATTTGTGTATTTTAGTAGAAAAATAGTCAATTGCATGAATATCGAGTTAGTCAGAGAGTCATTGGAAAAGAAATTCAAGTAGATGGTTAAGTAGGTTTGGAAAAAGTTCGTTTCTGACTTTATCTGCTTGGATTTCATCTCGCTTGTGTTGAACACATCTTCATCTAAACAATAAAGAACAGTATCGATGAAGTCTTCATCGCAACTTCTTGACAACATTGACACAAGACTTGCAAGAGAAATATTGTGCTCATTTGACTCCCCCAAATCCATGAACTCGAAGATATACGTTGGATTTTTTTCGAGACCAATTAGGATTGTGTTCAAGTATATTTGACAGCAGTTATCTGCTTGGAGTTGGAAAAAAAATCTATTGAAATTTGGTCCGTTCAAAACCATTGAAAACAATTCCTTTAATTCAGAGTCAATCGAACTTGAAAGTATCCAAAACAAAAACAGCCATTTGTGGGAAGAGTTTAGGAGATTGATCACTTCCATCAAGACAATCTCGAACATAATACAGAAATATGACTTCGGGACAACTGATTCAGAAAGTTCAAATTTTAATAAGTAATTCTCTCGTCTACAAGGCAACTTTTTGTACAAAACTATAGCATCATCAAAGAATTTAAGAAGTTGAGGAATGCAGCTGTAGTTTAACCTTTGGCTCCACATCTTTCGACTATTTGATGCTGAGGTCCGATTGTTTTTAATCGTCACAATAGAAGAATTTAAAGATGAAATCCTTAACAAAATCAGTTCAATATCAGAAGATGGCCACCGTTTGGATAATTTAAACATTGTAATAGGCAAAGTTGCATATTCAAATAACTCTGAATTCAGCAAGTTCTTTGAAAATTCAACCAATTTGGTAAGAAGTTGTTTTTGAATCACGGTAAGACGTTCTAGACAGAATTCAATGGATACTAATTCTTCAAAAAAACAACCCCGGACAAGTATGTCCATATTGTCAACTTTTAGGAGCTTGTTTATGAATGTCAACACATAATGCAAATCTTGCACCATCCACTCTGTCGATCCTCCCTATTTGTTAGTTATATGATGAATTGAAACAAGAACAACATACATTACGAAATGCATGGAAGTCTACTAATGCGTGAACAGTATATATGCGTAGGAACTGGTCTACACTTGTTCTAGCCATTATCAAATTTGTCATGATGTAGCCAACTTTGTTTTTGGGTTTGTGCTCAAAAAATTTTTTTGCAGCCATTGCAACACCTTCACACTGAACGAAGCTTAGTTTAAAAGAAACTTTTGTAATAACCTACTACATTTGCTAGAAACTGACAACTAGTCCTTAATTGTTCTGTTATTACGTTGAATACTTTATCCAAGGTTGACATTATGGTTTAGTTACTGTCGTTGCAGGTAAATTCGGTTCGGGTTAGGTGTCACATTTTAATGTAATTCCATTTGAAGGTAAGCAATGGTAGCAATTACTTCTGCAAAGGTCACATTTGTTTACACTTTACATCACTGGTAACGGTAGTGTGCCTGCTTTTGAAGTTTAAAATCTTGTCTCACATTCATGGATATGAAACGTTCAATTAGGTGGTAGTGGAAATAGTACCACATTTTTAAAATTAAACACCACCTAACAAATAATCTACAACGCTTTCTTTCTTAGCATTCAGGTCAATTTTAAAATAAGTCATGAAGCATTCAATTGAAAACGACTATTGTAACCACTTTATCACTACTGGTGAGACGCCCTTGAAGTTTATCAACAATACTGAAGATTGCTGGCAGGGATATCCCAAGTTGAAACATCTTCATAAATTAAAACAACAACAAGTAGCAAATCACAACACTAAACCATATGGGGTAAGAGTTGATCTGGATAAGATAGTATCTACGTTGAACAAATGGATAGAAAATGATATCAAGTTTGATGTGATCATGATTGGAGCCCTTGTTGAAAATCAATTGATTATGCCAATTCTTACGAATTTACCCATTAATCGACTCTGTAGCAGACCAGGATTTCTCTACATCTGGGCAACAACACATAAGATTTCACAAATTATTAAATTGTTGAATTGCAACAATTTCAACAAAAAGTTTCGGAGGTCAGAAGAGATGATTTTCCTTCCCATTAATGAAAATTCTCCATACTTCCCAACAGATTCGTTCAATGACGACTCAGTTCTCCATCGACAACAGTGGCACTGTTGGATGTGTATCACTGGAACAGTCAGAAGATCTACGGATGCACATCTTATCCATTGCAATGTAGATACTGATTTACAAATTGAATCACCAGTGGCAGTAAACAGAAAGAATGTTGTGCCTGATGCCATGTATAGAGTGGTTGAGAATTTTTCAAACTTATCTAGGAGATTACATATTATTCCATCCCATATTGGTTTCAATTGTCTGTTGAAATTGAGACCAGGTTGGGTAATTATGGGTCCAGATGTTATGATTGATAATTTCAATCAAGAAGAATATGAAAAGGAGTTGTTCGAAAAAAGTTTGATTAACTACAAACTGGCAAATTCAGGAAATTCAATTCAATATTTAGTTCCTCAAACTGATGAAATTGAGCAATTAAGACCTAAAAGTCCAGTTATAAAACAAGATCGCTAGCTGTGTTTTGAGCGGTCGATTTGAATCATACTGCAACCCTTTTCATTTTTGCTCTAATTCCTTGCTTTGTTAAAAATATTGCCTCGTGTGTTTGTCTGTAGTATTTATTATAAAGTGTTAATATAAAATTTAAATTCGAAATTGTAGTATATTTTAGTTCCCGCCACCACCACCTCCACAACCACCACCTCCGCAACCTCCACTTCCACAACCTCCTCCATCATTGGAATGATGATGTCCACCAGAATTATCACCACCATAGGACCCACATGATGTGCCACATCCAGCTAGTCCGGAACAAGTGGGACCAAAGTCTCTGACTGTGCAACACAAACTATCACCATAAAATAATTGACATCCTTCTGCAATTGGAATGAATGGTGGTAAAACGTAAACACCTGGGTACATACCCCAGGTAAATATTCTTGACTCCTCTTCCCAAGGTAATTTCTTCAGATCGTATTTCTGTTGCAACTTTTTTCGTTTGTTTTGAGCTTTAAGCGTAGGCAACTCTATCGCGTTATGTAAACTAATATGGGTCAATCCCAAAGAATTCATATAGAGTGGGTGAGACGAGAGTTTGACTTTTTCTTTTTCGGCACTGTCTTTTCTTTTGAAGAGAGATTTTAATTTAGACTGAGCATTGGCTCTAGTGGCCACGCAGTACCAGCAATAGCAGATTGAATAATTTTGTTTGAATTTTGACCGATATAATTTCGACGTAAACTCGAATCCAGTATCAAGTCGACCTTCTTCAACTTTATCGTCGTGATCAATAACACAGTTCAGAGGGCTGGACATGCATTCCTCAAAGTAATAGCACAAGGAAAGTTGGTGAGTGTGCCATATTAAATCAATATCTAAAGTGGGCACAAGCATTCGCCTCGTATCATATCTCGATAGTAAGTTAAAGAATCTTGAATATCGTACAATTGATTCAACTAACCCTTCTTTCATCACAGGACTATGTAACCAATCAAAGGAATTCATTTTCTCGATAAATCTTTCTTGCCTAATTATACAACCAACTAAATCTTCCCATACGTGAATTCCATCTTTTACAGTTAGGTGAATTAGATTCATTTGTAAATAATTTCTGAACAATAAATTAGTCTTTCTATGCTTTCGCAGATTTGCAAATGGAGCAATTATTGTGGAAAGTGGTTTTGACTCCAATAAATCAGGATTTGATTTGACAATTTCAATTAATTGAAATATATCATTGTAGAATGATGCGTAGTCAGTATGTCTCTTCCAACTATGAGAAACAATTTTTGAGAAGTATTTATACATTCCAGCGAAAGGAACCCGATGAATGATATCAGCAAATAATTGACGTTTTCGAAGTTCATCGTGTGTAATTTTGTCATTGAAAGGGCATTTGCAACTGGAAGATTTTGACTTTTGTTGCAGGAAATCTTCGTCCGCGAAACCGTTATTCTCATCATTAGATAACGGGATATTGTCCAAAATGATGTTGTTACAAACTGGACAATAAACTGAAACCAACTGCTCATACATTGAGAAATGATGTATGTCATATTGTAGGGCAAAATCGTCTTGAGAAAAACTCAGAACCACATCACGGTAATGCAAAACTTGCTTTTCTGAAGGACAGTATTCAAAACTGACATCATCGATTGCAAGGGACAACTGATGCAAAGGAAATGGATAGTTCGCAAATTGTAAAAATTCATTTCTCGTGAAGACGTCGTAGAAAGATTTCGGATTCAATAAGAAACTGTGCCATACAATAACAACATCAAGCGGTGGTAAACACTCATTGAAGGACTGAATCCAAAAATCATTGTTCTCTTTACCAGCCAGATACAATACTGATTCAGGAAGAGTTGTTTGGTCATGATCAAATAATACCCAGTTCAATATATCAACGAATTGATCATCTTTCAACCTGTCAAAAGCTTTCTTATCAGGAACTCGATCGTAATATGTATCAACTTTATGATAATGCTTCAATGCCAGGATGTAAAGAATAAACCGTCGAACGGCATTGGTCAAAAACACCTGCCAAGTCTTAATTGTCAATCTATCATTGCGATCACCAACAATTTTCAGTTTGTAAACAGAAAATGCTTTCAAAAGCTTCAAGTGACAAATAGCATCTCCAACTGTGGGAAAGTGTTTGGTAGAGTTATTTAAATAGACATAATCAACAAAATCTTCCTTTTTGCAACTGTTCAAAATTGTCGTGAACTCTGGTGCGTCTTTCATTGATTGTATTAACAATGCTAATGTATTGTGTACAGTCTATTCAATCGGCCTAACGAATTTAGTATATACAATTTTGATAAGCGAATGTACGTTTATTTGTACCTGGACTCAAGTGGAGGCTTCCATTGTTTTGAATACCAGTTTTTACTTAGCCCGCATTTAATTACCTCATCCGTAATATACCAGGTTGCCCTTGATAAATCTGTATCAACAGTTCGGAAATAAAAAAAATATTTACATTGTTCTTTAAATTCACTACGTAAATTGTGGGTCAACTAAACTTCCAAGAATTATTATAGTCATCAACTTATCTTATTACAAAGATCGTTCCTTATAATAACTTAAGTTGAATGTTACAATAATGATTTTGCCTAAATTGTTAGTGATGTTTCCAAAATAATTATGCAAACAATAATGTAGATCAGATATTTGATGAATGTTGGAAAAGGAAGTTTATCAGCATCGTCGCAACTCTGAGTGAGCTGAGTTAGGTTATCATCATTAACATTATTTTACGTTTCAAACATACGTTTTACGCTTGGTTGGTTTTTTTCCACCTCCGGTGAAAAATGTTCTCCTTATATAGGATAGATTGTGTGTCCGGGTAACAATACCTCATTAGGTATTATTGCAGCCTTGTAAAGGACAATTAAACGCCATAAACCAGACACCATGAACATGCAAGAATAAGTGTGTGTGGTTTTCTAATGATAGTAGTCAGTTAGTTCAGGTAAAGTACACAGCGGTATAAAGCTTTTAGCGTTTGGTTAATTTTAGAATGTACAACTTCTTAGGAATTAAACGTTACAGGTCTAATTGATTATATAGTCATCGTCACAGGTACAATTTTGATCAACCTTTCGGTTTCATAATTGTATATAGGAAAATCAACACATAATATAATAGTGAACCGTTCATGTAGTTTGTATGGAAACGAGTCCAATTCTGTAAATTTAAACACCTGGTAATTCAGCAAAAGTCAAGCACAGAAAGTATGTACATGTAATTTTTCTACCCATTGCATGTTTGGTTCAATAGATATTTGGTATTTATTAAGCATTTGTACAATAATGTGAGCTGAAATCTCTACCATTTCAACATCGGTATCAAAATAATTGACATTTTTGGTAAAAATTTGGGCTTTTACAACTAGAAATCTGGAAGAATACATATACGCTAAGTCTGATTTAAGCAATGATTATTTATTTTCATAGTGGGAATGTGTAACTAAACCGCTAGCTTCTTCAAGTATCTGAACAAAACCAGCATATCTCGTCAATATATACAGAGAATCACGTGATATATAATTTTCTTTGATATACACAACATTGCAATAAATAATTTCCGTTTCAATAATCTGGTTTCGTGGTCTAGTCGGTTATGGCATCTGCTTAACACGCAGAACGTCCCCAGTTCGATCCTGGGCGAAATCATTTTTTTGAAATTTTTTATTTATGCCTACAGAAAACAAACTAAAACAACGTCTAAGCTTTCTTTTAAAATATAAAGAGGTAACACTAGACGATAGGAATGTAAATGACTAAACATGACCTCATTTATGTTGCAAAAGTTTGTAGTTTTGGCTGAAGTTGTATGATTTTTCAGGTAAGCGCAATTTTGTGTAATGAAAAATTTCCTCGCTCGTCCAACCAAAATCTGTTAAAATTAAAAGCATAGGAAAAATCTACAATTGTAAAACGAAATTCTAAAAGAGAAATAGTAAGTATAGCGATACTCCTTCCTGGATGTGGACTGTGAACAGAATTCCGACCGTAACCTTACTTTGACCATTGTCATACTCCTTGTCACTTTCCACTAGCTTCTGTACCGAGGTGTAATCATAGTTCAGCAAAACACCGTTCGATCATACTACAAACTGCAACAATTCCACAACACAAGCATATATGGCCAATGTCATTGCAGGTTTATTACTTTTCCGACTTTTTCCATGTCACATTTGACTAAATTCAGCGATCTTCCATTTGGTGATTGATATTTCATGAATTGACAATATCCATATTACCTTAATCAACATCAAACTCAATAAATCAATGAACCAGCAGTATCAATATGACATCAATACCGGCAAAAGTAAAGTGTTAATCATAGTCCTTTTTACGTACTAGTGGTATCAGTACTAACATCTAGATGTCTGAACAACAAACTACTTCTTCTCAAAACCTCTTAAACGATAAATGGGATGTTGTTTTATCAAATACTTTGATTAAAACCGGATTAGGTTTTGGTGGAGGTGTTTTAGCCTCTATCTTATTTTTCAAAAGAAGATCCTTCCCAGTGTGGTTAGGGATCGGATTTGGTTTAGGTAGAGGTTACTCTGAAGGTGATGCAATCTTCAGATCAAACCATGGTTTGAGAACCATCAAAGCATAATTGTGGACGACTGAGGCTATTACATCGTTCCTTCCCTCAAGATTCAATTCCTTCTTTAAAGTTTAAGTCGGATCTATTTTGAACCTCAATTATAGAAACCTTTTTCTTGTAAATTATTTATTGATTAAAATTTAGAGATTTCCAATTTCTTCTATTCAATTCATATATTCAATGCATCACGATTAATCAATACTAGGAATTGTAGTCCACGTCAATGCCGTGGCACAAGGTACGTTAACCACCACCGCGTTAGCATTACTGTTATTAGTTGCCCCTACATAGGTACCAACATCAACGTACCACTGATTCGAATATAGTCTTGTCATTAAGAACAATTTGTGGCACAAATATTATCCTTCTTTGATTGCACTTTTTGCTGCTCACTATTTTATAATCGCATCTAGAAAATTGATGGAGTACATGAAGAATTCTTTGCTCCATGTCCCAAGATATACAACAGATAATCAACGGAGAACTAGACCTCTATCTGTTCCTTGAGGTCAATCCAGTTGACTCTGTGTCGGTTATACGACGTCAATACAGAAAAAAAGCTCTTCTTTACCATCCTGATAAGCTTGGTGATGCCGCAAAGTTCACGTTGTTAAATGTGGTGTACAATATCCTTAGTGATGAGACTCTACGAGGGGAGTATGATAAGATCCGCAAGGCTAAACTACAGAAATCACTTCAAAGGAGCCAACTTGAGGAGCTCACAAAAAAGTTTCAGGATGATTTGAGACACTCAGAATCAAAGTTAAGGACAGACAAACGCAATATCAATATAGAACAAATACGGGAGGATGGGATCAAAAGACGACGTATTCATGAGCAGCAGTTTATTTCTAGCAAAAATCCCCATTATGTTTCGTTTCAAGACCTTCCTTCTCCAGATTACATTTCGATTACATTATCGACTTCAAATCCAAGAGTAGAAGTTAAATGGAAATACAAGAGGGAATTGTCTGATTACTTTGATGGAACAGTATTGCATCAAATAATGCAGATATTTGGGCCAATTGCGTCTGTGACGGTTAATCCCCATAAATCTGGTGCCAGGTACGATTCTGGTACTATTCAATACGAACATGCTTCTGACTTGCAGAAGGCATGTAGTCATGATTTCAGAAAATCAGCAAGTTTATGGGACGGAACTCCAGTGAGGAAAGTCGCTAGTTTGGTCAGAGAATGTAAGGAGGTGAGCAATATTAATACTGTTGTCGAGGACATTCTTGCTCGATATGATGAGACCAGAAAATCACACCTACAGATATGAGAAGCAATACGTTTATTGATTGCACTTTTTCATCAGATATGAGGAGAAATAGGTTTATTGAACTGTAAAATCCGTATCTGACAAAGGAGAATGAGTGAGGTCAACAACTTGTGTTGGTTCTCCCTAGTCTTTTAAAAATTTAATTTAATGTACGACGTTACGAAATGAATTCGAGTATTTCAGCCAAGATAGTATTGGTGACTAAAACGGCCAAAATGACGTCGAGCTACAACAATACAATGCGTGATTTTTCATTAGTCTATAATATGCGTTGGATCAATCGTCTCTCCATTTGACAAACACTTCATCTGTTCTGAAACGTTGGGTGCAAACAGTGTCATTTAACTCGTTTGTTTGGCCGGTTCTATAGCTTAACAACCCAGCATGGGCAATCATGATACCGTTATCTATACAGAATCTCTCGTCTGTAGCATAGATTTTCCCATTTTTACGATCCTGAATCATTAATCTCATCATCTCTTGTAATCGTTCATTTGAACCCACACCACCAACAATCAACACCTGGTTGGAATCTACATGTGCAAGAGCCCGTTCTGTGATTTCCACCAACATGGAAAAGAGAATCTCTTGTAACGAAAAACACAAGTCTTCTGGTGTAATCGGCTCGCCTGACTCTTCGTCAATCAACGGTTTCTTTTGCTTGCCAAACATATTTTTCGCCAATGAATCAATATACCCCAAAATCCCTGACATGGACAAATCCATACCCTTTACAGTGTAGGGTAATTGCACAAGATGCTTACCTTTTTTCGCCATTTGTTCTATATTGTATCCTGGAGCAGGCTCATTAGGGATTTTCAAAGTCCGGGCAAATCGATCCAAACAGTTACCAATGGCAATATCCAACGTCTCCCCAAATATTCTATACCGCTGTCTGGAGTAGGCAATCACCTGAGTGTTCCCACCACTGACGTACAACACTACGGGGTTATCAGCACCAGTAATTTCTCGACCCATCTCAATATGGCCCACACAGTGATTGACCCCAACTAAAGGAATATCCCACATAAGACTCAACGTTCTGGCAGCAATAACTACACTTTGAAGTGGAGCTCCCATTCCAGGACCCTGGGTAAAACAAATACAGTCAAGATCATCACCCGATATTTTGGCATCAGCAAGAGCTGCTTTTATGATTCTCACCACCCAGTTTCTATGATGTCTGGCAGTATCTCTAGGGAGAAACCCTTCTCCTGGAGGTGTGATATAAGTGTCACGAACGTTGGCCAACACTTCAGCACGGTTCAGCTGGGACAATGGACCAACGTTATGTTTGATTACCCCGACTCCAAGCTTATTGGCCGAACCTTCAAGACCAAGTGCAAGGTAATAGTCGCGGTCTGGTCGAACGTATTGATCCAAATCGACCGTCATGATGATAAAAATTCGCTTAAGAATCGGTGGTGATGATTTCCTATGAGAAAACAAACGATAATTTTACAGTACAGTATACCACATTTAAAAAATTACTAGACGTTTTTGCCAGGGGCCACAAGTGCACTTAAATACAAATTGAAATCAGCACGAAAGTAGTATAGAGTGTTGTGGCGCGAAGATGGCACAAAATGGCTATTGATGGTACAAATAGAGCGATATTCCATAAAACCACTGGACTTGCTCTCACTGTAGCTACATTGAGAGATCTAACTACTGTACTGTGTAGTTTTTGGGGCAGGGAAAATTTACTACAAGGGGTTAGCTAATGGATCACAGTAGCAGCTGTGCCTGAACTACGCTGCAACATCGAGGTTTCTGCAGCAATGATTACAGCTATGATTTTTGAAGCTGCAATTGGACTATCTGCTATAATTGCGTTATAGTTGAGTAGTTTGCTCGATGGGTGGGTTTTCAGATTACGATGTCGAAGGATACACTGTGGTGCTAGAATTGAAAATTAGACGAGCCATTTATGCTCCCAATACCACCGTATGTGGTTTCCAATACCATAGTTGTAGGGCCTGCTACCTCATCTCATCTCATCAGATACCATCAGATAACTAACGTACCGCGCTACCAAATACTATCATGACCCATCATTGTTGTTAATCATTTTCATGAACGATAGCACGAGATGGAGTATAAAGGAGGAGACGTTGATAATGCTTCACGTAACTTTGTCGCTGCTACACCCCACTTTGTCTGTTACGATAGCTTTAGACTCATTGTACGCTGTAGACGACGTGATTCCAGCCAAACACCTACAATATTCACTGTAAACATACACGCGATTCCAGCCCACTTCCGTTATATCCAGCGACGCTTTATCCTCCTCCTAACTCATTGGTTTTTCCTTTAAGTGAAGATATCTCTCTCATGAGTTTGTAGATGGTAGCGCGCCCATATTTTACGTGTACGTGAATGTAAACAACTCGAGACAAACACCAGGTTGCGACTGAATCGAAGCAGAATGTCTAGCTTGGGGTACTTCTTGGACAGAATAGACAAGAGTGTTGATACATTACTGCTGTTGGAGTTTCTGGCTCCCGGAATGTTCACCAATGCAGTCATTAATAAGCCTAAAATTAACAAGCTATTAAAAGACGTTGAAGGGGACGAGACATCGTTATTCAAAGTGGTACCAATATCAAATTTTCAAGACGCTGCGTTTGGAACATCAAGAATTGTACGAACAGATGGGAAATCGATCTATAATGATCCTATTGACGATTCTAAATCAATTGTACCTGTACTACTGTTGAAGCAGAGATTTGATGACGAGGATATAAAGAAGCATCCTAATGATATTCTGGTTGACGATGATGTCGACCTGTTGTGTGCGGAAGTGTACGGTATCATTGATAAATATCCCAACTTGATAGATAACTATGCTGAAATCAAGCATGATGTCACCGCTAGTCAAAACCAATACCATCAATTGAAACACGAAATCCATCAGCTACAACAGTCAATAAATGACCAAAAACAATCACTAATCGATATAAATAACGACTACTCTCCATCCAAAAGATCTAGGTACATTTCTGATGAGAGCTTGGAAGATGCAATTGCAAAAGAAGAAGAGGAAATTAAACGGTTGGAACACCTACTTAATGTTGCCCAAGATTGATTTAAACATAAAATAGCTACTATTATCGTTAGGACCGATTATTGTCCATCTACCATAGCCAAGATTGGGTTCGTTTCGACTACAGACCTTCAGCCGTGTCAGGATTCAACTTGGGGCAGGATCGAGCGAAGGACGCATTTCAAATTTCTTGACCTTTCTGTCACTAAATATTCAAAATGTTTAGATCCTTATGAAATTGGGTTTTTTGCATGGATAAGATAAATCCGAGTAACTTTTGTTAAGCACGTTATGGTTTAACATTTTTCAGGGTCCAGCAAAATTTGAATTTGTGTGGGCAATCCAATTTTGGGAAGTGGCCCAATTTTACTCGATCTGAAAATATTCGAGCACTTCACTGATACGGGAATTCACTTGAAGTCGCAATTTGTACGGTAACACGAATGTGGTCAGAAGAATCACTAGGCTCGTCCACGAGTATTGTGAATAAACTCTTCTGTATGGTGAGCTACCACGAAAACTTGAAAATCACCACCAACAGGTCGAGGTATAAACGCATGGCAATACAGTCCATAGTCAAGTACATAAATAATTGCAGACTAATCGTAGTCAATTTACATATACTTACAGAATTGTAACCGATATTATACATTAATTACTATTAAAAAAATTAGTTAATGGAGGTTAAGATATCGGAGTCACCAGCATCTAAGATAGACAAGGTACCGACTCTGAATAATTTACCGCAAACGGTACCTAATTCGTTGTTACCACCTTGGAAGTAGTAGACTGGGGTCTTGGACAACATAGCGTAGTATTCCAATTCGGAGTTTCTCAAAACTGGAGTGTTACCAGCAATGATGCTCAACTTAGATTTACCGGTTCTTAAAGATTTAACAACGGATTTGTAACCTAAGGTGTATT